>Ga0075444_10001629_pt1 | contig 13858 bp, 9 predicted proteins | sample CoawatmetaG01DNA_FD_76836 | JGI IMG/M metagenome (GOLD analysis project Ga0075444, IMG submission 76836) | Marine microbial communities from the West Antarctic Peninsula - Coastal water metaG017-DNA | ecosystem: Environmental > Aquatic > Marine > Coastal | place: Atlantic Ocean: West Antarctic... | reverse complement strand
GCGCGGCGATGATCGCCTGCGCCAGGATCAGGCCGATGATCCCGCCCAGGCAAGACAGCACCACCGCCTCGACCAGGAATTGCATCAGCACCTCGCGCGCGACCGCACCGATGGCCAGGCGGATGCCGATCTCGCGCGTCCGCTCGGTGACCGACACCAGCATGATGTTCATGATGCCGATGCCGCCCACCACCAGGCTGATCGCCGCCACCGCCGCGACGATGCGGGTCAGCATCGTCGTCGTGCTGGTCAGCGTGTCGCTGATCTGCTTGGTATCGAAGATGTTGAAATCCTCGGCCTTGTCGCCGGTGATGTTGCGCCGCTCGCGCAGCAGCGAGGTCAGCGAGGCCTGGACCGCGCTGGTCGAATAGGCCTGATCGACGCCGACCAGCATCAGGCGAATATCGCGACTGCCGGTGAAGCGCCGCTGCACCGCCTTGATCGGCATCAGGACGACATCGTCCTGGTCGCCGAAGCCCCCCTGCCCGCGCGTCGTCAGCACACCGACCACGTCGCAACTGATCGCGCCGATGCGGAAGCGCTTGCCGACCGCATCGGTGCTGGGGAACAGGTTCTTGCGCACCGTATTGCCGATGATGCACACCGCCTTGCCCGACGCCTGCTCGGCCGGGGTCCAGAGCCGCCTCGAGGCCAGCGGCCAGGGCTGGACGGTGAAATAGGCCAAGGTCGTGCCGGTGACGGTCGTCGACCAGTTCGCGCCCTCATAGATGGCGGTCGCGCTGGTCTGCGCCTGCGGGGCGACCGCCGTTACGCCCGCAATCTGATCGGCGATGGCCGAGACATCCTCGGGCTTGAAGTCGGGCGGGCGCGGGCCGCCGCCGCCGCGCCCGAAGCCCTGGCCGGGGCGGACCTGCAGGATGTTGGTGCCCAGCGACGAGATGGACTGCTGCACGGCGGCCGTGGTGGCCTTGCCCAGCGTCACCATGGTCACCACCGCGCCGACGCCGATAATGATGCCCAGCGTCGTCAGGAACGAGCGTAGAACGTGTCGCCGGATCGACCGGATCGCGAGAATGAGCGTGGTGCCGAACATCAGTGCCCATCCATTTCCGGTACGACACCTGGCCGGTGCTGTGCCTCAACACGATCGACCAGCCCGTCCTTGAAGTGGATGACGGTGCGCGCAAAGGCCGCCACATCGGGCTCGTGCGTGACCATCAGGACGGTGATGCCGCTGTCCCGGTTGAGCCCGGTCAGCAACTCCATGATCTCCACCGAACGTTCGGAATCGAGATTGCCGGTCGGCTCGTCAGCGAGCAGCACGTCGGGGCTGGTGACGATGGCGCGCGCGATCGCCACGCGCTGCTGCTGCCCGCCCGACAGTTCGGCGGGGGTATGGTCCCACCATTGGTCGAGCCCGACCTTCTCCAGCGCCGCCATGCCCAGGTCACGCCGGGTCTTCTTGTCCTCACCGCGATAGAGCAAGGGCAGCTCCACATTCTCCAGCGCGGTGGTGCGCGAGAGCAGGTTGAACCCCTGGAATACGAAGCCCAGATAGCGCCGCCGCAGCATCGCCCGCTGGTCGCGGTCCAGCGTCTCGACATGATGGCCGCGGAACAGGAAATTGCCGCCGCTGGGCACGTCGAGACAGCCCAGGATGTTCATCGTGGTCGACTTGCCCGATCCCGAGGGACCCATCACCGCGACGAAGTCCCCGGCGGCGATGTCCAGGTCGACGCCCTTCAGCGCCTGGAACTGGGTGGCCCCCATTCCATAGGTCTTGGTGACGCCGCGAAGCTGGATGAGCGGGGCGTCAGCGGCCACCACCGCCCCCGCCGCCCTGCTGGCCGCCACCCTGGCGCCGCTGGCCGCCGCCGCCACGCGGGGCGCTCTCGCCGCCCGCCAACTGGCTCGTGATGACTTGCATACCGGGTTTCAGATCCCCCGACAGCACTTCGGTCATCATGCCATTGGAGTCGCCGGTGACGATCTGCACCGGCTGCGGCTTGCCGTCCGCGCCCTGGACATAGACGGTCTGGGTCGCGCCGCGCTGCACGGTCGCGGTGCGGGCGGCCCGGTCGCGACGCGGGCGGAAGGTCAGCGAACCGGCGATGCCGCCGCCGCCCTGGCCCGCGCCGTCCGACGGCTGGAAGCGCAGAGCGGCGTTCGGGATCAGCATCACGTTCCGCTTGTCCGACGTCACGATATCGGCGGTCGCGGTCATGCCCGGCCGCAATTGCAGGTCGGGATTGGCCACCGTCAGGTCGGCGGCATAGCTGACCACCTGTCCGGTGGTCGACGTCGCCCCGCTGGTCGAGGACGAGGCGGACGAACTCGCCGCGCTGACCGTCAGGTTCGATCCCAGGTCGACCCGCGTGATGGTGGCGGGGAAGGTGCGCCCCGGAAAGGCGTCGACGGTGAAATTGGCCTTTTGCCCCATCTTCACCTGACCGACATCGGCCTCGTCGATCGCGACCTCCAGCTTCATCTTGGTCAGGTCTTCGGCGATGACGAACAGGGTCGGCGTATTGAACGACGCCGCGACCGTCTGGCCCGGATCGACCTGCCGCGCCAGCACCACGCCGGACACGGGCGAGCGGATGATCGCACGCTGGCGCTGCGTCTGCGACTGGGCCAGCTGCGCGCGGGCGGCGGCGACATTGGCCTCGGCCACCCGGAGCGCCGCGACCGCACGCTGCGCATCCGCGCGGCCCGCCTGGAGTTCGGTGGCGGAGGGCACGCGGCCGTTGGACAGCTTGTAGACCTGCTCCAGCCGCGCGAGTTGCGCCTGCGATTCCGCGACGGTCGCGCGGGCCTGTGCCACCTGCGCGACATTGGCGTTCAGCGTCGCCTGTCCGGCACGGATCTGGTCGTCAATCTGTTCGGGGTCGATCAGCGCCAGTGCCTCGCCCGCCTTTACCCGGTCGTTCACGTCCACCACGACCTTCGTCACCAGGCCGGACAGCTGCGAGCCCACCGTCACCTGGCTGGTCGGGGCGAGCTTGCCGGTGGCGGAGACGGTGACGGTCAGGTTGCCGCGCGTGACCGACGCGGTGGCATAGCCCGCATCCTTATTGCCGCCGAAACAGCTTTTCAGCGCCAGCGCCAGCAGCACGACGCCGATGACGACGACGCCCCACTGCACCCATTTGCGCCAGCGCGGCTGCGGCTTCACGCCCAGGAAATCGTCGAGAGTCTGGTCGGCCATCAGCGGTTGTCCGGGGTTGGCGCGCGCAGGGGCGCTTCGGGTGTGGTGGTCGCGTCCCAGCCGCCGCCGAGCGCGGCGAACAGCTGGACCTGCGCGGTCGCGGCGTCGGAGCGGGCCTGCACCAGCCCGTTTTGTGCGCTCAGCAGCGCCGCCTCCTGCTGCGACAGGGTGGTGAAGTCGGTCAGGCCGGTGCGATACTGGCTGCGCGCCAGGATCGCCGAGTTGCGCGCCGCATCCAGCTGGATCGCGAATTGCCGTTCCCGCTCCCGCGCGGTGTTGAGCGCGACGATCGCATTCTCGACATCCTCCAGCGCCAGCAGGACGGTGCCCTGATAGGCGGCATAGGCCTGGTCGGCGAGTGCCTGGGCGTTCCGCACCTGGCTGCGCAGTCGGCCGCCATTGAAGATCGCCTGGGTCAGGCCCGCAAACAGGCTGCCGGTGATCGCGTCGCCCAGCGAGCCGATGCTGGTCGCCGCGGTGTTGAGATTTCCCGAAATGGCGAGCGCAGGATAGAGCGCGGCCTGCGCCACGCCGATCCGCGCGGTCGCGGCGGCCAGGTTGCGCTCGGCCGCGCGGACATCGGGACGGCGGCGCAGCACATCGGCCGGGATGCCGACGCCGATCACGGCGGGGCCGTTCGGAATGGGCCGCACCGCCTCCAGCCGCGCCTTCAGCGCACCGGGGGCCTGTGCGGTCAGCACGCCCAGGCGCGAGACGGCGGCGTTATATTGCTGCTCGATGCTGGGGATCGTAGCAGCGGTCTGCGCCCGCTGGCTGCGCGCCTGTTCCGCATCGAGCGAGGAGACGAGGCCCGCCTGCACGCGGAACCCCGCAATCTCCAGATTGTCGTCCTGCAGCGCCAGGCTGGCCCGCGCATTGGCCAACTGCGCCTGATAGGCCCGCGCGAGCACATAGTTGCGCGCCAGTTCGCTTTCCACGGTCAGCAACGTGGCGGCATAGGTGAACCCGGCACCTTCATAGGTCGCCCGGCTGGCCTCGACCGTACGGCGGATCTCACCGAACAGGCCGACCTGATAGCTGGCCGACAAGCCCAGGGTGAAGCTGTTGCTGCCACCCCCGCCGGTATCGACCACCGTACCGTCGGGCAAAGTGAAGCTGCGCCCGCCGCCGCGCAGATTTTCGTTGCGCTGATAGCCGGTCGAACCCGAGACGTTGGGAAGCAACGTCGCGCGGCTCTGGACCAGGCTTTCGCGCGCCTGACGCAGCCGGGCGATGGCCTGCACCACATCGGTATTGGCGACCACCGCCCGCTCGACCAGTTCGGCGAGCAGCGGATCGTTGAACGAGCGCCACCAGCGGCTCAGATCCTGCGCCTGGGCATTGGCGGCGGGCACCGACCAGCTGGCGGGCACGCCCAGCGCATCCGGTGCGGCTGGGCGATAATCGGGACCGACCGTACAGGCCGACAGGGCCGCCAGCGTGATGGCTGGGGCCAAAAGAAGGACGCAGTTGCGAGGCTTCATGGGCGCGAACGTGCCGCGCGCTTACCGCCCCGTCCAGTGTGATTATGTCGCAAATTGTGACGGATGCGATAGATTTCCGTCATTTCGGCGAGCACGTTTTCAGAGCGATTTGGTTCCCGCCGCCGCCAGAAAATTCCTCCCCTGCAAGGGGAGGGGGACCATGCGCAGCATGGTGGAGGGGTGTCCCGCTCTCGATAGGGGGGACACCCCTCCGTCAGGCCTCCGGCCTGCCACCTCCCCTTACAGGGGAGGATCAACCTGTCTTACCGCCCCACCCAGTCCGCAACCTGCTGCGCGACCTGGTTGGCCGCCTGGTTCAGCGCCGGGCCGACGCTGTCGGCGTCGATGCGGCCGACCGGCACGCGGGCCTCGAAGCGGCGCTTTTCGATCCCGGTCTGGCCATTGCGCTGCAGCGCGGCGTCGAACATCACGATGGCCTCGCGCCGGGTCGCGTCCATGCCGAACTGGCGCAGCTCGCCGCCCAGCCGGTCGCCCGGATCGCCGATCGAGTCGCGCGCCGAGAGGACCACCCGGCCGACCCGCGCGGTCATGGTATCGGCCACCAGCCGCGCGAACAGCCGCGTCGGCGGCTCGGCCCATTGCGCGTTCTTCACATAGGCGATGCTGGTCGGCGTCTCCTGCACCGGCACGCGCGCGGTCGCCAGTTCCTGCGGCGACGACGGCACCTGGATCGTGATCGACTTGCCGGGCCCCGAATCCTGGGTCTGGCCCACCATGGGTGCCGACTGCGCCTGAAGCGTCAGCAGCGAGGGCGGCGGCTTGGCACCGAAGCTGATGCAGCCGGCGAGCGGAAGCGATGCGAGCATCACGATCAGCGGAGTCTTCATGACGGTCCTCATCGGCTTCCTCACTTGCCCTTATAGTCCGGCAGCTTCTGCTGCCCGATCAGCGACCCTGCACCCTGCTGGTCGACCTTTTCGGCGACTGCCGACAGCGACTGGGTCATCACGCGCAGGTCCTTCACCAGACGATCCACCTCCGGCACGGTCTGCTTCGAGAAGGTCTGCAGGCCCGGCCGCGCATCGCCGATCGCCGCATTCAGCGTGTCCGCGCTCTTCTGCGCCGAGGCGATCGTACGGTTCAGATTGGCGATCGTCGGCTTCACATCCTCGGCCAGGATGCCGTTGGTGGTCGCCGCCAGCTGGCCGATCGACTGCGCCGCGTCGCCCGCCTGCTGGATCGCCACGCGGGTCTGGGCCAGCGTCGCCGCGATCTCGGGCCCGCGATCGGCCAGCGCATCGGTCAGGCGGTTGGTATTGTCGAGGATACCCGCGATCGACGCTTGGTTACGATCCGAGAGCAGGCCGGTCAGCCGCTCGGTCAGGGTCGACAACCGCTCCAGCAGCTGCGGCGCGGAGTTCAGGATCGCGCCGATGCCGCCCTGCTTGGTCGGGATGACCGGCACGCCAGAGGGGCAGACGGTCCGGTTCTCGGGCGTCGGGCAGGTGATCGGCGGTGCACCCTTGCGTGCGCCGTCCAGCGAGATGGTGCTGGTACCCGTGAAGCTGGCCGAGATGGACGCGGTCGTGCCCTGCAGGATCGGCGTCTGGTCGTTGACTGCGACGCGCACCCGCACGAACTGCGGATCGGGGCGCCACAGCGCGATTTCCTTCACCTGGCCCGAGGGCACACCCGAATAGGTGACCGCCGAGCCCTTGGCCAAGCCATCCACCGACTGGCGGAAGAAGATGTCATATTCCTTCTCCGACGTGCCGCCCAGACGGGCGATCCAGACGGTGAAGATGGCCAGCACTGCGAGCAGGATCAGCACGACAGAGCCGACTAGGACGTGGTTCGAACGGGTTTCCATCAGCGTGTCCCTGCTTCGCCTCTCGCATGGGCATCGGCCGCACTCCCCTGGCTATGCTGGCCGGTGGCGTGGGTTTCGACTTCGGTGGGGTGGCGCGCGGCGTCGGCATCGGCCGAACGGGGCCGGATATCGGCGACCTCGTCCTTCGCGGCGATGGCGGCGCGGCCGCGCGGGCCCTTGAAATATTCCTCGATCCACGGATGGTCGAGCGCGATCAGCTCGTCGATCGTGCCGACCGCGATCACCTTCTTGTCGGCCAGCACCGCCACCCGGTCACAGATCGCATAGAGCGTATCGAGGTCATGGGTGATCAGGAAGACGGTCAGCCCCAGCGTCTTCTGGAGCGAGGCGATCAACTGGTCGAACGCCGCCGCGCCGATCGGATCGAGGCCCGCGGTCGGCTCGTCGAGGAACAGGAGTTCCGGGTCGAGCGCCAGCGCACGCGCCAGCCCTGCCCGCTTCTTCATGCCCCCCGAAAGCTCGGCCGGATATTTGGGCCCCGCATCGGCAGGCAGGCCGGTCATCACGACCTTGTAGGACGCGATCTCGTCCATCAGCGCCTGGGGCAGCTCGCGGTAGAATTCGCGCAACGGGACCGCGACATTCTCGGCAACGGTCAGCGTCGAAAACAGCGCCCCGCCCTGGAACAGCACGCCCCAGCGCTTGCGCACATCGACCGCCTCGGTCGCGTCGCGGCCGATGGTCGGTTCACCGCACACGGTGATGTCGCCCGCGTCAGGCGTCTGCAGGCCGATGATCGTGCGCATCAGCACCGACTTGCCGGTGCCCGACCCGCCGACCACGCCCAGAATCTCACCGCGATGCACGTCGAGGTCGAGGCCGTCATGGATGACCTGCTCGCCGAAGCTGTTGCGCAGGCCCCGGATGTGGATGAGGATATCCTCCTGCTCGGCCATCAATCCCATCCGATCCAGGTAAAGAAGACCGCGAAGAACGCGTCGAGCACGATCACCAGGAAGATCGCCTGCACCACTGCGGCGGTGGTGCGCAGGCCGACCTGTTCGGCGTCGGACTTGACCTGCATCCCCTGGAAGCAGCCCGCGATCGCGATGATCGCGCCGAAGACGGGCGCCTTGATCAGGCCGACATACAGGTCGGTGATCGGCACGACTTCGCGGATGCGCGAGACGAAGGTGACGGGCGGAATGCCCAGCGACACCGCCGCCAGAAAGCCGCCGCCGATGATGGCGATCAGCGAGGAATAAAAGCCGAGCAGCGGCATCAGCGTCACCGCCGCCAAGGTGCGCGGCACGACCAGCGCCTCCATCGGCGACACGCCGATGACGCGCATCGCGTCGATTTCTTCCGTCAGCTTCATCGTGCCGAGCTGCGCCGCAAAGGCCGAGCCCGACCGCCCCGCGACCATGATCGCGGTCATCAGCACGCCCAGCTCGCGCAGCGTCAGGCGGCCGACCAGGTTGATGGTGAAGACCTCCGCACCGAACTGGCGAAGCTGCACCGCGCCCTGTTGCGCGATCACGATGCCGATCAGGAAGCTCATCAGACCGATGATGCCCAGCGCGGAGACGCCGACCGTCTCGAACTCATGCACCACCGCGTTGAAGCGGAAACGGCGCGGGTGCCGGATCACGGCCAGCCCGGCAAGCGTGGTGGCGCCGAGAAAGCCGAGCAGACCGTAGAGCGTCTGGAAAGCGGTGACGACCGCGTCGCCGACCTCGCCTGCCACGCGCGAAAAGGGGCTGATCGCCTTGGGCCGCATGGCGACCGGCTGGTCCGCCTCCGTGACCTTGGAGAACAGATGCCGCTGGTCGTCGTCCAGCCCCTCGATCTCGGCCTGGTTGCGCGCGGCGAAACGGTGGATCAGCCAGGCGCCGACCGTGTCGATCCGCTCGACCTGCGACAGGTCGATCCGCCGGACGGCCGCATCCTCGCGATCCAGCCGCTCGGGCAGGTCGCCCAGCGTCGCCAGCGACAGGCTGCCGGTGAAGCGCAGGGCCCCACCGTCTGCCGCATCGTGCTGATAATCGGCCTTGGCGTTCATCACCTGCCTCTTTGCGGGAAAGCGGGGGCATCGACAAGGCGCTTCCTATCCGCGACGAATCGACTGACCGCATTAATTAGACGAACAAGTGACGTTTTCATAGCAGACGATCCAGCAGATGCAGGATCAGGCCGACGCTGCCGCCGACCAGCGTCCCGTTGATCCGGATATATTGCAGGTCGCGACCCACCGCATTCTCCAGCCGCGCCGTCACGGTATCGTCGTCCCAGCCGCGCACCGTTTCCGACACCAGCCGGACGATGCCATCGCCATAATCCGCCGCGATCCCGGCGACGGCACGACGCACGAAGCGGTTGATCGTCGCGGCCAGCCGGGGATTGTCCTGAAGCGTCTGGCCCAGCTGGCGCAGCGTCTCGCCCAGCCGTCCGGCGGTCACCGCCTGCGGATCTCGGGCCATGCGCAGCAGCGCCTCACGCGCCTGTTCCCACAGGCCGTCCAGCCAGCGCTGCATCGCCGGGTTGGCGATCAGCTCGGCCTTCATCGCCTCCACCCGCTCGCGGGTCCGGCGGTCATATTGCAGGTCCCAGGCGAGGCGATCGAGCCCCTCCTCGATCTTCTGGCGCAGCGGATGCTCGCGATCCTCGGCGACATCGTGGAGCAGCTTGTGCAGCCCGTCGATCAGCTTGTCGGCCAGCGTCTCGTCCAGCCCGGTCCAGCGCAGGATCGCCCCGGCCCGCTCATGCACCATGTTGCGCACGATCGCCTCATTGGCATCCAGCGCCGACGCCGCCCAGCGCAGGACGGAGTCGAGCAGCGGCAGGTGCCGTCCCTGCGCGATGCTGGCCTTGAGCAACTGGCCCAGGATCGGCGACACCTCGGTCGCGCGCAGCCGCCCGGCGATCCCCGCCTTGACCATGCCGCCCAGCCGCTGCGGATCGAAGGCGGTCAGCATCTCGGCAAACAGGCGCGAGGCCCCCCGACGGATTCGCCCACCCTCCTGCGGCGGCTGCGCCAGCCAGCGGCCGGCGGCACCCGCCACGTCCAGCCGGTGCATCCGACGCGCCACGACGCGCGGGATCAGGAAATTGGTGCGCAGGAAATTGGCCAGCGTGTCGCCGATCCGGTCCTTGTTGCGCGGCACGATCGCGGTGTGCGGGATCGGCAGGCCCAGCGGATGGCGGAACAGCGCGGTGACGGCGAACCAGTCGGCCAGTCCACCGACCATCGCCGCCTCGGCAAAGGATCGGACATAACCCCATGCGGGATGGACCGGCTGCATCGTGCGCGACACCAGATACAGCGCCGCCATGCTGACCAACAGCCCGGTCGCCACCGCCCGCATCTTTCGCAGGGCGGCTGGAACGGGCTGGCTACCCCCCAATCGCATTGCGAGTTCCATCACCCATGACAATTCGCGGGACGCGACTTTGTTCAAGAAGAATCTTTCCCGAGCGTAACGAAACGGGGCGCTTTCCATTCCTCCCCTGCAAGGGGAGGTGGCAGGGCGCAAGCCCTGACGGAGGGGGGCATCCCCATTGGGCACCCCTTGCGGCTATCCCCCTCCACCACCGCTTTGCGGCGGTCCCCCTCCCCGTTCCGGGGAGGATTTCACTCCGCCGGATCGTAGCCCAGCTTGCCGGTCGCGGGCGGCAAGGCCGGCCCACCGGCCGGCCCCTCGATCACCGGCCCGCCGCCGAGCTCGTCGCCGGGCTTGTAGGTCAGCAGTCGCGTGCCCAGGCGCGGGCCGATCCAGCGCTCGACGCCCACCGCCAGGCTGAACGCGGCAGGCACGATCAACAGGGTCAGCACCGTCGACAGGGTCAGGCCGCCGATCACGGTCACGCCCATCGGGCTACGCCACGATCCGTCGCCGCCCAGCGACAATGCGGTCGGGATCATGCCCGCGACCATCGCGACCGTGGTCATCACGATCGGCTGGGCGCGCTTGTGACCCGCATCCAGCACCGCTTCGCGGATCGGCACACCCTTCGCGATCTCCTCCAGCGCGAAGTCGATCAGAAGGATCGAGTTCTTGGCGACGATGCCGAGCAGCATCAGCAACCCGATATAGACCGGCAGCGACAGCGGATTGCCGCTGAAATACAGCGCCAGCAACCCGCCCAGCGGCGCGAGCAGCAGCGAGGCCATGTTGACGAAGGGCGGCAGGAAGCGGCGATAGAGCAGCACCAGCACCGCAAAGACCAGAAACACCGCCGAGATGATGGCGGTGAAGAAGTTCTTCATCATCTCCGCCTGCATCTTGGCCTGACCCAGCACCATCTCGCTGACGCCCATGGGGAGGTTCTTCATGATCGGCAGGTCATGAACCTTCTTCATCGCATCGCCGCTGATGACGCCCTTGGCCAGGTCGGCGCCGACCGTCACCTGCCGCCGCTGGTTCACGCGGTCGATCTGGGTCGGGCCTGCACCCAGCCCGATGTCCGCCACGACGCTCAAGGGCACCGAGCCGCCGGTCTGGGTCTGCACCGGCAGGTTCTGGATCGTCGACATGCGCGCGCGGGCATTCTGGTCCAGCGCGACGCGAATCGGCACCTGACGGTCGGACAGCGAGAAGCGCGCCGAGTTCTGGTCGATATCGCCCAGCGTCGCGATGCGGATCGCGCTCGACAGCGCCTGGGTCGTCACGCCCAGATTGGCGGCGAGGTCGAGGCGCGGACGGATGACGATTTCCGGCCGATCGACATTGCCGACGATACGCGGCGCGATCAGGCCGGGCAGCGTGCCCATCTGCTGCACGATCTTGTTCGCGGTGTCGCGCAGCACGGCCGGATCGTCACCGCCCAGCGTGATGGTCAGGTCGCGCCCGCTCGAGCCCCAGCCGAATTGCGACTGAAAAGTCACGCGCGCATCGGGGATCGCGGCCAGTTCCGGCGCCAGCGAGCGTTCGAAGTCGGTGCTCTTCATCGAGCGATCCTCCTTCAGCGTCGCGACCACGCGGCCATTGCCGACCCCGGTGCGCGAATAGACCGATTCGACGTCCGGCTGCTTCTTCAGGAAGGCCGCGACCTGGCGCACGACCTGATCGGTCTGGCCCAGGGTCGTGCCCGGCACCATCTCGATCTTGGCGACCGCCTGGTCATTGTCCTGCGGCGGCTGGAAGGTCTTGGGGATGATCGCGAACATCGCCACGGTCAGGGCGAAGGCGCCGAAGCCGATGCCGATCACCCACAGGCGATGGTCGCGGAACCGGCCGAAGAAGCGCCGCACGACGCCGCGCCGCACCCCATCGGTCGGCCGGTCATAGCGCAACGACCAGCGCAGCGTCGCCATATAGGCGTCCATCAGACGCCCCTCGCCATGGCTGGCGTGACCCGCCGACTTCAGGAAATAGGCGGCGATCATCGGCGTGATGAGACGCGCGACGGCAAGGCTCATCAGCACCGAGACGACGACGGTCAGACCGAAATTCTTGAAATACTGGCCCGGCACGCCCGGCATCAGCGCGACGGGCAGGAACACCGCGACGATCGCCATGGTGGTGGCCAGCACCGCCAGCCCGATCTCGTCCGCCGCGTCGATCGACGCCTGATAGGCGGATTTGCCCATGCGCATATGGCGCACGATATTCTCGATCTCCACGATCGCATCGTCGACCAGCACGCCCGCCACCAGGCTGAGCGCCAGCAGCGTCATCTGGTTCAGTGTGAAGCCCAGCAGGTCCATGAACCAGAAGGCCGGGATCGCAGACAGCGGGATGGCCAGCGCCGAGATCACCGTCGCGCGCCAGTCGCGCAGGAAGATGAAGACGACGATGACGGCCAGCACCGCGCCCTCGATCATCGCATGGATGGCGCTTTCATATTGCGCCTCGGTATATTTCACGCTGTTCGAGCGGAGGACGAAGTGCACCTCCGGATTGCGCTTTTCCAGCGCCTTCAGCTTCTCGACCGCGCCGTTATAGACGCTGACGTCCGAGGCGCCCTTCGCGCGCTGGAAGTCGAAGCTGATGACCTGCTGCCCATTGACCGCCGCCTGCGAGCGCCGCTCGGCATAGAGGTCGCGCACGGTGGCGATGTCGGCCAGCCGCACGGTACGGCCGCCGCGCACGTTGATCTGGGTCTGGCCCAGGTCATAGGCATTGCGCGCATTGCCCAGCACGCGGACCGCCTGTTCGGTGCCGGCGATCTCGGCACGGCCACCGGCGGCGTTCAGGTTGGTCATGCGCAGCTGCGCATTGACCTCGCTGGCGGTCAGCCCTTGCGCCTGCAGCTTCAGCGGGTCGAGGATCACGCGGATCTCGCGCGTTACGCCGCCATTGCGGATGACCTTGGACAGCCCCGGAACCGACAACAGCTCCTTGGTGACATTGTTGTCGATATACCAGCTGAGCTGTTCGGGCGTCATGTTGGACGCGACCGCCGAATAGCTGGCCAGGTCGTTATCGGTCGAATCGACGCGAATGACCTGCGGCTCGAGAATGCCGTCGGGCAGCATCGAGCGGATCTGGGTGATCGCGTCGCGCGCATCGCTGACCGCGCGGTCGATCGGCGTGCCGATATCGAGCTGGACCAGGGTCTGCGACTGGCCCTCGGTCACGGTCGAGGTGATCTGGTCGACGCCCTGCAAGTTCCTGAGCGCCGCCTCGACCCGCTGGGTGACTTGCGTCTCCAGTTCGGTCGGCGCCGCGCCCGGCTGGCTGACGACGACGACGACGATCGGGAAGTCGATATCGGGGTCGTTGTTCACGTCCATCCGCATGAAGCTGACGATCCCCGCCAGCGTCAGCGCGACGAACAGGACGATCGGCGGAACGGGGTTCCGGATCGCCCAGGCCGAGATGTTGCGGAAACTCATCTTACTTGGCCTCCGAGCCAGCCAGGATGGGACGAACCAGCTGGCCCGCCGCCAGGAAGCCGCCCGCCGAGCGCACCACCCGCTCGTTGCCGGTCAGGCCGGAGGCGATGGTCACGCCACTATCCGACACCTGCCCGATCTTGATGTCGCGACGCGCCACCTTGTTGTCGGGGCCCACGATATAGACGAAGCTGCCCTTGTCGTCGCTCTGGATCGCCGAGTCCGGCAGGCCCGGCGCATGGCCCGCACCGCCACGGATCGTCGCCGCCGCAAAGCCGCCCGGGCGCAGCGCCGGGTCATAGGACAGGGCGATGCGTGCCACGCCCTGCCGTGTCTGCGGGTCGATGACCGGCGACACCTGCCACACCTGCCCCTGGAAGCTCTTGTCGCCGCCGACCGGCGTCACGGTCGCGGGCGAACCCACGGCCAGGCCGACCAGATCGGTTTCGGCCAGCTGCGCGCGCAGCTCCATCTGGCCGCCCATCGCCATGCGGAACAGCACGCCCGAGCCCGAGCTGACGATCTGGCCCGGCTCGGCCGCACGGGTCAGGATCAGGCCTTCGGCGGGCGCGCGG
>Ga0075444_10001621_pt1 | contig 13880 bp, 4 predicted proteins | sample CoawatmetaG01DNA_FD_76836 | JGI IMG/M metagenome (GOLD analysis project Ga0075444, IMG submission 76836) | Marine microbial communities from the West Antarctic Peninsula - Coastal water metaG017-DNA | ecosystem: Environmental > Aquatic > Marine > Coastal | place: Atlantic Ocean: West Antarctic... | reverse complement strand
TAATATTTCGAGTGAGTGCAGGTTGGGATATTTTTAGTTTGGTCGCAGCTTTCGTAATGTTCCCAGTTTTTGCAACTTCAATTATATAACGCATTCTTTTGATATCTAAAATATCGCGCATATGTCGCTTTCCTAGCAGCCTAGTCAATCGGTTTAATTAATCTGTCATAAGTAAAAGGTATCGTAAAGACATATTTAGCATTGGTTAGGTTGCTTGTTAATGGTCATTGTGGACTCGTACCAAAATTTAGATGCTGATGAGTTGCCTTAACGGTATTAATAAGCCGTTGTGACTTGTGCGGTTTGCAATAAGTGTTACATGAATAGAAACACTCTTTCTTTGAATGGGGATAGTAATCATGAAAGCTACTATTGTTTATCTGGCGATATTTATCGCCTGTTTGTCACTTTGGACACCGGGGACTTTGTTTGCAGCTGACGCTGAAATCGAAGAAGTTGTTGTCACTGGTAGTTATATCAAAAGAAAAAACCAGGCAGATTTTCCATCACCGGTTAACACCGTGACACTGGAAGATATGAAAGCTAACGGATGGTCAGATATGGAAGACGTCGCTGAGACGTTTACTTTTTCACCTTCCAACTATGGTCGTAGCGGTCTAACTAACGGCTGCTGCGGTAATGCCAGAGCAATCAATCTTCGGGGCCTTGGGGTTTCATCGACGCTTGTATTGTTGAATGGAAAACGTACCGCATCGACCTCAACGGGTCCTTCAGGTGCCGACTATACCAACATTAAAAGGCTCCTACCCATGATTGCGGTAAGTAGCCTTGAAACACTGTTGGACGGTGGGGCTGCTTTGTATGGTTCCGACGCGGTCGCCGGTGTGGTCAATATGAAAACGAGAACCAATTTCGAGGGCTTTGAAGCACGAATTGGTGGTAAACAAATCGACGGTAGCGGCCAAAATGAGGTTCAGTTTATTATCGGTGCGGGCAATGAAGATATTCATGGCATCTTCGCCTTCGGTTTCGAACATCAGGATAGTTTGCAGAATCGGGAGCGAGATTTTAATCTCATCAATAATACTTCTGGTAACGGTTCGCCGGGCACTTATGTTCTGTCGGGCAGACCCATCAATAATGCGACCGGCGGGGATGTAATTATCGATAATGGCACCCATGGTGCGATTAACTACTCAAGCCTGTGGGACACTGCCTCTGCGGGCGGTGCAACCAGTTTGCAGGTCGCGGATCCTTATTGTGTACCTGATCTAGTGCCTGCAATTGGTCCCGTTCCAGGTGGTGGTCAGTTCTCTGGTACTACTTTTCCTCTCGGGACTTGCCGATCTTCTTATCAGCCCAACAACTCAACGGCACCACAAGAGAACAGCTGGCAAATATATACCCACTGGGATTGGAGGGTCAGTGATTACGCCAACGTCAAGATTGAAAGCAGTATGTATAGAAGCCAGAACAGCACAACATTTATCGCCACCTTCCCCCAGACTAACGGCAGACCAATAGTGCCAGCCAGTAGCCCCTTTAATCAGTTGGGTACTGACTTATCATGGGCTGGACGATCTCTGGGTCTCGCTTACCCAGCGACAAAAGTGCAAGGTGATGCGAACGGGTCTCGACTAGCGTTAACACTTGATGGTTCTTTTGAGCAGTTTTTCAAAGACGGAATATTGAGCACCTGGAGTTATATGCTGACTGGACAGTATTCAGGTGCGTATAACGCAGGTGAAAATCCCGACACCGATTTACGCAGAATGCAGGATGGCTTGAATGGTTTTGGCGGGTCAAACTGTGAGATTCGGTTCGATGGTCCTGCATCGTCTGCGGTTGCAGGTAAAGGTAACTGTTATTACTTCTCTCCTTTTGGCGCCAATATTTATCGTAGTACCTTTGATCCAACGTCTGGCTTCGGCAGTGCCGGTCAACTCGACGCCAACGGTAATCTGGTTTTGGGAAGTGCAGAAGCAACTGCCGATGTCATAGGCTTTAATGCGCTAACGACATCTACAGAGATAAATGAGAGAAGGCTAACCGTTTTCGAAATAATTTTTTCGGGTGATTTATTCGAACTACCAGGTGGAACCGCTGGTATGGCATTTGGATACCAGCAGAGAAAAGAAGTTCGTGAACGCCTGATACCTAACTTTCAATATTCCTTGTCCCAGGGTTTTCTTTCACCACGTTCCAGTGGTAAGGGCGGTCGTACAGTGGATGCATATTTTGGTGAGTTGGCATTGCCTCTGACTGACAATATCGATATTCAGCTGGCAGCTCGATTTGAGGATTACGGCGATATTGATAGTACGGATCCCAAAATTGGTATTAACTGGCGCGCAACAGAAACGCTTTCGTTTAGAGCCTCTGCCGGCACCTCATTTCGCGCGCCTTCTCTTGGAACCGTCGTGGGTGATGATAAGCAGTCCTCGGTAGGTGAAGTGAGAGACTCGATCAATGTGGCTGAGCAAACTTCCGGTACTTTTCGCACGATTATTGCGACAAAGAACCCCTTACTTGAACCGGAAGAGTCTCGGAACTACAACGTAGGTGTAACCTGGGCACCGGAGGTCCCTTGGGGCGATGGTGGTCATAACTTCCAGGTCGATCTGGACTACTTGACTTTGAGTTTGAGAATCAGATAAGGGCAGAGAACGCAAACTCTCTCGTTGCTGCCGATCCCTGTAGTGCGCAGATACAGCGCGACAGGTTGGTGCCGCTCGTCAATCCCGTCTTAGCCAATGTCGGCCCCACTGCCTGCCCAGCTAATGTTGGGGCGATACTCATCGTTAATGTTGGGTTCTTTAATGCTGGTGAGACCGCAACCTCGGGTTTTGATCTATCTATAGCCTACGACTTCGACTTCGGTGACCATCAATTCAACATTCGAAGTGAAACAACCATTATGAGTACGTATGATATCCAGGCATCGGACGGCGGCGCTGTTGTTGATGGTGTGGGATTTCTTAATGGAGGAAATTCCGGTGCTACAGCCCCTCCCGTAAAATCGAACCTGATGCTCGGCTGGGGTATGGGATACCATTCCAGCAACATCACAGTGCGTTATATTGATGCTTTTGAAGATGATGCTTTCGGGCTGAGAATCGGGGATAAAGGCCAATTTGGCGCTATTGATTCACACGTGGAAGTTGATGCTCAGTATCGTTATACCTTTGGCGAAGACTCCAACTATGACATCACAATTGGTGCCGTCAATATATTCGATGAAGAGCCACCGGCAGCCTTTTTTACTGGCTATGTGGAATCAGTCCACAATCCATATATGAGGCAGGTCTATGTGCGGGCGGGTATAGTACTTTAGTTAGAAGCGTTAGTATCTTAGTGCTCGATTAACAAAAGCCCACTTCGGTGGGCTTTTTTATTTCACGGATTTTTTCGGTAATTAAAGGACTAATCATGGCAGGCACCGCCGTACCGAATAAAAACGGATTCTGGCAGACGCGGTTTTCAGTGATGCTGATGTGTTTCGCAGCAACGTTTGTCTGTTATATCGACCGCGTCAATATTTCCGTTGCCATAATCCCGATGGCGGAAGAGATGGACTGGGATCTATCAACCCAGGGCGCTGTGCTTTCATCGTTCTATATTGGCTACCTGCTTATGCAGATCAGTGGCGGTAGGCTAGCGGACCGGTATGGCGGTAAGATAATTCTTGGCGTGGGCGTACTCATCTGGTCTCTGTTTACACTTGTAACTCCGTGGGCCGCCGCCGCGGGTCTGTTCGCGCTTTTTACTGCTCGTATAGGCATGGGTTTAGGGGAGGCTGTAACCTTTCCATCAATCTACTCTCTCACAAGTCGCTGGTTTCCGGCCACAGAAAGATCAAAAGCCATCGCACTAAATGCCAGTGGCATTCCGATTGGCACTGTTTTCGCGCTGATTGTGACGCCGTTGATTGTCATTCACTTGGGTTGGCAGTGGGCATTTTACTTGTTTGGCCTGGTCGGCATTGTCTGGTTCGCAGCTTGGCAGTACTTCGTGACGACCAACCCGGAAGATCACCCAAGAGTCAGTGCCGCTGAACTACAGTTCCTGAAAGAAAACGCAGGGGCATCCGGTGCTGTCGAGGAACCGATCCCGATCAGGGTATTTCTTCGCAACAAAGCGCTGTGGGCAATCATTGTTGCTCACTTCTGCGGTAACTGGACGCTTTATGTCCTTCTTTCCTGGTTGCCGAAGTATGTCAACGAAGGTCTAGGTGTAGATTTTTCCGTTGTTGGCCTAGTTTCAATGCTGCCGCATATCACATCATTCATCTGTCTGAATATCGCCGGTAATATCGCTGACAGAATGATCAAGTCGGGGACTAATGTGACCTTCGTGAGAAAGCTGATGCAGACCATCGCTTTTGGAGGTCTCGCGATCTGTCTGATTTTGATCACCCAGGTCGATACAGTCTGGGCCGCTATCGGGTTACTCTGTCTTGGTAATCTTTTCGGAGCAGCGGGTATCGGTGGCAACAGCGTCAACCATATGGATATCGGCCCACGTCATGCGGGGACCCTAATGGGCATAACCAATACTGCTGGCACTATCCCTGGCATAGTCGGTGTTTATGCCACGGGATTAATTCTTGAGTTCACTGGCTCTTGGGATCTTGTGTTTCTGGTTACGGCTGGTGTGACGCTGTTCGGTATGGTGTTCTATCTTACTTTCGCCAGTGGCGAGAAGCAATTTGACTAACGGCGATTCATAGTCGAGGATAGAATAGTCATTCTACCCGCCGCACCTTGTTACGGTAGCCAGTAGCACTAGATTTTAAATCGAAGCTGCCACCAAACACCCTGGTGATGACAATTTCATCGCCGACGGAATAACGGCTTTGACGTCGTGGCTCAATTTCGCGCCAAACTTGGCCGACGCTTAATGTAAGAACATATTGCCCGCTAGACAATTTCGTTATGCTGATGATCGTCGCGCGCAGCGCTTGCGGTGACTTTTCTCTTGGTTTATCCCAATCTGGTTGAATGCTTTGAGATTCAACTAAAGCTACTGAGCTCACCTGCTTGGTTGGTTGATCAGCGACTGCTATTGGCGCACTGGTCCTTGGCGTGATCGGAGTGTTATTGGATGACGATTGATGTTCAGCAGAGCCAGAGGCTGTTGTACCTAGTTGTTTCGAAATCTCCAAGACCGGTGTAGCTTCATTCGATGGCGTGCTCGTTGGCATTGTTTGCTCTGAGGATACGCTTGAGGCTTCTGGCACTGGATGTTTAATGGCGATATCGTTAAAACAAACAAGACGCTCTTTAGGCTCAGCGATGCTGTTGCAATACGCGAGTTCGGAAAAAACGTCTGCCTGAAGCTGTGACACTAACAGACTTGAGAAAATAACCCATTCCCACTTCATCATTGCTCTCCTTTCGCTAGTAGGACATGACTTTGACACTGGTATAAATGAATTTCAACCGTTTAAACAGCACTAAAAACGAGTCATCAGCTTCTTATGACCTTTTACACCTACAACTATAAATGGACACTCACTTTTAGCCTTGCCACATAGTTGGGTCGTTATTTTTCTAGTTATTCATGCAAGTGGTTTGGGGTGTTTTCGTTATGCTGGGTAGATTTCGAAGAATATGCACTTCATTCGCTAGACAATCTCCTTAACTACATCTAAATAGCGCAGGCGCGTTAATCGTAGGTGGACGAGTACCGTGAAAATAAAACCTGAACGGCCGCTCTATAATCATATGACAGGGTTAGCGATAGTCTATGACTCCGTTCATCTAGGGGGTCTTGCTGGCGACCTATGTATCCGACGCTGAGGAGACGGTCCACAATGTTGCTAATTGTACTCTTGCTAAAGCCCGTTTTCTCTGTCAGTAGTGTTGCTGTCAATGGACCGTCATGTGACATTTCAAGCACCATCAGCCAAATAATCACCGCGCAGCTGGTTGCACTTTCGGCAGGGCTACGTTTGCCCACCAATGACATAAAGTCTGCTACGAAACGCCAACATCGCGACTCTGTTTTGATCAGAAATCGATTGGATTGCAGTGTGAAAGCTGCGGAGCCTTGCTGAAACCAATTTGCCATAGCATCGACAAACTCGAATGATGGCAGATACTCAGTCCCACTTTTTACATATTGACCCTTCTCAACACCTTTGCGTAGGAGTCTAAGAACAAAGTCACTTGGCTCGCCTGTCTCCTTCACCAATGTCGTAACGCTAACCGGTTGGTTGAGACGAAACCAATAATCATGAGTTAGTGATTTAAGCACAGCGTACCTACGGCTGCTTTTACTAATTTTCTGACCATTAAAGGCAAGGATAGTAACGTTTAGATATTGATATAGCAGCGTAAAATCGAAATTTTTTGTCGTTGTAATTAGCCCAGAATGGTTGAGTTTTTTATACTGCTGCTTGGTACTCAAATTCAATACATTGTTCATTATTGCCCACTCATTTCTAACTAGAACCAAAGGTAACATACAGCGTTTAATCACTACTAGTCATGCGGCATCAAATTTCAGCCGCTGATGTACTTGGCGTCTTTACAATTTCAAGCCGCCAAGTCGAATTAGATTACACCCGCGTTGACAGATGTCAGACTCGTTGGGTCGCTTGCGGTAAGGGACCCGTTGGCGGTGAACGATTGCTGGTCTGTGACGCCTCATCCAGATTAAGATGCTTCAATATCTTTTCGATAGCGCCCGGTCTTTCAATGCTGGCTATGATCTTTAACTTGATACCGCAGATGCGTCAGCAGCACGAAGCGCTGACTGTTGCTTGATGGATAAATGTAAATTTTGCCCAGACTCCATTTTCCCCACTGTTATCAACCCAAGTACTAGGGAAGAATTAGCGCAAGATAAAATTGTTTAAGACAAAGAATTGAATCGTCCTGATGAATGTAAATTTGAAATTTATGATGTCTGTTTATGATATTATTATGCTATCATCTTGCGAGGGAGGGGGTGAATCCTCTGAGCCAATAACACCGGTGTTATTGGCTCAGAGGATTCACCCCCTCCCTCGCAAGATGATAGCATAATAATATCATAAACAGACATCATAAATTTCAAATTTACATTCATCAGGACGATTCAATTCTTTGTCTTAAACAATTTTATCTTGCGCTAATTCTTCCCTAGTACTTGGGTTGATAACAGTGGGGAAAATGGAGTCTGGGCAAAATTTACATTTATCCATCAAGCAACAGTCAGCGCTTCGTGCTGCTGACGCATCTGCGGTATCAAGTTAAAGATCATAGCCAGCATTGAAAGACCGGGCGCTATCGAAAAGATATTGAAGCATCTTAATCTGGATGAGGCGTCACAGACCAGCAATCGTTCACCGCCAACGGGTCCCTTACCGCAAGCGACCCAACGAGTCTGACATCTGTCAACGCGGGTGTAATCTAATTCGACTTGGCGGCTTGAAATTGTAAAGACGCCAAGTACATCAGCGGCTGAAATTTGATGCCGCATGACTAGTAGTGATTAAACGCTGTATGTTACCTTTGGTTCTAGTTAGAAATGAGTGGGCAATAATGAACAATGTATTGAATTTGAGTACCAAGCAGCAGTATAAAAAACTCAACCATTCTGGGCTAATTACAACGACAAAAAATTTCGATTTTACGCTGCTATATCAATATCTAAACGTTACTATCCTTGCCTTTAATGGTCAGAAAATTAGTAAAAGCAGCCGTAGGTACGCTGTGCTTAAATCACTAACTCATGATTATTGGTTTCGTCTCAACCAACCGGTTAGCGTTACGACATTGGTGAAGGAGACAGGCGAGCCAAGTGACTTTGTTCTTAGACTCCTACGCAAAGGTGTTGAGAAGGGTCAATATGTAAAAAGTGGGACTGAGTATCTGCCATCATTCGAGTTTGTCGATGCTATGGCAAATTGGTTTCAGCAAGGCTCCGCAGCTTTCACACTGCAATCCAATCGATTTCTGATCAAAACAGAGTCGCGATGTTGGCGTTTCGTAGCAGACTTTATGTCATTGGTGGGCAAACGTAGCCCTGCCGAAAGTGCAACCAGCTGCGCGGTGATTATTTGGCTGATGGTGCTTGAAATGTCACATGACGGTCCATTGACAGCAACACTACTGACAGAGAAAACGGGCTTTAGCAAGAGTACAATTAGCAACATTGTGGACCGTCTCCTCAGCGTCGGATACATAGGTCGCCAGCAAGACCCCCTAGATGAACGGAGTCATAGACTATCGCTAACCCTGTCATATGATTATAGAGCGGCCGTTCAGGTTTTATTTTCACGGTACTCGTCCACCTACGATTAACGCGCCTGCGCTATTTAGATGTAGTTAAGGAGATTGTCTAGCGAATGAAGTGCATATTCTTCGAAATCTACCCAGCATAACGAAAACACCCCAAACCACTTGCATGAATAACTAGAAAAATAACGACCCAACTATGTGGCAAGGCTAAAAGTGAGTGTCCATTTATAGTTGTAGGTGTAAAAGGTCATAAGAAGCTGATGACTCGTTTTTAGTGCTGTTTAAACGGTTGAAATTCATTTATACCAGTGTCAAAGTCATGTCCTACTAGCGAAAGGAGAGCAATGATGAAGTGGGAATGGGTTATTTTCTCAAGTCTGTTAGTGTCACAGCTTCAGGCAGACGTTTTTTCCGAACTCGCGTATTGCAACAGCATCGCTGAGCCTAAAGAGCGTCTTGTTTGTTTTAACGATATCGCCATTAAACATCCAGTGCCAGAAGCCTCAAGCGTATCCTCAGAGCAAACAATGCCAACGAGCACGCCATCGAATGAAGCTACACCGGTCTTGGAGATTTCGAAACAACTAGGTACAACAGCCTCTGGCTCTGCTGAACATCAATCGTCATCCAATAACACTCCGATCACGCCAAGGACCAGTGCGCCAATAGCAGTCGCTGATCAACCAACCAAGCAGGTGAGCTCAGTAGCTTTAGTTGAATCTCAAAGCATTCAACCAGATTGGGATAAACCAAGAGAAAAGTCACCGCAAGCGCTGCGCGCGACGATCATCAGCATAACGAAATTGTCTAGCGGGCAATATGTTCTTACATTAAGCGTCGGCCAAGTTTGGCGCGAAATTGAGCCACGACGTCAAAGCCGTTATTCCGTCGGCGATGAAATTGTCATCACCAGGGTGTTTGGTGGCAGCTTCGATTTAAAATCTAGTGCTACTGGCTACCGTAACAAGGTGCGGCGGGTAGAATGACTATTCTATCCTCGACTATGAATCGCCGTTAGTCAAATTGCTTCTCGCCACTGGCGAAAGTAAGATAGAACACCATACCGAACAGCGTCACACCAGCCGTAACCAGAAACACAAGATCCCAAGAGCCAGTGAACTCAAGAATTAATCCCGTGGCATAAACACCGACTATGCCAGGGATAGTGCCAGCAGTATTGGTTATGCCCATTAGGGTCCCCGCATGACGTGGGCCGATATCCATATGGTTGACGCTGTTGCCACCGATACCCGCTGCTCCGAAAAGATTACCAAGACAGAGTAACCCGATAGCGGCCCAGACTGTATCGACCTGGGTGATCAAAATCAGACAGATCGCGAGACCTCCAAAAGCGATGGTCTGCATCAGCTTTCTCACGAAGGTCACATTAGTCCCCGACTTGATCATTCTGTCAGCGATATTACCGGCGATATTCAGACAGATGAATGATGTGATATGCGGCAGCATTGAAACTAGGCCAACAACGGAAAAATCTACACCTAGACCTTCGTTGACATACTTCGGCAACCAGGAAAGAAGGACATAAAGCGTCCAGTTACCGCAGAAGTGAGCAACAATGATTGCCCACAGCGCTTTGTTGCGAAGAAATACCCTGATCGGGATCGGTTCCTCGACAGCACCGGATGCCCCTGCGTTTTCTTTCAGGAACTGTAGTTCAGCGGCACTGACTCTTGGGTGATCTTCCGGGTTGGTCGTCACGAAGTACTGCCAAGCTGCGAACCAGACAATGCCGACCAGGCCAAACAAGTAAAATGCCCACTGCCAACCCAAGTGAATGACAATCAACGGCGTCACAATCAGCGCGAAAACAGTGCCAATCGGAATGCCACTGGCATTTAGTGCGATGGCTTTTGATCTTTCTGTGGCCGGAAACCAGCGACTTGTGAGAGAGTAGATTGATGGAAAGGTTACAGCCTCCCCTAAACCCATGCCTATACGAGCAGTAAAAAGCGCGAACAGACCCGCGGCGGCGGCCCACGGAGTTACAAGTGTAAACAGAGACCAGATGAGTACGCCCACGCCAAGAATTATCTTACCGCCATACCGGTCCGCTAGCCTACCGCCACTGATCTGCATAAGCAGGTAGCCAATATAGAACGATGAAAGCACAGCGCCCTGGGTTGATAGATCCCAGTCCATCTCTTCCGCCATCGGGATTATGGCAACGGAAATATTGACGCGGTCGATATAACAGACAAACGTTGCTGCGAAACACATCAGCATCACTGAAAACCGCGTCTGCCAGAATCCGTTTTTATTCGGTACGGCGGTGCCTGCCATGATTAGTCCTTTAATTACCGAAAAAATCCGTGAAATAAAAAAGCCCACCGAAGTGGGCTTTTGTTAATCGAGCACTAAGATACTAACGCTTCTAACTAAAGTACTATACCCGCCCGCACATAGACCTGCCTCATATATGGATTGTGGACTGATTCCACATAGCCAGTAAAAAAGGCTGCCGGTGGCTCTTCATCGAATATATTGACGGCACCAATTGTGATGTCATAGTTGGAGTCTTCGCCAAAGGTATAACGATACTGAGCATCAACTTCCACGTGTGAATCAATAGCGCCAAATTGGCCTTTATCCCCGATTCTCAGCCCGAAAGCATCATCTTCAAAAGCATCAATATAACGCACTGTGATGTTGCTGGAATGGTATCCCATACCCCAGCCGAGCATCAGGTTCGATTTTACGGGAGGGGCTGTAGCACCGGAATTTCCTCCATTAAGAAATCCCACACCATCAACAACAGCGCCGCCGTCCGATGCCTGGATATCATACGTACTCATAATGGTTGTTTCACTTCGAATGTTGAATTGATGGTCACCGAAGTCGAAGTCGTAGGCTATAGATAGATCAAAACCCGAGGTTGCGGTCTCACCAGCATTAAAGAACCCAACATTAACGATGAGTATCGCCCCAACATTAGCTGGGCAGGCAGTGGGGCCGACATTGGCTAAGACGGGATTGACGAGCGGCACCAACCTGTCGCGCTGTATCTGCGCACTACAGGGATCGGCAGCAACGAGAGAGTTTGCGTTCTCTGCCCTTATCTGATTCTCAAACTCAAAGTCAAGTAGTCCAGATCGACCTGGAAGTTATGACCACCATCGCCCCAAGGGACCTCCGGTGCCCAGGTTACACCTACGTTGTAGTTCCGAGACTCTTCCGGTTCAAGTAAGGGGTTCTTTGTCGCAATAATCGTGCGAAAAGTACCGGAAGTTTGCTCAGCCACATTGATCGAGTCTCTCACTTCACCTACCGAGGACTGCTTATCATCACCCACGACGGTTCCAAGAGAAGGCGCGCGAAATGAGGTGCCGGCAGAGGCTCTAAACGAAAGCGTTTCTGTTGCGCGCCAGTTAATACCAATTTTGGGATCCGTACTATCAATATCGCCGTAATCCTCAAATCGAGCTGCCAGCTGAATATCGATATTGTCAGTCAGAGGCAATGCCAACTCACCAAAATATGCATCCACTGTACGACCGCCCTTACCACTGGAACGTGGTGAAAGAAAACCCTGGGACAAGGAATATTGAAAGTTAGGTATCAGGCGTTCACGAACTTCTTTTCTCTGCTGGTATCCAAATGCCATACCAGCGGTTCCACCTGGTAGTTCGAATAAATCACCCGAAAAAATTATTTCGAAAACGGTTAGCCTTCTCTCATTTATCTCTGTAGATGTCGTTAGCGCATTAAAGCCTATGACATCGGCAGTTGCTTCTGCACTTCCCAAAACCAGATTACCGTTGGCGTCGAGTTGACCGGCACTGCCGAAGCCAGACGTTGGATCAAAGGTACTACGATAAATATTGGCGCCAAAAGGAGAGAAGTAATAACAGTTACCTTTACCTGCAACCGCAGACGATGCAGGACCATCGAACCGAATCTCACAGTTTGACCCGCCAAAACCATTCAAGCCATCCTGCATTCTGCGTAAATCGGTGTCGGGATTTTCACCTGCGTTATACGCACCTGAATACTGTCCAGTCAGCATATAACTCCAGGTGCTCAATATTCCGTCTTTGAAAAACTGCTCAAAAGAACCATCAAGTGTTAACGCTAGTCGAGACCCGTTCGCATCACCTTGCACTTTTGTCGCTGGGTAAGCGAGACCCAGAGATCGTCCAGCCCATGATAAGTCAGTACCCAACTGATTAAAGGGGCTACTGGCTGGCACTATTGGTCTGCCGTTAGTCTGGGGGAAGGTGGCGATAAATGTTGTGCTGTTCTGGCTTCTATACATACTGCTTTCAATCTTGACGTTGGCGTAATCACTGACCCTCCAATCCCAGTGGGTATATATTTGCCAGCTGTTCTCTTGTGGTGCCGTTGAGTTGTTGGGCTGATAAGAAGATCGGCAAGTCCCGAGAGGAAAAGTAGTACCAGAGAACTGACCACCACCTGGAACGGGACCAATTGCAGGCACTAGATCAGGTACACAATAAGGATCCGCGACCTGCAAACTGGTTGCACCGCCCGCAGAGGCAGTGTCCCACAGGCTTGAGTAGTTAATCGCACCATGGGTGCCATTATCGATAATTACATCCCCGCCGGTCGCATTATTGATGGGTCTGCCCGACAGAACATAAGTGCCCGGCGAACCGTTACCAGAAGTATTATTGATGAGATTAAAATCTCGCTCCCGATTCTGCAAACTATCCTGATGTTCGAAACCGAAGGCGAAGATGCCATGAATATCTTCATTGCCCGCACCGATAATAAACTGAACCTCATTTTGGCCGCTACCGTCGATTTGTTTACCACCAATTCGTGCTTCAAAGCCCTCGAAATTGGTTCTCGTTTTCATATTGACCACACCGGCGACCGCGTCGGAACCATACAAAGCAGCCCCACCGTCCAACAGTGTTTCAAGGCTACTTACCGCAATCATGGGTAGGAGCCTTTTAATGTTGGTATAGTCGGCACCTGAAGGACCCGTTGAGGTCGATGCGGTACGTTTTCCATTCAACAATACAAGCGTCGATGAAACCCCAAGGCCCCGAAGATTGATTGCTCTGGCATTACCGCAGCAGCCGTTAGTTAGACCGCTACGACCATAGTTGGAAGGTGAAAAAGTAAACGTCTCAGCGACGTCTTCCATATCTGACCATCCGTTAGCTTTCATATCTTCCAGTGTCACGGTGTTAACCGGTGATGGAAAATCTGCCTGGTTTTTTCTTTTGATATAACTACCAGTGACAACAACTTCTTCGATTTCAGCGTCAGCTGCAAACAAAGTCCCCGGTGTCCAAAGTGACAAACAGGCGATAAATATCGCCAGATAAACAATAGTAGCTTTCATGATTACTATCCCCATTCAAAGAAAGAGTGTTTCTATTCATGTAACACTTATTGCAAACCGCACAAGTCACAACGGCTTATTAATACCGTTAAGGCAACTCATCAGCATCTAAATTTTGGTACGAGTCCACAATGACCATTAACAAGCAACCTAACCAATGCTAAATATGTCTTTACGATACCTTTTACTTATGACAGATTAATTAAACCGATTGACTAGGCTGCTAGGAAAGCGACATATGCGCGATATTTTAGATATCAAAAGAATGCGTTATATAATTGAAGTTGCAAAAACTGGGAACATTACGAAAGCTGCGACCAAACTAAAAATATCCCAACCTGCACTCACTCGAAATATTA
>Ga0075444_10001614_pt1 | contig 13917 bp, 4 predicted proteins | sample CoawatmetaG01DNA_FD_76836 | JGI IMG/M metagenome (GOLD analysis project Ga0075444, IMG submission 76836) | Marine microbial communities from the West Antarctic Peninsula - Coastal water metaG017-DNA | ecosystem: Environmental > Aquatic > Marine > Coastal | place: Atlantic Ocean: West Antarctic... | reverse complement strand
GACTTATACAGGGGATCAAACAGGTATAGAACCTGATACCCCGTATAGTAATTGGGTACCATGTATAGAGGAACCAGTGACTTTAATATCGTATGGGTGTAGTTGTGTTACTTGTTTTAACGATCCTTTGTTTAGCCCAATGTGTGCAGCAGATCCAAATTGCATTCATGATGATTTTTATTGCTCAGCAACTGGTTGTTTTTCTAAAGGAGATAAAGTTGAAATGTTTGATGGAACTGAAAAGCAAATTGAATTGGTTGAGGTTGGAGATGAAGTTAAATCCATTAAAAACAACAAGACATCTAAAGGTGTTGTAACTGCTTTATTAGTACATCCTACAAACGATGTTGTTGAAGTTGTCAAAGTGAGTGGTATAACGTCAGAACCTAATCACCCAATATTTGTAAATAACAAATGGGTGGCAGCTAAAACACTAGCAAATATTTCTAGTGAGTTTGTTGGTAGTTGGTATAATCTAGAAATAGATGGTGACATTGATGATAGTGAACACAATTACATTATTGGAGGGTTAATCGTGTCTGGATTAGGTGATAACATTAAGCTTAACAAAAAATATCAAAGACAACCAAAGCAGTTAACTAAATACTTAAACAATTAATTACAATATTTTATGAGTTACCACAACGGAAGAACAAACTCTTCGCCAAACACTAGTGCAAGAACAGGTGGTCGCACTACGAGAGCGGCTAGCACCAATGCAAGAGAAACCAGAACTAGTGCAACATCATTTAATACAATCAATACTATTAGTAATCCACAAACAACTTGCTCGTGTCGTGATGGCGTTACGTACACTAATTGTGGGCCTAATTGCGAATGTTGTGATAGCGTTGCTATGAAACGTGTGGATGAAAATACTTCTTCAGGAATATTTTCAACTACTTCTTGTCCTTGCTCTTCTTACGCTATAGTAAATAACGATGGTAAAGTAGAGTGCGAGATGAAAATTTCAAACACAAAACATCGATTAAAACCTGTAATATTAAAAAATCACTTAATAAACAATACTAAACCTAGAGTGCGTGACAAGTGGGACTGCAGTAACAACTCAATCGTTCGGTGTAAGCAAGGAGACATAGAGTGGAATTCATTCCACATTGTAAGGGTTGATCAACTTTACAATACAGAGCAAATCACGTTATACAATTCTGCCTCATCTTCTTCTAACTGCTACATACCACCTACCACGCTGCGTGATTACAGTAGAGAAGCAGTACTTAACACTGAAGACCAAGAAGTTTTACAAAATTACTATGCAGAAAATGGTGTTGTAATTGAAGTTAAAAATTTAGTAAACGTACGGGATAACACTCTTGATGTACCTATGTACGATAGTATTCCAGAAGCAAAGGCACATGATGCGGGTTATGGGAGTGGAAAATCAATACACAGTGAATACACAACAGACGAGGGCATTGTAAAATATTTTCCAGGACACCATTATCCTAAAAAGAAATTAATAACTGAGTGCTATATTAGCCCTGTTAATGGACTAGGTGGTGATTATGACGTGCTTTATAAAAACATAAGAGCTAATTGGAATTACTCTAATTCCTCAACTAGAGCTGGAAAACTTCAAGCAAAGTCGGGTAACAATATTCAAATTACAATATTAGGAAAAAACAAACCTACAGTTAGTATAACAATAAAAAACAGCTCTAGTCGTAGTATTTTAAAAAGAAAATTAAAAAACATTACAGTTGATGGTAAGTACGTTTATAATCTAAAAATACCTAGTTTACCAACAAGTAAAAAGCAACAGTATTATGATATTGAAATATCACCCTCTGCAGATACAAGTTATTTATATTTAAAAAAAGAAATGCATCAAGCTGCTTTTATTCCTACTGGAGTTTTAAAATATAGAGTGTGGCAGTTTAAAGATCCAAAGTTTACTTTTTTGGCATCAAACTCTTCAATAGCAAACGCTACTACCACACAATCAGCCGTTAGTATATCTGGAGAAGCAAACGGTAATCGCGAAGGGCAAAATGCTTTAACGCACACAACAACTATAACTCGTGCTAGTGGAACTGATAATTATTACGTTAACAAAACCTCGTTGAGGTTAGAAGATGTAATAACTAATAATAGCGCTATTAAAAAAACCATAACTAATAAAAAAGACAAAAATCCTTTAGAGTGCGTAAACAATTTTAAATATGCTAGTGTTGGAGGTGATTTAAGAGACTTAGAAGTAGGCATGTATTTTATTGGTAAATTTGAAAAAACAAAAACTGTTTTTAAAAGCATAGATTTAGATGCGCATTTAAAAGAAGCTTGTGATGATCACGAAGTTATTGATATTGTCACTAATAAATTTGAATTAGAAAATACAAGTGGTTTGATTGCTGGAATGAAAGTTGAAGGTGTAAATAGAAACGGGCAAGAGTTTGACGCGATATTATCTAATGTTGACTGTGGTGTAGGTATAACCTTAAACTCTCACCATTCAATAAACTCAGGCGTTAAGCTAACGTTTAAGTGGTCGGATCAATCAAAGATTACTGATATTACCGGAAATGTTATAACGTGTCTTGATTGTTTAAAGCTACCTAATAATACTGAATTATCTTTTGATAATACTAGAGCGCCTAAAATTAGAGGTTCAGTTAGTTTTGATAAGATTGGTAGTGGGGCTATTACTGTAACCACCGTATTAAAGAATTTTAAGTTTGCTCAAAGCGACGTTACATTTACTTTAGATCCAGATTTATTTATTACAAATAAACCACCAGCACATGATCAACATTTAGAAATAATCGGTGGTGAAGAGTTGTACGTTTATTACCTTAAGCTTGATACTGATTACAGGAAAAATTACAAAACTGTAAATATAACCAAACAACCATCAGTTGGTGTGTTATCAAATTTAAAAGTAACTAACTCACACTACAACATATACACTCCTCCAGCTAATTTTACTGGAAATGACACAATTAAATTTACAGTAACGGATGATAATGATGTTATTAGTGAAGAAAAAACAATATTTATAACAATAAAATAATATGGCAATTATACAGTTAAATTTTAACCATGATATAAACGTTTCTGTTCAAATAGACGATCTTGTTTATTTTGTAACAACAACGGCTGTTGGAGTGCCTGGAACTTTAGGAAACTGGGAGGCAACAACCACGCCTCATGATTCTGCACCTAAAGAAGAAATTATACTCATTGGACCTGTAACTCAATTTACACCTTGGAATGGAAGTGTAACCACTATTTTTGCTGATTATGACGATACAATAGCTGCTCAGTATGGTCCGCCAGCCGCTACTGATTTTATAATGTTTAGTAAAGATAATAAGGTCAACTTAAGCAGTTTGCTTGGGTATTACGCTAAAGCTCAATTTAGAAACAACTCAAGAAGTGAGGCTGAATTGTTTGCTGTTGGAGCTGACTTTGTTGAAAGTAGTAAATAACGCGTAAAAAATGTAATTATAAACACATAAATAAAATAACATGTCAAAAAATATTAAAAATAGTCCATTAAACTTTATAGGTGGCTTAGTTCAAGCAGCAGGCGCTTATGATTGGGGAGGTAAAAGAAAAGACGCTATAAGTAGCGCTCAAGGTGAATATGATGAAATGAAGACTAAGTTTCAGGACTTAGACACTAGTAATTTGTATAGTGACGTTACCAACCCATATGCTAACATGCAAAATACTATGGAGGATCTTACGGTTAACCAACAACAAGCACAGTTTCAAGCGCAACAAAACCAACAAAGTCAAGCTAATATTTTAGGTAGTATGAAAGGTGCTGCTGGTAGCAGTGGTGTTGCTGGACTAGCACAAGCCATGGCTAATCAAGGATCTCAACAAGCTCAACAAGCATCAGCATCTATTGGTCAGCAAGAATCAGCTAATCAAAAAGCAGCGGCACAACAAGCTGGACAATTACAAACTTTAGATAGACAAGGAGCTTACAAAGCTGATATGACAAGACGTTCTGGGGCGGAGCAATCTAGACAGTTAGAAAAAGACAAGGTTAACACTATGTTTACTATGTCTGCAAATGAATTAGGCACTGCTAAACAAGCACATCAACAAGCACAAAGTGAAATGTATGCTGGTATTGGATCAGCAGTAAGTGGAGCGGTTGGAATGGCTATTCCTGGCGCTGGAGGCGCGGGTGGAATGCTAGGTGGTTTGATGGGTGGGCAATAATATAAAAATAAACAATGGCTAAAAAACAAAAATCACAAAGCAATATTATTGAGGAGAAAACAGCTAGAGGAATGAAATTTTTAGATGGTATTTCGCCAGAAATGCTATCTACACCTAGTTATATATCCGAACATATACGCCCAGCTTTGGACAGATGGGTTAGAAATAAAAGAAAAGATTATGATGTCTTAACAGGTGTAATGGAAAATTCAGACAAAGCTAGTGAGGAATACTCTGAAGCAGCAAGAAAAGCCGAGAAAATTGCAAAAGACATGGGAACAGCTAAAAGTCAAACTGAAATATACAAAGGCGTTACAGGTCAATTTAAAACAGCTTTAGGATCTATGAGCAAAGGCACTAAAGAAGAAAACGTATACACTAACATGGTTGTGTTTGGTGCTCAATCAGATGCTGTTGATTTTGATGATAATGGTAGAATCAGTTTTGCTAGCGCGTATGGCAAGGGAGCAAATGATATTAGTGTTTTCAAACTTGATGATATGAGTTCGTTAACAAATGGATTATCCCCTATAATAGCAGAGCCCGTAGGCACTAAAGGTTATGTTTGGAAAATGGCTCAGAAAACCAAAGAAAATGCAAACATGGGTATGGGATTTGACGCTGATTGGACTTACACAAAGATTTACAATGATTTATCAAATGGAGGTCCTCAAAACACAATAGGCGTTGCTTATGCTGATTTAGCTGGAGACAACCAATCAAAATCATTTGCTGAAATGTATGATGAAGGCCTTAAAGATCCATCATATTACGTACACCCGGAAACAGGAGAGACAATGCCAATAGATAGTGCTTGGATGAAAGATCCTGAAAACGCTGATATATTAAAAAAGTTTTTAGGAAAATACATAACAAGTACTATGAAAGATGTTCACGGTCCAACTATAAACGAGGAGACCGGGCAAATTAAAAAAACACAAGCAGAGTTAACGCAAGATTTAATTAAGAAATATAAGAAATAATATGACTAAAGCAGAGGTAATTGCAAACGCAATAGCTGATCCAAAATCAACAGAGGAGGAGATAGCGCTTTTAAATGAAGCTCCAGAAGATCAGTTTGAAAGTCAAGAAGAAGAAGAAGAAGAAGAAGTAGTAGTAGAGGGAAAGGAATCAGGCAATGTAGAAGTGGATGCAAATGCGTTGCCGCAGGAAAATGCACCAAAAGATTTGGAATTGAATTTGGAGGATACTTCTTCGGATTTACCAGTAGAAAAAGCTAAAGAAGATCCTATAGAGGCTTTTTTTGTTAAACCATCGTTCTTTGGAAAAGTAGGAAAAGACGGTGGTATAACGGATTCTCCGAACGAAGATTTTGCAGCAAAAGAATTAAATAAAAAGCTAAGTGGTTTAGGTATAAAAATAGACAAAGATACTGATGGCCTTAACATTATAAACGTTGTAATGCCAGGTGGAGAGCAGGAAAAAATAGCTTTAGGTATTTTTAAAAATTACTTAACAGTAGACGATCAAACGCCACAAGAAAAAGCAGACACCCTAAACAATTTGATTATGGATGTTGTTGAGCTTAAAAAAAGTGAAAACCCAAACTTTAGTTTAGAAACTTACGCTAACGCTTACGATAAAGCAGTTAATGATACTCCAGAGTTTTATGCCGCATCGAAAGATGGCGGAAGGTTTTTAGAGCTAGACGAATTAAGCTACGACCAACTACAATCCCACGCGCAAAAGGTGAATTTAAACTTAATGAATGATTATTTTGAAAGCGAGGAAGGAATTAAAAATGCAAAAGTTATAACGCAAACTAAGCAAGAGGCGAACAAAGTGTTGACTAGCGAAGCCTTTAAGGAAATGGTGGGTAAAAGCTACGAAGAACAACTAGCTATAGCTATTAAGTACACTAAAGCTATAGATCAAGCGCATACTAGCATATATAATAAAAACGTTAGCTTTCAAACAATGCTATCTAATAGCGCTAATGTTATGGATAGTTTGTATAAAGATAAGTTATTGAATCTACACGCTCAAGAGAATAGAGAGGATGAATTTGGAGGCTTTATAGCTAGTAGTGATATATTAACAGCTTTTGCAAAAGGAGCAACCGTAGTATTTCCAAAAGAAATACAAGAGTTTAGCGCCATGCAAAGACAACCTAAGATAAAGAAGCTAAAAGAACAGTTGGCCGCACTTAATGGTGTGGATGGCGATGAAATAGTTAATGCTTTAGGGTATTACGAGTCTAACGCACTTGATAAAAACATTAAGGGAGGCAAGTACAAAGCGTCTGAATTAAAAGTAAAACTATTAGATGCAATAGCTCATAACGAGATGATGATGATAGGTAACTTGTTAAAAGCTAAGGAATACGAGGGAGTTTTAGATCTATTGTCTAAACCTAACGAAGAGATGTTTAAGGACGGTAAACTAAATATCACCGCTGACAACTGGCAAATGGCTATTGGTGACCAAGGATTTAGAATGATGTCTAGTATATTTTCTGGTGGTATGACGACTATGGTTTCAGAAGCTGGTGGAGCTTATTCGCAGATATTAGAAGGTTTAGGTAGGAAACAATATGGAGATGCTTGGAGTGGTATGACAGCGCAAAAGAAAGCTGAAGCTTTCATGAGATACGTAGATAGTGATGAGGTTGACTGGGAAAAAGCCATGGCTGTTGGTGGTGTTAACACGGTTCTTGAAAATTTAAGTAATGTCTTTTTTGTGAGCAAAATAGCAAAGCCAGTAACATCTAATCTTATTGGCTACTTTAAGCTCTTCATGAAAGGCAAAATAAAACAAGGTTTGATCCAAATAGGCAAAGGAGTAGGCGCTAAAGAGTTAATGCCTATACTTTCTACCACTCTAGTTGAAACAATAACAGAGGGATTACAAGAGGAAGTTACACAGTATGGTGTTGGAACAGCTTTACAAGATTATTCTCATAGTTGGAACTCCACGTTAAACTCTATGATTACCGCGGCTGTAACCACGCCTTTCATAGGTGGTGGTGCAAAAACCACTAACATGGTTTACAATGAAGTTAGTGCTAAGCTAGTTGCTATGAGAAGTAAAGACGAGATGGTCAAGTACGCTCAAAAGCAAAAAGAAATGTGGGTACAGCAAGTTGCTGACGGCACTATGACACAAGCGGATTACGATAAGAACATGTTATATATTGATGCAATTCCCAATATGTTCACTGAAACTGACAAAAAAGTTACCGATCCCGAGTCTATGGTTATGATATTTGAAGCTCAGCTCGCGATAGAAGAACAAAAGAAAAAATACAACGAGCTAGAAAAGAAGAAAGAAGCAAGTAAAGATCTTTTTCCATTAAAAAAAGAAGAAATTAACGAGGCTGAAAATGAAGCTGAGTTAGAATCTATAATGGAAGAGCTTGAAAAAGCGGAGCTTGAGAAAAGAAAAGGTAAAAGACTTGACGCTTATAGATCTGGTAATTACGAGTCGGTTAGTGAGATAAACACAGACGCTATTTATAGTAAAGATTTTGAAGGTAAATTGTTTGAAACAAATGAAGAGGTTTTAAACTACCTAGAAGAGCAGTACGGTATAAAAAGAGATAACCCAGCTATAGCTAAGTTTGTTAACGGTGAGGCTAACGGAATAACTTTGACACCAAGAGACATGAAGAAAATATTAGGAACACCTTACAATGGTAAGGGTGTTTTCTTTATATCTGATAAGGCTGTTGTAGACGGAATAATGAATGGTGATAAGTACTCTGCTAACGCTATTAAACATGAGATAGATCATGTTAGGATGTACTACCAAACCGATAAGGTTTTGAAAGAAGCCCAAGACAATATAATAGACAAATTAAAAAAATCTAAAAGCCCTCAAATGCAAGAGGTGTCTAGGTTGTTAGCTCAAAGAATACGTGATTACGAAAAAGCTTATGGTAAAAAATGGGATCCAAACAGTAGATTAGCTTTAGAAGAATTTTTCACTGCTATAGGAGATGTCACAAGCGTTTTGTCTAGTAACGTTTCTACGCTAGAAGATAGAAAAACTATATTAAACATAGGTAAAGAATTTGCTAGTTTGTTAAACCTTGAGGGCGCAAAGAATAGTTGGGACGTAGAGAAAACTTTAGAGTTTTTACAAACATTTCCTAATACTAAAAAAGTTAAACCGCGAGTGTATGTGGATGACAATGACAATGTGATTACATCTATAGACGAAGACGTTGATACTAAGTTTAGTTTAAAAGATGGAAGGCAGTCTGACTTAATACTTATTGAAGATAGTAATCCTTACGGTAAAACTCAAAGAGACAATGTTGAGATTTACGAGGAAAACAAAAGGCTTAACAAGCTAATAGAAAAGAACGAAACGTTTGTACATCCAGATGGAGATATGGAGATGCAAGAAAGAGTTAGAAAAGAGGGTGGTAAAAAATATAGAGACCAATTATTATTTAATAACTTCGCTCAATTTAAAAAGCTTTTAAAAGCTTACAAGGAAGACCACGCTTTACACACCGATGAAAGAAAAGAATTTTTTGTAGGACAAGCTATGGAGCAATTTGTAAAGGCTTTAGGAACTTACAACAAAGACAAGCAGGGTAACTATCAAATGAAAAATGATTCTTTTTCAGCCTATTACTTTGGTGATCCTAAAACAGATTTAGCTGGGAAAACAAAAGATGGTAGAAGTATAGCTAAACTACGTCTTGTACAAATATGGGAAGACATGAAGGCTGAGTTTACTATTCAGATAGAAGATATGACAGGCGAGGAGTCTCAAAGTGACTACGACCAGGATTACATTATAAATATACAAGATAAGTTAAAAGACTACAACGAAAGATCAGCTCTTAGAGAAGGTTTAGCACAAGTTATGGATTTTGAAGTTGATGGACCAATGTACAATGCTTTTGTAAGTGATGTTTCAGAATCGTTAGCGGGTTTTGATTTTGAAACTATATTTGATCCAAACGCACCACAGGAAATGCGAAAGAAAGGAATGAACTTGTGGAAAGGTTTTAAAAAGTTTATGGAGCTAGATTTATCTAAAAACCCTAAGGTAAAAGATAATAAGATATTTAAAAATTACCTACCAACAGAGTTTTACCAAGAACTTATAACAGAGAACATCGAGACGTATTACAACCAGTTAGATCAAAAAACATTTAACGATATATTTATTGATCACACTGAAGTTGTTATTGATGAAGACACAAACCCCGAAACCGGAAGACTAACTGTAACTGGTAGTAAAAAAGCTAAGGGTATTAAAGACAAGCAAGCTGGTAATGTAAATCGTAAGAAGAAAAAGTTTACACCAGAAATTGAAGCTGCTATATTAGAGCAATTATTAAAGACAGATCAAATAGCTAAATTAAAAGCTGAGGGAAAAACAAACGCAGAGATACATAAAATTATAAGAATGGACATGGTGCAACAGTCTACTCTTAAAAACTTTACTGATATACTATTTAAGGATGCAGCTATGCAGGTTGTAACTAGTGAGGCATTTAAAAGCGAAAACGGTATTGGAGCTAGCGAAACATCCCAAATGGCTTTACTAATGGATAAGGGTATAGACGCTAAGTTTCAGTTGATCGATGGCAGTATCGGTACTATTGACGCTAGTGTTGGTAGTAAGAATTTTTTCACTGAAGTTGAAAGGCTAACGGCTAAAATTGACAACTATACAGACTCAAACAATTGGGAAGAAGTTGTTGACTACATACAAGGCGATGAACTTGCCTCGCAAAACATTAAAGACTTTGTCTCTTCTATTTACAATAAAGGAGCTGTTGAAAGCGCTGGTGAAAGAAACTTTAAATCGTATACGTTAAACAACGAGGAGCTTAGCAAAGAGTTGAGAGACATGTTTAAGAAAGGCGGTAACATAAGGTTTAATGCTGACACAAGAGAGGAGATGGTTAAAAACGCCGTCATACTTACTAATAAATTTGGTAAAGAGTTTATGGAAGCCGTAGGATTCAGTTTTTTAGGATTCCAAGGCGGTAGCAGGTTTTTAGACACATCGGCTAGAAAGCAGGTTGATGGTTGGTCAAATTTGTCTAAAAAAGAAAAGGCTAAAAGAATAGCTAAAGATCCAGATGCTAGGTGGCAAAAAAGCGTTAAGGGCAGTGAGCTTGATGGTTATAATAGTATAGTAGAGGGTTTAAAAAGCGTGGCAGAAGAAAATCTTCCAGGAGGACTTACCTATGAAGATCTAGCTAATGTTAGAATAATGAATATTGGAGCTGGCGGTAAAGAAGGTGTTATGAAAAGACTGACGGTTATACTAGATGACAAAACAATGACAGATGCTCAAAAAAGCGAGCTTATAGAGTCAAGTGGTTTGGGCGCTGAGATTGACGCGGCTAACATAGCTAATGAAAAAGTTATGAAAGCTATCATAAGCACTTTAGCCAAAGAAGTTAGTAATGGCAACCTTGATGAAGTTGGGGTGTTAGAAATGTTTAAGATGCAATCAAACTTAGTGTTTGGCTTAAGAGGTTTGTCTAGACTAGATGGTTGGTTAATGCCTAATGGAAAAATTGATCCTAAATGGAAAGGCGAGCACGCTAAATCGATGTCTCAAGTAAGCTCTGACATTGTTGATCTTATATATAGAAACAAAAACAACCCTAAAGGAACAAACTTAGATGCTGAAATTGATTTAATACTAGCTGAATACACTCAGATATTGGGTGATAATGCTGTTTTTGATATTTTAGATGAGCCTGGTAAAACAAACGTAGCTGGAATTAATAGATTAGCGTACTTAAGTGACGGTCAGCTAAAGGGAATAACAAACAATAGTAAAGAAACTCCTAGGCAAATACAAGCAAGATTACTAGCTAAAAGACAGGTAAAAGAAAACGTTGTAAAATCTCAAAAGAAAGCAGAGGCTGTTGAGAGTATAAACTTAAAAAACACATCAACTGGAACAATACAAGGAGCTACAGTGATGGATTTTGACGAAACAGTTGGTGTTAGCGAGAACTATATATTAGCAACTAAAGATGGAAGAACTGTAAAAATATCATCTGCTAATTGGCCAAATGTTGGAGATGGAATGGTTAAAGATGGCTGGAGTATGGACTTCACGGACTTTAACAAAGTTACAGATGGTAAGCCAGGACCTTTGTTTGACAAGTTAAAAAACCAAATAGCAAAATATGGAGTTGATAACGTACATATACTAACAGCTAGAGCAAAAGAAAGTGCACCAGCTATTCAAGCTTGGTTAGCATCTCAAGGTATAAACCTTCCTATAGAAAATATAACCGGTCTAGGTAATAGTACTGGAGAAGCAAAGGCTGATTGGATTGAGCAAAACTTTATACTAAATGGCTTTAATGATATTTACTTTGTTGATGATGCTCACACTAATGTAGATGCTGTAGCCAAAATGTTTGCTACATATCCAGAAGGATTGTTAGTTGATGGTGGTAAATCTGTTTTAGTAAATCCTGTTGAGGTTGATCCTAACGGAGCTAAGTACTCTTTAAACGATACTTTTAACGAAATACTTGAAACCTCTACTAAAATACGAAAAGAAGCAAAATATTCTCCAGCTATCGGTAAGATTGAAGGCGATAAACATAGCTCTATAGCTGATATAATATACCCACCATCAGCTTACGATTTTGAAATGTTTACTTATAGATATATATCAGATGGTCAGCTAGGTGAAAACCAAAAGTTATTTTTCAAAGAAAAATTACAAGATCCATACGAAAGAGCAAGCAATGAAATAAACAAAGAGAAACAAGCTATAAGAAATGGTTACAAAGAAATATTAAAAGAACTTCCTGACGTTAAAAAAAATCTTAAAGAGAATGTTGAGGGTACTAAGTTTAACTATGATCAAGCAGTTAGAGTTTATCTTTGGAATAAAAACGGTATACAAATACCTGGTATATCAAAAAGAGATGAAAAAGCTTTAGTTGCCGCAGTTAAAAACAGCGAAGAGTTAACTATATTCGCTGACAAACTTAGTGCTTTGTCAAAACAAAAAGAAGGATACATACTTCCATCAGAGTATTGGACTGTTGAAGGTATAGCTCATGATTTAGGCGAGATAACTGGTAAAGCAGGTAGAGCAAAGCACCTGGTTGAGTGGAAGGATAATATGCTTCAAATATTTTCAGAAGAAAACAAAGCTAAGTTAAGAGCTGCTTATGGTAACGATCATGTTGAAGCGTTGGAAAACATGCTTTATAGAATGGAATATGGTACTAGTCCAGGTACAACGGGTAGAATAGAACAACAATGGAATAACTGGGTAAACAACTCGGTTGGAGCTGTGATGTTTTTTAACATGAGATCTGCTGCTTTGCAAACGATATCCGCTGTAAACTATATTGACTGGGAAAACAACAATATTGCTAAAGCTGGTTTAGCCTTTGCTAATCAACCGCAATACTGGAAAGATTTTTCAATGATATTTAATTCTGATTATTTAAAAGAAAGAAGACAAGGTAATCAGCGTACTGTTAATGAGGCGGAACTTACAAGTGCTATAAGAGGAAGCAAAAACAAAGCTAAAGCAGCGTTAGCTTATTTATTAGAAAAAGGTTTTGCACCAACACAAATAGCAGATAGTTTTGCTATATCTTCAGGTGGAGCGGCTTTTTATAGAAACACCGTTAAGGCTTACAAAAAATCTGGCATGACAACTGAAGAGGCTGAAGCGCAAGCGTTTGTTGATTTTCAGGCAAAAACTGAATTAGGCCAGCAGTCTTCTAGACCAGATTTAATCTCACAGCAACAAGCTGGTGGTTTAGGTAGGCTTATATTAGCTTTTAAGAACACACCAATGCAATATAATAGGTTGATGATAAAAGCTGTCTTAGACGTTAAAAATCGCCGTGGCAACTTAAAATCAAACCTTTCAAAGATAGCTTATTATGGCGCTGTTCAAAATGTTATATTTAACTCGCTGCAAACAGCTTTGTTCTCTGCTTTAGGTGACGAAGACGAGTGGGACAAAAAAACAGATAGAATTGCAAATGGTATGATAGATTCTATATTAAACGGAATGGGATTAACTGGAGCGGTTGCTGTTACTATAAAAAATGGTTACTTAGAGTACAGTAGACAAAAAGAAAGAGGATTTAGAGGTGATCATACCAGAACTTTAATTGCTTTTGCTAACTTATCACCAACAATAGGATCTAAACTTAGAAAACTATATGGCGGTATAAAAACAGAACAATTAAACCAAGGTGCTATTGAAGAAATGGGTTTTACTACTGAAAACCCAGCTTTCTCTGCTTTAGCCAATGTTATATCTGCAACTACAAATATACCAGCTGACAGAGTTGTTGGTAAAATAAACAATATAATTTTAGCATCTTCAAGTGAAACAGAGGCTATGGATAGAATAGCGTTACTAATGGGTTATAATTCTTGGGACTTAAACATAGAGACTAGGGCTAAAAAAGTTAACGAAGAGGTTAAGGTTAGAAAAAAAGAAGAAAAAAAAGCTTTTGATTTTCAAAAGAAAAACAACTACAATAAAACTGAAGAACAAAAAAATATAGTAAAACAGAAACAAGAGAAAAAAGAAGGAAAAAAAGTAACCTGCTCTTATAATACTTCAAAAGGAAGATGTGGCGTTGTAGTTCAAGGAGGTGGTACTAGATGTACTATTCACGAGGAGGTTGAACAAAGAAAAGATGGTAAAAAACCTCAGTGCACCAAGGTTAAAGGTGATGGAAAAAGATGTGGCGTAATGACGGCTAGTAAAAGTGGT
>Ga0075444_10001613_pt1 | contig 13925 bp, 12 predicted proteins | sample CoawatmetaG01DNA_FD_76836 | JGI IMG/M metagenome (GOLD analysis project Ga0075444, IMG submission 76836) | Marine microbial communities from the West Antarctic Peninsula - Coastal water metaG017-DNA | ecosystem: Environmental > Aquatic > Marine > Coastal | place: Atlantic Ocean: West Antarctic... | reverse complement strand
GATTTTGTAATAGTTCATCTTGAGGAATAGGGCATTCTTTAAAGAGAGTTAAAAACTCTTCTCTTGAAGGCGCCTGAGAAGGGGATTCTGATTCAGAATGATATGAATTTTTATTATTTTTAGCCATAATCTAATTAATTAATATTTGATTTATATCATTATACTGTCAATACATTGATGTGAATTAATTTTATGATTGTTTTCAAATCATTTTTGAAAAATAAAATTATTCTTATTCATTTACAACCAGAAATAATAATTTAATTTTTATATTCTTAAAGAACGGGTTTACATTAGAATCAAAAAAATTGGTAAAATTCAGCTTATGCAAAAAAAAGTACTCATTACTGGCGGGTCTGGCTTATTAGCAGTTAATTGGGCCCTGTCTATAAGAAATAATTACGTAGTTACAATTTTACTGCATCACAAGAGAATTTCTATACCTGGAGTTGATACAGATCTAGTGTCTTTAAGTTCTTTGGATGAATGTTCTGCTGTTTTGGAGAAGCATCAGCCTGATATTGTAATTCATACTGCCGGATTAACTAGTGTAGAAAAATGTGAGTCTAATAATGATTTGGCAAAAGAGCTGAATGTTGATTTAGTAAGAAATTTATCTATAGCATGCAGTGAGCAAGGTATTAAATTAGTTCATATTTCAACTGACCATTTATTCTCAGGAGAGCAGGAGCTAGCAACAGAAATTACTGATACTAATCCTTTGAATAACTATGCTAATACAAAACTTAAAGCTGAGCAACAGGTTCTGGAAAAATGCAAAGATGCACTTATTATTCGTACAAATTTTTTTGGCTGGGGCACAAAGTATCGTCAATCTTTTAGTGATTTGATATTAAATAATTTAAGAAATAATAAATCAATTAATTTATTTTCAGATGTTTACTTTACTCCAATCTTAATCGCTGAACTTTCTAAAAAAACTCACCAGTTGGTTGATTCAAATTTTTCAGGAATATTTAATGTAGTAGGTAATGAGAGATTATCAAAGTATGAGTTTGGAGTTAAGTTAGCTCATTTTTTCAATTTGGACGTTAACTTAATTAAAGTGGCTAGAATTATTGATAGTCAACACTTAGTAAAAAGACCAAAGGATATGAGCTTGTCTAATACCAAGCTTTGTAGTTCACTTAATTGTAAGGTTGCTAGCCTTGATGAGCAATTACAAACCTTTAAGAAGCAAGAAAAATCTAGTCCTATAAGCCAAGTAATATTAGATGTAATTCCTTATGGAAAGCACTATATTGATGAAGATGACATAAGCTCTGTTGTTGAAGTTTTAAGATATGGTATGTTAACGCAGGGCCCTAAGATCTCAGAGTTTGAAAGTAAAATTGCTAATTATGTAGGTGCAAAATATGCAGTTGCTGTTGCAAATGGAACAGCTGCTCTTCACTTGTCATGTATGGCTTTAGGTCTTGGTAAAGGGGATAAAGTTATAACCTCACCTAATACTTTTGTTGCAACAAGTAATTCTATTTTATATGTGGGTGCTGAAACGGTATTTGTTGATATTGATAAAAAAACCTTAAATATTGATATTGATCAAGTAGAGCATATTATTGAAAGTTTTAATAATATTAAAGCTATTTTTCCAGTTCATTTTGCTGGTCTTCCATGTGATATGGAGAGAATTGAAAAACTTGCATTAAAATATAATTTAGTAATTGTTGAGGATGCTTCGCATGCATTAGGAGCTAAATATGTTGATGGCTCTAGAGTAGGTAATTGTCAGTATTCAGATTTGACTGTTCTATCATTTCACCCTGTTAAAGGTATTTCAGCAGGAGAAGGGGGGATGATTACTACTAATGATAAGCTGCTTTACGATAAGTTAACAATTCTAAGAAGTCATGGAATTACTAAGGGTAATTTTGAATTTCCAGGTGTTAGCTTACCAGATAATTCTTTAATTAATAAAGATGAGGCGCTTGAGAATGGAGAGTTAAGGAGATGGTATTATGAAATGCAATATCTTGGTTTCAACTATCGTATTACTGATATTCAATGTGCTTTAGCTATATCTCAAATGGATAAGATAGATATATTTTTAGAAGCTAGGAGATCAATGGTTAAATTTTATGATCAAGCATTTGCTAAAGTTAAAAATATTACTTCACTACAAACTCATGGAAGAGGCGATAGTTCTCATCACATATATGTTGTTAGTATAAATTTTGAAAAAATTGGTATTAGTAGGCATCAATTTATGAAAAGTCTAGCTGAACAGGGTGTTGGCTCACAAGTTCACTATATTCCTGTTGTATGTCAGCCATACTATCAAGATATTGGTTATGATATTGAGCATTATCCTTTTACTAAAAAATATTATCAAAACACATTATCAATTCCTTTGTTTTATGGCTTAAGTAATGGACAGCAACAAATGATAGTTTCTTCAATAATCAATTTATTGTAATGAATAAGTTAGCACTCGGTACAGTGCAATTTGGTTTAGATTATGGTATATCTAATGTCAATGGGAAAGTTGTATTTGAAGAGGCTGTGAAAATATTAAATTATTCAAAAGTAAATAACATAAATACACTTGATACAGCTCCTGGTTATGGAAATAGTGAAAAAGTACTCGGTAAAATAGGTGTCAAAGATTTTTGTATAGTCACTAAAACATCACCCTTAAAATTAGGTGTTGATAATGTAATAAAATCATTTTATCAATCTTTAAGGAACTTAAACTCATCAAGTTTGGATGGGCTTTTGATACATAATATAGATGAGGTAAAGGATAAGAAATTTGAGATTTTGTATAAAGAGCTTCTTAAATTGAAACAAGATAAACTTATTAATAAAATTGGATTTTCGGTTTACATGCCAGAGCAAGTAACCTTTTTATTAAATAACTTTGATTTTGATTTAATTCAAGTACCAATTAATGTGTTTGATACACGGCTTATTGACGATGGACAGTTGCATACTCTAAAAACAAAAAAAATAGAGATTCATGCCCGTAGTATTTTTTTACAAGGGCTTTTGTTAAATTTTCATAAATTAGATTATTATTTTTCCAAATGGATCAATCAATTTAATAGCTATCAAAAGATGGTTTATGCTAGTGATTTATCATTGTTAGAATATGCTCTTAACTTTGTAATAAATATCCAAGAAGTTGATAAAGTTTTAGTAGGTGTAGATAGTGAAAAACAGTTGAAAGAGATTATTAAAGCAATAGAGTTTAAGAGGAGTGTCCAGGCATATCCTCTTAATGATATAGATTTGTTAAACCCAAGTTTATGGAAAATATGATATTAGCAATATTACAAGCTCGTTTTTCTTCATCAAGATTGCCAATGAAAGCTTTAAAACCAATATTAAATAAGCCAATGTTACTTCATCAGATTGAAAGGTTGCAACACTCTGTATTGATAGATAAGATGGTGGTGGCAACTTCAATTGCAGATTCGGATGATGTTATTGAAAAAATGTGTTTAGAGAATAATATTGAGATATTTAGGGGGGATTTAAATAATGTTTTAGATAGATTTTATGAATGCGCTAAGTTGTATAATCCTAAGTATATTGTTCGTTTGACAGGTGATTGTCCTTTGACTGATTGGCAAGTCATAGATGAAATGATTCAGTATTGTTTAGATGGTAATTTTGATTATGTTGAAACATCATCTAAATTTCCTGATGGCCTAGATGCAGAAATATTAACTATTGACGCTTTAGTTGAAGCAAAGAATAATGCAGTTTTACCTTCAGAGATTGAGCATGTAACTCAATATATTGTTACTAGGCCAGAGCAGTTTACGAATAGAGTCTTTGAATTTTATCAAGATTTATCCCATCTTCGTTGGACAGTTGATGAACCTGAAGATTTTGTTTTAGTAGAAAAAATTTATCAAGCTTTGTATGAGCTCAACCCAACCTTTTTAACAAATGATATTTTAAATTTATTACAAGATAGGCCTACATTATCTAATATTAATGATAGATTTACTAGAAATGAAGGTTTAGAAAAATCATTAAAAGACGATAAGGAATTTTTAAAAAATGTATAAAAAATCAGAAGAACTTCTAGAAAGAGCATTAAGGTCAATTCCTTTAGCATCACAAACTTTTAGTAAAAGTTTAACCCAATATCCTAGGGGTGTGTCACCATTCTTTATTAAGAAAGGAAATGGTGCAAAAGTATTAGATGAAGATGAAAATGAGTATATTGATTTTGTAAATTCATTAGCAGCAGTGACTTTGGGTTATTGTGATAATGAAGTTGATAATGCAGTAAAAGATCAAATGAAAAATGGTGTTACTTTCTCTTTACCCCATTGTTTGGAAATGAAGGTTGCTGAGAAATTGATAGAAATTATTCCTTGTGCTGAAAAAGTAAGGTTTGCTAAAAATGGAACTGATGCTACTAGTGCATCTGTTCGAATTGCCAGAGCCTATACTGGTAAAGAACACATTGCTGTTTGTGGCTATCATGGTTGGCAAGACTGGTATATTGGATCAACTGCAAGAGACCTAGGTGTACCTAAGGGCGTCAAAGAGTTGACACATAAGTTTGAGTATAACAAAATTAAAACACTTGAAAAAATCTTTCAGAAACAAGAATTGGCTTGTGTAATTATGGAGCCAATGAATGTTGAATATCCTGAGAATAATTTTTTAGAAAAAGTAAAGGAATTAGTCCATAAAAATAACGCATTACTGATTTTTGATGAAACTATTACAGGGTTTAGATTTTCTTTAGGTGGTGCACAAGAATTATTTAACGTTATTCCAGACTTAGCAACTTTTGGCAAAGGCATGGCGAATGGCTATCCGTTATCTGCAGTTGTAGGAAGTGATAAAGTAATGCGTAAAGTGGAAGATATTTTTTTCTCAGGGACTTTCGGGGGTGAGACTTTATCGCTTGCAGCTGCTAATGCTGTTATCAACAAATATAAAAAAGATCAGGTTGTAGAGCACTTCAATGAAATTGGTGATTATCTATTAAAGTTATTAGATCAGCTTATTAAAAATGAAAATTTAGAGAAATTTTTTTGGACTTCTGGTCATCCTTCATGGAGCTTTCTTCATATAAAAGAACAAGAAAAATACAGTAGTTACGAAATAAAAACTTTTTTTATGCAAGAGTCTCTTAAGAGAGGAATTATAACTTTAGGATCACATAATCTAAGTTTTTCACATACAAAGATAGACGTTGATCGTTTAATAGAGGTTTATTCCATAGTATTACCAATGGTTAAGAAACATGTAAATAATCAAAATTTACTAGAAAACATACATGGAAAAATTTTAGAACCTTTATTCAAAGTTAGATAGAAATTTCTCATAAATATTAAAATGCAAACTAAAAAGTTAACTGTATTAACAGAGGGAGGAGAAGTTTACGGCTTTGGACACATCACACGATGCCTTTCTATTTGCAAGTATTTTAAGGAATCTGGAATAATCATCGAATTTATTATTGATGGAGATGACAGTATATTGCCATTAGTAGAAAAACAATCGTTTGTTATAATGAAATGGTTAAATAAAAAATCTTTATTGAAAAAATTATATGAAAGTTCTTTTATTCTAATTGACTCTTTAAGAATTAAAAATCGTCAGATTCAAGATATTCAGAAGTTAGACGTAAGTATCATCTATATTGATGATGATAAACGTCACAATTTATTGGAAAAAGGGTTTATTTTAGATTGGACTATTTTGAGTGATAAAAAGAATTATTTTTTACCAAAAAAAGAAAATGTAACCTACCTTTTGGGCAGTAAATATACACCCCTAAGAGGCCCATTTAATATCAATAGAAGAGCAAATATATTGCCTGATATAGAAAGTATTTTTGTTTCATTTGGAGGATCTGACATCAGGAATTTGACCCCATTAGTACTAAAAACTCTTAACATAAACTTTCCAGGTATGGAAAAAACAGTTGTTATAGGAAATGGGTTTAAAAATATTGAGCATATTAAGTCACTTCAGGATGAAAAAACTAATTTGATTTATAATGCAGATGCTAAAAAAATGCATTCTTTGATGATAAGTAGTGATATTGCTATTTCAAGTGGTGGCCAAACTTTATATGAATTAGCTTGTGTAGGTGTTCCAACAATTTCAATATTATTAATAGAGAATGCTAGAGAAGATACAGAAGGATGGTCAGAAATTGGCTCTATGGATTATATTGGTAATTTTGATGACTTAGATTTAATGTCAAAATTACTTACATCATTTAAAGCATTAGAAAATCAAGAGAAGAGGCAGATGATGCAATCTAACGGACTGAAATTTATTGGATTTAATGGTGGAAGGCTTATTGCAGAAGCTGTTATTAAAGAAGCAGAATGATATTATTTAGAGCTAGAGCTTCAACTATTTTGTATGAATTTCTAGCAACCCTTAACAAGAATAATAAATTCCTATTGCCCTTAAATATTTGCCCTATTGTTCCTGAAACTTTTTTAAAGGCCGGTATTAAATTTGAATTTGTAGATATTAATATTAATACTTTATGTATGGATGAATCTCTTGCATTAGAGGCTATAAAAAATGATAACACAATAGGAGGAGTTTTATTTGTCAAAACATATGGTATTGAATTAAAGAGTGAAATTTTTTTTAATAAAATAAAAAATTACAATAGTAATATTGTTATTATCGATGATCAATGCCCATCAATACAAAATTTTAACTTTAATATTGATATATCTTCCGCATCATTGACACTTTTTAGTAGTGGTTATTCTAAATATGTTGATATAGGCTATGGTGGTTTTGGATTCTTAAAAGATTCTGAGTTTAAGGGGATTTTTCAAGATGATAGCAAGAGTCAAGATTTCTTAGAATATCAAATTGATGTTGAAAATAAAATTCTGTTAATGAAAAAGCATAAAGAAAAATTGAATGCAATTTATAAAAAAGGTATTCCAATCAATTTTCATCTAGGGGATGCTTTTAATAATTGGAGATTTTCAATTTTAATTAATAATAAAGATAAGTTACTGGAGGAAATATCTAAAGAGGAGGGGTTGTTTGCTAGCAGTCATTTCCGAGCTATTGATAGTGAATTTACAGATAACCCAGTTCAAAGTTCGAATGCCCATATAATATCATCTAGAATTGTGAATCTTTTTAATGATTTTAGATTCACAGAAAAACAGGCTATAAAAACTGTAGAAATTATAAATAAATTTATAAATAAACAGAAATTTTTTATCTTTTAATATTAATTTACAAAAATATATATGCATTTAAATGCTGATACTTGTGCAATTATGCAACCTACCTATCTTCCATGGTTGGGTTATTTCGATTTAATAGCTAATGTAAGAGAGTTTATTTTTTTAGACGATGTTAAATTTAATAAGAGTTCATATCACCATCAAAATAAAATTCTTGGTGCAAATGGTACCATTGTATTAAGTGTTCCTACTCGCGCTAAAAATGGGAGACTGGGTTCATTAATTAATGAAATTGACATAGATAATTCGGTTAGATGGAAAAAAAAACATTTAATGTCTATTGAGCAATCTTACAAAAAAGCACCTTTTTTTGGTGAAATTTATCATCATATCGAAGATATTATTTCTAGTGATATAATTAAACTAAGTGACTTAAATATTAGACTAATTAAGTCATTTTCTTCAATTTTGATGTTTAAAACCTCATTTCATTCAGCTAGTAATATGGAAACCTTATCAAAAGATAAGGTAGAAAAATTAATTAAATTTTGTAAAATTCATGAATGCACTTCTTATTTCACACCAATGGGATCTTTAGACTACCTAGATACAAGAGAAAATAAAGAGTTATTTAATTCAAATGATATCGAAGTTTTTTTTCAAAATTTTAAGATAATACCTTATGTTCAAAAAAAAATAGAATTTACACCTTATATGAGTATTTTAGATGCACTCATGTATTGTGGAATTGATGGAACAAGAGCTATTCTAAAAAAAAGCCATAATATTTCAAGACTAAAATAATAAGATAATGAATATTAATAACCGGATCATTTCTAATAATAACTACCCTTATATTATTGCAGAGTTATCTGCTAATCATAATGGAAGTATTGAGCGAGCTTTTTTGAGTATAAAGGCAGCTAAAGATGCAGGTGCAGATGCAGTTAAAATTCAAACTTATACTGCAGATACAATGACAATCAAAAGTGATAGAAAAGAATTTCAAATAAATGGTGGATTGTGGGATGGTTATGATTTATATAGTTTATACAAATGGGCAGAAACTCCATATGAATGGCATAAGCCTCTATTTGATTATGCTAAAGACATTGGCATTACTATTTTTAGTTCACCTTTCGATGAGACAGCTGTAGATTTATTGGAGGAGTTAAATACCCCAGCTTATAAACTTGCCTCATTTGAAATAACAGACTTACCGCTGGTTAAGTATATAGCCCAAACTAAAAAACCCATGATTATTTCAACCGGTATGGCAAATTTAGATGAAATAAGTACAGTTGTTGATATTGCAAGAACAAATGGGTGTGAGGATTTAGTTTTATTACACTGTATTAGCTCATATCCAGCACCACCTGAACAATCTAATCTAAGAACTATTCCTGACTTAAAAGATCGCTTTGGTACTTTATCTGGTCTGTCTGACCATACTATGGGGACGACTGTGGCGATCTCAAGTGTTGCACTTGGGGCATGCATAATTGAAAAACACTTTACTTTAAGTCGGAAAGACAAAGGTCCTGACAGTGAATTTTCATTGGAGCCACACGAATTAAAAAGTTTATGTGAACAAACAAAAATTGCTTATTTATCTTTAGGTATTGCAGGTTATGAATTAAGGGATGCAGAAAAATATGGACTTAATTTTCGCCGCTCTTTATATGCTGTTAAGGACATTCAAAAAGGTGAAAAATTTACTAAATATAATATTCGATCTATCAGGCCAAGTTTGGGATTACCACCTAAATATTATGATAGGATACTCGGCAATAATGCTCCTGAGATTATCAAGTATGGCTCACCTTTGAATTGGTCTAATGTGGGGTTGAATTTTGATTAGTTGCATACTAATAAAGTGCATTATTTTACTGGCCAGTTAAATCTGTCAAACCATTCTTCAGGTATTAAAGAGTTGATTTTTTGTATTTGCTCATTATTCAATACCACCCTCCATTCATCTGTTGAACCTGTTCGAAAGTGTGTCTTAAGTTTAAAAGTAGGAGTCTTTGGATAGGTAAATTTTTCGTTAGGTATTCCGTAAAAAGACAAAATATCTTTAAAGTATTTCTTTGGATTATTGGCAAGATCTTCAAATTTGGAGAAGTGTATTTCACATGGGAAATTAGGATCTTCATCTATTTTCAACCAGCCTGAGATCCATTCTATATCGGAAGGGACATAATAATTTTCAATTTGCCAATCAATTTTTTTTTCAATTGACCAATGAAAAAAATCATCAGGATATTGATATTTTAATAATGCTGATATGTTCCCTGAGTAACGAAGATACTCAGAATATGCAACTTTTGATACTACAGACTGTCTAATATCTCGAATAATAACGAGTATTTTATCTGTTATGATCGGAAGCGTTTTCATGTTTGCTTCAATTGCACCAGCATGAGTTCCCATAACTCTATCTGGCATTAAATTTAGTTCGTATGAACTAAGGTAACTTGGTAATTCGACAATACCATATTTCGGGAAATATTCATCATAGGTATTTATTAAATTTTTTGATGTATCTTCAATTTTTAAACCATCTCTTAGTGATTTTTCTGTGAACCCAGTTCCACTTCTATGGCCACCTGCAATAAAAATCAATCCTGATTTTCCATCTTTTAATTTCTGGTTTCTTTGAAGTTGTAGTGATTCAAAAAATTGAAATCTAGATTCAACTTGATATCCAGCTGATAAAAGATTTATAGCCATATTTTGTTTAAGTCCAAAATCCTCTGGGAATTTTTCAATAAGCTTCTGATTAATATTATAGATGCGTTTAAAATCTTCCTTATTGTAATCTAGCCTATTTATTCTAGCATCAGTCCCAAAAGATTTAAGTCTTTCAACATCTAGAATGTATCGACAGTAATTTATATCATCTTTATGATCCGTAATAATTTTTTCTGCTTTTCCCAGATCATTAAGTTTTAAATAGAACCTTAACAAATATTCATCAAAAAAAAGCAGACATGTTAATTTTCTAAAAAAGAATAAGATTCTTCCAATTTTTCTTCCCAAATCATATTTAAACGATTGAGCTAAGTTGTTTAATATGAGTCTTGATATTTTCATTTACTGGCTCCTAACTTTTCTTTACTTGATGAAATTTTTTTGATATAAATCTTACTTTAAGAATAAATTATTGATTTTTAGACTTTTTTTTCAACTCAATTACTTCAAATTTATAATTTACCACTGAATTTTAGTTAAGAAAGTTAATTAGCAAAATAAGGTATTATATATAAATTCTTTTTTTATTTTTTATTTAACATCTTCATGTTATAGAAAAAATGGGTTATAGGAAGATATCATAGTGGCAAAGTAAGAGTTTAATATCGACCCATATAGGAAATAACTGGCTCTCTTTATTTGTTCTCAGTCCTAAAGAAAAAACACCAAAAGTACCTTATAAACGAAGAGCTTAGAATTCAATATTTCCTAATTAAGATATCTTGGTTTAGGGTTAATCACTATACTTTTGATTAAATTAATAATAAAGATATAATTTATAAAATAAATATTTATTGACGCAAGTTTTTAAAAATGAATCATTGGAACTATCAATATATAATATATCGATTGATTAGTAAATCTAGAAAAGTTACGCAATTAATGAGATGATATCTCCTAAATATGAATAATAATAAAATATATTGACATGAAGGTTTGGATATGAAAATAAATATAGTTGGTATGGGTGTTATGGGCTGTCAGATTGCTTCCCTCTTATATCTTCTTGGCTACGATGTTTCTGTTACATCAAGAAGTGCTGTAAACGAAAAAAAAATACATCGTAACATTAAACTACTCAAAAAGTTTATTAATATAGGCTCAACTAAGCCTGGTAATATTAGATTCTGTCAGCATATTGATGATTTATATGATGCGTGTACTATTGAATCAACATCAGAAGATTTATCTGTAAAAAAAGAAATTTATAGTTGTGTTAGGAGTTTTACAAACAAACCATTTGCTTCAAATACCTCTTCATTTCGCCCCACTGAAATCGGAAGTGACGTAGTTGGACTTCATTTTTTTAATCCACTTTTTCTAAAATTTGTTGAAGTGATGAATATCGGTAATAATAAATTTCCTGAAAAAGTTATTTCTGATATAGAAAAAGCAGGCTTTAACATAATTAATGTCCAAGAAAACAGAGGCTACATTGGAAACTATTTACTGTTTCATGAGATTAGTGCGGCATTGAAGCTCGTAGATAAGTATGGTTACAATACTGAAAATATTAAGATGATGTATAGTAATCTCTACCCAAGTAGAGATATCTTTTCAATTCTAGACCTAATTGGTCTAGATGTTGCGCAGAGTATTTTTCGCAATCTTCATGAGGAGGATTGTACAATTTATATACCAAAATGTATAGATGATGCGATAAAAGTAGGCATTTTAGGAAAAAAAAATAAAACATCGATATTGGATATATTGGATAAAAATAAGGAAATTAATGAATAGCAAAAAAATAGCAGTAATTAATGGATTGGAAAAGAATAGTATCTGAAGGTATATCTGAAGCGAGCTCCCTCATGAATTCAATGCATCAAATTAGTCCAAATTATCGAATTTTAATGTACCACTCTGTTGGTGGCCAGGTGATTAATGATAAAAAGAATATTTTTAGCATAACCCCAAAACTATTTGAACAACATATCAATTTACTTGCTGAAAGCAAAATAATCGAAGTTGTAGACCTAGACTCTAAACATTTAAATACTGAAAAAGACTCTTTAACTATTACTTTTGATGATGGATATAAAGATAACTTATTTGATGCTGCTCCTATTCTAGAAAAATACGGCTTTCCCTATACAATATTTGTAAGTACTGGCTTTGTTAAGTCAAATGATAAGTGTTTTTTGAATGTTGAAGAGCTTCGAGAGCTTTCCTCATTTCCTAATGCTAGAATAGGCTCTCATAGTGTAAGTCATCCTTCATTGGTAAATTGTAATGACACTGAGTTAGCTAATGAGCTTGTGTCTAGTAAACATTTTCTTGAGGATGTTACTGGAAAAGATATTAAAACTTTTGCATATCCTTTTGGTGCAGTAAATCAACGTGTTCGTGATGCAGTAGAAAATGCAGGTTATTTAGTTGGCACAACAAGCTACATGAATACAAATTATCATGGCCAAGATCAACTTATGCTATCTAGAACAAGTTTACTTGGAATCGATTCAGTTCGAAATTTTAGGCAGAAAATTAGAGGTGATTGGGATTGGTACCGATTTTTACAAGACTATAGAGAATCTTAATTGGAAATAATAAACTAAAATGAGTAAAGCTAAGTTATGGGAAAGCTTCACTAATAACTCTTTACACAAAGTACAGGAAGTTGTAGACTTTTTAGAGGAAGAGTATCCCCCGAGTAATTTAGACATAATGTGGTCTTATGATTATTTTAACTGGAAGCTAGGAGATCTTAATCCAGCAGGAAGAGGTTTCCTTGCTTATGCTCTGCATGAAGGCAAGGTTGTAGGATCTGCAACTTTAACAAAAAAGAGAGTTCTTCTTGATGGTATTGAGTATCTTGCCAGTGAAGTGGGTGATACTTATACTTCTTCAGGTTTCAGACGTAAATGTAAGCCAAAAACTATGAGTCAAACAGATGCAAACCCAAATAGCTATGTGAATCGAAGTATTTTTGGGCGTCTTATTACTGAGCTTGTTAATAAGTCTGAAGAGAGTGGCGTGTCAATAATTTATGGAACGCCAAATAAAAATTCATGTCCTGGATACACGAAGAGACTCAGCTTTATAAATTATGAACAATACGGAAATATGTCATATTATCGTCCAACAGCTCATTTTTTGCTTAGAAAATTTCCTGTACTTGGTCCTTTAGGATTTATTATTAAAAGGCTTGAGTTGCTAATGATATGGATTCAAAACCTTCTATTTACAAGGGTTATAAATCGAAAAGTTACTGTTAGTGTTAGCATGCCTACTGTAGATGAATTTGATAAGCTCTGGCTAAGAATTAAGCCTGAGTTAGGTTTTTCTCTGGTTAGAGATTCTTTGTATTGGAAACATAGGTATTCTGATCGTCCACATATTAAATATCAATTTATTAAATTCCATAGAAATGGCGAGCTTGTAGCAGTTGCTGTTACTCGAAAAATTGTCAACAATTCAGACAATGTCTCAGTTGCTATTGTAGAGTGGATGAATGAAGATGGTTTTAAATTTGGACATATTTTAGCAGTTGTGATGAATCTCTATAAAACTTCAAAAGTATCTTATTTTTATACATGGCTTCAATCCTCGAGTAAAAATTCACGAATTGCAATGAAAAATCTTTTCTTGATAAGAAAAAAACAACCTATTATTTTTTCAGGTAATACAATTTCAAAAAACTTAATAGATAGTGAAAAAGAATTGAATATTTTTCTAGGAAGTTCGGATGCAGTTTAGACCTATAAAATAATTCCTTGCTAATGTATTTTTCAATCTGCTGAAGTAGAATCTTCAAGTTAATTTTTTTATAATTTTTAAAGTTGTTTTCTCATCTCTATTATTAACCCAATTTAACTTAAAATGTACATAGTTTTCTTTCATAACTTATAATTATGCTTTTTAAACAAAAATACTTGCCATGAAATATGTAGAGTTTTTACAAAATAGATCTTTTGAAGATGGCATGGAGATTTTCAAATCCAGAATCAATGATGCAAAAATAATCTATGATAAGTTCGGATTGGATTTTCAATATAGACCTTG
>Ga0075444_10001612_pt1 | contig 13929 bp, 14 predicted proteins | sample CoawatmetaG01DNA_FD_76836 | JGI IMG/M metagenome (GOLD analysis project Ga0075444, IMG submission 76836) | Marine microbial communities from the West Antarctic Peninsula - Coastal water metaG017-DNA | ecosystem: Environmental > Aquatic > Marine > Coastal | place: Atlantic Ocean: West Antarctic... | reverse complement strand
TATACAGCCAGAGGCATTTTCTATTCAATTCATGAATTGAATAGAAAATGCCTCTGGCTGTATAAGGTCCTGGGTCTACATTATCGAATACGTGATCAGAAAATTTATTTATAAATTGAATATCCTCTAGGGTTATGCCTATGTCTTCAGCTGAAATATATTCACCATCAATGAGGTTGAGAAAATTACCAAAGGATTGAAGCAACTCATGGGTTTTAGGGCCATCTGCAAAGATGATCGCCTTACCCCCACCAAAAGGAATATTTGCAACAACATTCTTGTGAGTCATGCCCCGAGATAGTCGTAAAACATCACTCAACCCATCCTCATATGAGTTGTATGATTTGAAACGGCAACCTCCTATAGCTGGACCACTGGATGTATCATGTATTGCTACAATTGAGATTAAACCAACAGATTGATCTTCATAATAAAAAACTTTCTCGTGATTAAACTCGACATGGTCAGATGCAGTTATATTATTGAAGGAAGAATGAGTGATGTCTTTAAAAACCATGATTAATTATAATATTCAATTAAATTACAGGGATCATCATAAGGAGCTCCAATGCTAAAAGATAGGTTTAGAAAGTTTTTACCAGTGGTCGTTGATTTGGAAACGGGTGGATTTGATTCAAAAAAAAATCCAATATTGGAAATTGCAATTCAGCTCATTGATCTGGTAGATGAAAAGCTTGTACTTGGTGAAAGTCATAGGTATCACATAGAGCCAATAGAAGGATTAAAGATTGAACAAGAGTCATTAGATTTCATTAAGTTAGATTTAAATCACCCTCTAAGAATTGCTGTGGATGAAGGGTTTGCCCTCAAAGAGCTGTTTAAAATTATCAATAAACATAGAAGTCAGTACGAGTGCTCAAGAGCTATTTTGGTTGGCCACAATGCATTTTTTGATCATAGCTTCCTTTTGGAAGCATGTGAAAGACAGCAAATAATAACTCACCCTTTCACCCATTTTCAATGCTTGATACCGTTACCCTAGGAGCTCTCGCAACCAAGCAAACAGTTCTAGCAAGAGTGTGTAAAGAACTTGGGATTGACTATGATAACGATGAAGCCCACAGTGCAGCCTATGATGCTATGGTTACAGCAGAAGTCTTTTGTAAGATTATTAATGACTATGATGGCTTGATGAGTAAAGGTAGCTAAAGGATAAGTGAATCACCAGACTTCCTACATACAGCATGGATGGTTGATAATTTATTATAAAACTCCTTGATGTAGAGTAGTTTAGCTATCAGCCCTCTTGTCTTGCTTGGAGCTATACCGGTGGGGAGTAGATAATCAGCATTAAGTTTCTGTGCTACAAGCCTAGCCTGATCTAGGTTCATTGAGACTTGAATTAGCCCAAATACCTTAACTTGATCCACGCTCAAGATTACAGCATCTAAGGGCTCTAATCGAAGCGCTGGAGAAACCATATGGGCCTCATGAAAGAGCCTTTTCGAGTTGCATTCTATCAAATAGGCGAAAGTAGTCGTTTGATAGGGATGGCCGGCCTCATGAATTGTGAGGTCCATTGCTCCTAGTTTATATGTGCGACCAACTTTAACTACTGTTATGGAAGTAAAGCCTAGTTTAACAAGAGATTCCATGGCTTCATTGGTAGTGAATATGGGGGTTGATTTTGCGAACAGGGAAAGTGATTTAGCATCTAGGTGGTCTGAGAAATGAGCGGTAATGATTAAAGCTGTAACTTTATCGATCAAATTATTAGATATTAAATATGAGCGTTCACTTGCATCTCTCTTTAAAAGCCAAGGTAATATAGGAAATTGTTGTTGGTTTGTTAACCAAGGATCAACAGCAATCAAATCATCGCCAAAGGAATACAACCAGGACTGGTAATCGTCACCTCTTATTACTTGCATACAAGCATGATTTCATAAATGAGAATAATTACCACCCTAAGAATGATTCTCACTAAATAAATACCTTAAATCAGTTATTTAAATAGATAAAAAAAGATGTATCATGGATAGCATTATTATCAAATTTAAGGTGTGATATGGAAATGAAAGAAATTAATTCAAAAGAAGTCTGTGGGACTTTAAATGAAATTATGGAGTACGAATTAGCTGGCGTGGTTCGATACACTCACTCATCTTTGATGGTAAGTGGCCCATATAGAATACCTATTGTGACATTTCTTAAGGAGCAGGCAGCTGAGTCTCTCTTGCATGCCCAGCAAGCTGGTGAGTTATTGGTTGGACTCGATGGCCATCCAAGTTTAAGAATTGCAAAAATTGAAGAGACACACCGACACAGCATCAAAGATATTCTTGAAGAAGCCCTTGAACATGAATTACATGCCCTGAGTTTATACAAAAAGCTTCTTATCAGCGTAGCAGATGCATCAATTTACCTGGAAGAATACGCAAGAAGCTTAATTGGTGAAGAAGAGCAGCATTCATTGGAGCTCAAAGCCATGTTGAAGGATTTTAGTTAGATAATTATCTAGCTTTTTGCTTTGTCTATTACTGCTTGAAGCTCACCTACTTCATGCATTTCAGTGACTATGTCACAACCACCAATCAATTCTCCGTTCACAAAGACCTGAGGAAAAGTCGGCCACTCAGATATCGAAGGCAAGGTTTGTCTGACCTCTGGATTATCCATAATATCAACGTATGAAAATTCCGCACCGCAATCAATTAATGCTTGAACAGTTCGAGCTGAAAAACCACACTGGGGTTCATAAGGCGAGCCTTTCATGTATATGAGGATGGGATTATTTGCTATCTGTTCTTTAATTTTTTCTTCAGCTGACATTTGATTGGGACTCCTTCGTAGCATTCAAATAATTTGTGATGGTATTGGCAAAACCATCTTGTAATGATTCTGCAATTATCGCATGACCAATAGAAACTTCGTCAATTTTCCCGCATTTTTGAAGAATACTTAAGTTGAAAATGTCTAGATCATGACCAGCATTCACGCCCAAGTTTAATTCTCTGGCTCTAGAAATCACATGCGTAAAAACTTCAAGCATCTTAGGAAGATCTGCAGAGTCTGCGGCACAAGCTTTAGCAAAAGGACCTGTATAAATCTCAACTCTATCGACCCCTGTTGTGGCGGCAAATTCAACTGCTTCAACAGTTGCATCAATGAATAGGCTTGTCCTAAGACCCATCTCCTTGATCTGGCTCAAGAACTTAGAAAGTTTATTTTCCTTATAATCAGTTGGCCAGCCAGCATCTGAAGTCAGCTGACCCTGTTTGTCAGGAACAAGAGTTACTTGATGCGGCATTGTTTTTTTACATAGCTCACTAAAACCAAAAAAATTATTGCTAGGTTCGGTGAATGGATTTCCCTCTAGATTAAATTCAACATTGCTATCTTTGCAGATCTTAGATACAGCTAGTGCATCTTGACTGGTTGCATGTCTGTGATCAGGCCTAGGATGAAGAGTTAAGCCATCAACTCCAAGCGAGATTGCCATATGAGCGTACTTTTCAAGCGATGGGTAGTCTGAGCCTCTGGAGTTTCTGAGGAGAGCAACTTTATTGAGATTGATACTTAATTTCATGATTAAGTGTCATTTTAGCCCCTCTTTTTAAATTCATCCAAGTTTATTTCTAGGGTCGTAGAAGTGCTTGGTTGAGAAATACACCCTTCATCCCAAAACGCTCGACCACTTAGAATCTTACCCTCATTATTGATCACAAAGTGATCGACGATTGCAATATCCATTCCTGAGTTGTCAGAGATGTTTCTAACCTCCATCACAGCCTTTAAGATACCTTCACTACCACAAACAACCGTTTCTACCTGGGTCGGTGTGATGGTCATTCCTGGAACATGACCAAAATCCCAGAACTCTGATATGGCTTCAATGCCTTTACAGGGATTTGTACCAACAGGGTCCTCGAAAATTGCTGAAGAATCCCACAGGCTCAAAAATAAATCCTTATCATTGTCTTTGTAAGATTTTACATAACCATTGAGTGCGCTTTGAACTAAATCCTTCATGAGTTCTCCTATTTGGTTATACCTTTATGCTGCAGCATTATTTTAGTAAATTTAGTATCTGGATTGACTGGTGAGGATTCTTCCCAAATTCGATCATATTCTGAATGGTGAATAAGCCATTTGCCATCAAGCTTGATGTATCGGTCTATGTAAAGGGCTGTACCTTGAGTTACAGAATGATGATCAAAATTATAAAAGACATCTTGTAAGTACCATTTACCAGTGGCTTCAGTTTGGGAAAGGATTTCAATCTCAGGGTGATGAACGGTATGCATAGCACAAGCTTCACTATGAAAAGCAGCACGTAAGCTCTCTATAATGGTTTGCTTGCCTTCAGTTTGCCATCGATAAGTACCACCTCGATAATCGATCGTGATGTCCTCAGCAAGAATGTCCTCGAGGATATGAAAATCAGCCATATCAATCGCTCGACAATACTTATGTTTAATATTTTTAATTTCCTCAATGTCTAAAAGCTTTTGCAAGTGATCCATTTTTTTCTCCTTAAGTTATTTTAAGTAGGCCTGACCGCCATCAATCATTATGGTTGAGCCTGTGATGTAAGACATACCATCACTCAATAAATGACAAACCGCTTCTCCAATATCATCTTTGCAGTCACCAACTTTTCTTAGGGGTATGGTATTAACAAATGCCTGGGCTTCTTCTGGTCGCTCGCTCATCCACCATTCCATACCAACAGATTTGGCAAGTGGCATGATGCAGTTCACAAGAATATTATCGCCGCCCCATTCAACTGCTGCTGCTCTTGAGAGCGATCTAATTCCCTCTTTGACAGAAGCGTAAGCCCCATATCCATTTGAATCTGGTCTTAAAGCAGAGGAGCTGGCGAGGTTAATAATTTTACCGTCACCTTTAAGGTGGGGATAGGCAATCTTCATGAACCTAAGGGTGGCCAATGGGCCAGATTCCCATCCTTTAGTAAATAACTCATCATCAACGTCTAGTAAGTTTCCAAGAGGCACTTCTTGTGCGTTGTTAACAAGTATATGAAGACCAGAAAAATGATCAACGGTTTGGAGAACGGCTTGCTCGATTGAGTGAAGATTCTTAACATCACACTCAATAGCCAAAGCAGCTCCACCCTTTGCATTGATTTCATCTGCTACGGATTGAACTTTAGATAAAGTTCTTCCAGCTAAGACAACATTTGAATTGTAGGAAGCAAGAGCTTCAGCAATGCCTTTGCCTACTCCTTGTCCAGCACCTGTAATAAGAGCAGTTTTACCAGTGAAATCCATTAAAAATTTGCGCCTGTGATGTCCTTGGCTGCTAAATAAGCAAACGTCATAGCTGGACCTAGTGTTGATCCAGGACCTGGGTATGTAGGCAGCAAAGCTGTTGCGCAATTACCGCAAGCGTACAATCCTTTTATAGCAGAGCCATCTTCCTTGAGAACTCGAGCCTTGGTATCAATAACCAGACCACCAGCAGTTCCCATCTCACCTGGGTATAAAACCATGCAGTAATAGGGGCCTTTACTGAGAGGTGCTAGACATGGATTGGGTTTCACAGTGGGGTCACTATAGTAACGATCGTATTTACTATCGCCCCTATGGAGATCAAGATCAATTCCAGTTTTTGAGTACTCATTCACTTTGGCCTGTGTGGCAATAAGGCCCTCTGGGTTGATGCCAGCTATTTCAGCAAGCTCTTCTAAGGTATCTGCTTTAGATAGGAAAGAAGGTGTCCACCATTCCTTTGGAATCATTGAATCGGGCTGCATTGAGCTTTGAAGCAATGGGCCACAAGGTCTGCTTTTTCTAAATGCACTATCAAAAACCATAAAGCATGGCGCACAAGGATTACCTTCCGCGTATTTTGAAAACATGTCATTTACAAAGCTGACATAATTTTGCGACTCATTGGAGAATCGCTCGCCGTTTTTATTAACCGTGTAATTACCAGGCATGGATTTATCAACCATTGATAACCAGCCCTTTTCTTCTCCAGGTACTTTCATCACAGTAGACCACCAGCCAGTATCCATTTGGTGAGTATCGGCACCAAGGTTTAACGCAGACTTAAGAGCATCTCCTGTGTTGTGAACGTTTGCAGCACTCCATTCTGATTTTGACGGTTTAGGCAAATACTTATCTCTTAGAGATTGATCTTTTTCAAATCCACCAGAGGCTAAAATAACAGCTTTATTAGCCTTAATGTTTATTTGCTCACCATTCTTTTCAGCAACAATGCCAATAACTTCCCCACCTTTATCTATTAAAGATGTCATGCCTGTGTTGGTCCATATATCTACCTCTCGATCTTTTAAAGACAAAAGAAGTCTTGCAACACCAGCATTGCCCATAGTTAATCTCCTGTCTTTCCAGGCCCATTTCACCCGCATAGGAATATCTAAAATGTACTTAGCAAATAATTTCATAAATAGAGACTTCCAACCAGGCAAAGCACCCAGCAATAAAGCTCCCTCCACTTGAGTAAAATTCATATTGATAGGACCCATGGTGAAAGAAGTTTGTGGGTGCTGCCCTCTTAACTTACTTAAGTCATCGCCCAGCTCTGTTCCGAACACAGGTTCTGGTTCGATTGATCTACTGCCACCTTTGCCACCTGGGTTGTCCGGGAAATAATCAGGGTAGTGAGGCAGATCTTTGTACTTAACCTGAGAGTTCTCATGCAAGTAATCAATCATCCGCGGACCTTCTGAAATGTAGGTTTCTACTAATTCATCCTTTATTTGACCTGGAGGAGAGACACTGTTTATATAATTTCTTGCATCTTCTGAGGAATCATTCGCTCCAGCGGCTACTGCATATCTATTGTTTGGTATCCATACTCCGCCACCAGAGGTTGCTGATGTCCCTCCATATTGATCACTCTTCTCAATGACCAAGGTTTTTGCACCACCATCATGACTGCATAAAGCAGCTGTTAAAGCACCATTGCCAGAACCAACAACCACAACATCATATTCATAATTCCATTTCATATAAATCTCCTTTTTTCATGCCAATCGTTTGCATTGAATAGACATTAAATCATAGACTAATTTTTAAATGGCATGGGCATTAAATTAAATTTTGAATCTATATAATAATATTCTTAATTATGAATATCAAAAATCATGCTGACTGAATTATTATCGCAATTAGAGAATTTTCTTTGGTCATTGGGGCTTATATCTTGCTCTCTTTTGACTATATGGCTTTTACCAAAAAAGCTCGCTGCGAAGTTAGGTAAACACCCATTAATTTTAATGGTCTTATTTGCGGTGATAATGTTCTTGGTTTTGAAAATCTTTAACCGGTAGAACCGTTAGGGCAATTACTTAGATAGCTTTTCCAACCTTCCTAAAAGACTTTTACAAGCAAATCCTATGATGACTATAAATGGTATTCCTGTAACTAGAACAGAGGTCTGAAGAGCTTCAAGGCCTCCTCCTGCTAAAAGAGCAGCTGCCAAAACACCTAAAGAAACAGCCCAAACAACTCTTGCTAACATCGGAGGATCCTCTGTCATATTAACGTCACTAGAGGAAGAGAGCATTGATGTAACCAAGGCCCCAGAATCAGATGAGGTCACAAAAAACGTTACAATAATTAGCAGAGATAAACCCATTAATATTTTAGACAGGGGAAATTGCTCCAAGAAAGAGAAGAGTGCAATGGAGATATCTGCATTGATTGAATCCGATAGATTAATATCTGTAAAAAATTCTTGAAAAATTGCAGCATTACCAAAAGTACCCATCCAGATAAACACCATGATTGAGGGAACAAAAACCACACCAAGAATAAACTCCTTAATAGTTCTACCATAGGAAACTCTTGCAATGAAAAGTCCAACAAAGGGTGACCATGCAAACCACCATGAATAATAGAATAAGGTCCATGAATTTTGCCATGTGGTGTTGCTATATGTTTCCGACCAAGTTGCAAGGCTTAAGAAGTTTTGCAAGTAAGATCCAATATTCTGAATAATCCCATTCATAATAAAACTGGAAGGACCCAAAATGAATACTGCACTAATGAGCAAAATGCAAAGAGCTATATTAATTTCTGATAGTTTTTTGATGCCTGAGTTCAGACCCAACATCACGCTAATTAAACCTAAGATGGTTATAAAAATAATTATTAAAATTTTGCTTAAAAATGATTGATCTAAGATATTTAGGTAGTCCAAGCCGGTGCTGATTTGGGTGGCACCCAAGCCTAATGAAGTTGCAATACCGAAAATAGTAGCCAAGATAGCCAAAACATCAATAGCAATTCTTCCAGCCGCATGGTTAGTAAAGCGATTATCTATCATCGCACTAACCCTGAAAGGATTTTTAAGATTGTAAGTGCTAATACCAAAACAAAGGCCTACCACTGCGTAGATGGACCAACCATGAAATCCCCAATGCAGAAAAGTAAGATTCATTGAGCGATTAGCCCTATCGGCAATTGAAGTGTCAGCTCCAGACGAAGGGACAGAGCTTAAATGAATGATGGGTTCTGCAACACCATAAAACAATAGCCCTATTCCAAGACCAGCACTAAAAAGCATGGCCGTCCAACTTAGATATGAGAATTCAGGCTGAGCATTTTCCCCACCGAGTTTGATGTGAGAAAATTTACTAAATCCTAAGTACACGACAAACAGCACAAAACAATTGGCTGCTAAGATAACAAACCAACCCAATGAATTAGAGATATCTTGTTGAAGCTTAACGAAGAGCTGAGATGCAAATTCAAGATTAGATAACGTCCATACAACAAATACAGCTATTAGAATTAGCGAGATAAAAAACCTTCTTGGAGCGATATTATTTAACACGAGCTGTAGTCTACCAAATTTACCGATTCATAACTGTTAGGAAAAATAAACGCTGTTTATTGTCATTTGCCCTTTGATTCTTCGTCTCATTTGTTATGGTATTAGCAATGTTTAATTTTATAAGCAGTGCCTTTCTTCTATTTTCCTCTTTCAGGACGAATACTCTGAAGATCAATTTCCGCTGTTTATCAAACTAAATCAATCAACAAAAAAAGGGGATCCAATGAATTTTATAAGTAATTTTTTGAACGAGCATAAGAGTCAGACCAAGCATTTATTAGCCAATACAAAGATTGGAATGCTCGGATTAGCAGCAGCTATTTTTCCACAGTCCGTGGAATCACAAAGCAAGCAAATTGAAGAAGTTGTTGTTTCAGCAACAAAGAAAAAAGAAAATGCTAGCGATGTACCAATCACCGTGACAGCTCTTACTGAAGAAACATTAAAAGCAATGAATGTTACAAATTTTGATGAGTACATTGAATACCTTCCTAACGTTACTTCTGGCGGAAGAGGTCCAGGTCAATCAACTATTTATATACGAGGGATGGCAGTAGATCCAGTCAACGTATTTTTATCTGCAGCTCAGGGCTCTTCACCAAACGTAGCTTTGTACTTAGATGAACAGCCAATCCAAGTACCAGGAAGAAATTTAGATGTCTACGTAGCAGATATGGAGAGAATCGAAGTTCTAGCCGGTCCCCAAGGAACACTCTTTGGTGCAAGTTCACAAGCAGGAACAGTTAGACTTATTACAAACAAACCGAAATTTGATGTTTTAGAGGGCGGCTTTAATGGCTCACTTTTTGATACTGACAATGGCGAAGGTAGTTCAGCATTTGATGGTTTTATAAATGTGCCTATGAGCGAAAGCTGGGCAGTTAGAGGGGTTGTGTACCAAACCAAAACAGGTGGTTATATAGATAATGTTCCTGGAACATGGAGTGGTAAGGGTAGAGGAAGTTTTAATTCCACTGCAACTTTTCAAGAAGATAAAAATACAGCTTTAGTTGAAGAAGATTTTAATGACTCCTCATATAAAGGTTTTAGACTATCTTCAGCTCATACAATCAACGATGATTGGGACTTACTCATTACTCATATTGATCAAGACATCACAGCTGATGGAGTTTTTGATTATGATCCAGCAATTGGCGATTTAAAAGTTAGCAGATACATTGAGGACACTCTAGAAGATTCATTTACTCAAACTTCGATTACTCTTGAAGGCAGAATGGGTGCCCTCGACGTTATATACACTGGTTCTTTGCTTGAAAGGACTGCAGATCAAACGGTTGATTATAGTGGGTATGCAAATGTAGGTGCTTATCTCCCCTACTATGTCTGTAACGCTTATGATTACACTGTTTGTGGCTCTGCAACAGTTCAAGTTGAACTATATGATGAGAATCAAAGAACAACTCATGAATTTAGAGTTTCTAGTAATGAATTTTCTGAGCTTCCATTTTCATATACTGCTGGAGTCTTTATGGACGAAAGCGAACTGAAGACACAAAATGATTATGGCTATTTGGGAACTCTTTCAGCTGCTGCAAATAATGGAACTTATGGTGGTTACATTGCCAATTCGCCAATACCAGGTGCATGGGCAGGTAATCCAAATCCTAGAGCATCTCAGTACAGGTTCTTTAATGACATCCTTAGAACCGAAGAGCAGACATCATTTTTTGCTGAAGTGACCTACCCTATGACTGATAAACTAGATTTATTAGTTGGAGTTAGAAAGTATGATTTAGATCTTGACTTTAGAGGCCAATCAAAATTTGGTTACAGAGGCTCTAATGTTTCTAACGGAAGAAATTATGATGCGGCACCACATGGCACGGCTCCTTTGAATCTTTCTGATGAAATTACTAAATTTACAGCTAGCTATAAAGCCACAGAAGATACTATGTATTACTTTACAAGATCAGAGGGTTATAGGCCTGGTGGTTTCAATAGAGGTGGCGGCAAGGCTTCATCAAATCCATTGTTCCCTGATGTACCTTTAACCTACAAGACAGATGATGTTATCAATATCGAGTTTGGTATTAAAACACTTTTACTTGATGGTTCTATGAGACTAAATGCAAGTTATTACAATATTGAATGGACTGATATTCAAGTATCAAGATTTGATCCTAAGAATGTTTCGATATTAACATTCGTTGAAAATGCTGCTGATGCTGATGTTAGTGGAATTGAAGCAGACATGCTTTGGTACCCAGCTGATGACATCTCAATTGCAGCTGCAATGTCTTATAACGACACCGAAGTAACGCGCATAAAAGCTCAGATAGTTGAGATTGCTCCTGTGGGAAGTCAATTACCTCTCTCTCCTGATTTTCAATGGAATACAAGAATTCGAAAGGATTCTGAGTTCAATGGATATCCTGCATATACGCAGCTTGCAATTAAATCTGCAGCTGAATCATTTAGTTCACTTGAGAAAGATAAGCGCTACAATCAAAAATCTTACAGAACAGTAGATTTTGCATATGGTGTTCAAGTCAATAATACTCAGATTGAGTTTTTCATAAGGAATCTTACCGATGAAAGAGCTCAACTTTACTTCAATGACCAGGATGATGTCCCTAGAATAACTACAAATCGTCCTAGAAATATTGGAATGAGAGCATCGTATAGGTTCTAGTTTTAAAGACTACAAGAAAGGCCAGATTTACTGGCCTTTTTTATTTCTATACCATTAACATTCAATGAATAAATCTGAAGAAACAATCAAAAAGATAGAATCTTTAATGGTTGATCGGGATTTTAGTCAAGCTCTCGAGGTCCTTGAATCTAAGGCTCTTGAGGTATCAAAAAAAGAATATTACTACCTCAAGTCGGTGCTATGCAGGTACCTTAACGATGGAAATAATGCATTGCTCTGTTTAGATAGTTTAATTCAAATCGACCCTTCATATGGCAGAGCTTTTCAAGAATTTGGCCATAATTACTTTGTGACTGATCCACAAAAAGCTCTTAAAGCTTATCTAAGAGCTGTTAGGCACAATTCATCCTTACAGGCTTCATGGCTTGGCATTCTTTCTATTGAAAAAGAAAATACGGTACTTATTGAGTATGTTCAAGAGAACATCATGTATCTTAAAAGCCTTCCGCCGGAACTTAAGTCTGTCTTAAGCTTTCTGCATGAAGGCAAGTACATGAAAGCAGATGCTTTGTGTAGGAGTTACTTGAGAGATGAGCCTCATGACGTTGAGGCCATGAGACTTCTTGCGAAAATAGGAACCGATTTATACGTCTATGATGATGCTGAGTTCTTACTTGAGACATCACTGATTTTTGAGCCAACAAATATCAAGCTAAAATTTGATTACATAACGGTTCTTATTAAAAGGCAGAAGTATGCTGAGGCACTTAATCATGCCAATGAGCTATATGCCGGTGATAAAGAAAATATCAATGCAAAAAAACTTTTGGCAACTACCCTGTTTAGAACTGATGATTACAAAAAATCCCTTGAACTCTATGATTCTATTTTAGAGAAGGAGCCAAACAATACAGATGTGCTTCTAGCAAAAGGTCATTTGTATAAAACATCCGGAGATATCCCAAAATCGATTCATTCATATCAGCAGGCTTATGCATCTGATAAATATTTTGGTGATGCGTATTGGAGTTTAGCCAATTTAAAGACTTATAAATTTAGTGATGAGGAGGTCAGCAGACTCACAAAGATGGTTGCTGATCAAAATATCTCGAAGGATGAAAAAGTTTTTATGCATTTCTCTCTAGGCAAGGCGCTTGAAGACCAAAAGTCTTATACAGAATCATTCAAGCACTACCAACTTGGTAATAGCTTAAAAAAAGAAAAGCTTTTATTTAGTGCGGATGATTTTATTGAAGAGTGCAATAACCAAATGCGCGTATGTACCCGTGATTTAATGGATATCAAAAAAGACTGGGGCATCAAATCGTCTGAGCCAATATTTATTTTAGGGCTTCCAAGAGTTGGCTCCACTCTTGTTGAGCAAATCTTAGCATCACACTCTTTGGTTGAAGGCACCCACGAGCTCCCCAACATAATTTCTACCGCTCATAAATTAAATCAAAGAAAGGCACAAGATCCAGACTCTAAGTACCCAGAGATCCTGTTAAAGCTCTCTGAACCAGACTTAAAGGAAATTGGTAACAAATATATAGAGGATGCAAAAATCTTCAGGACAGGCAAACCATTTTTTATTGATAAAATGCCTAATAACTTTAGACACATAGGCCTGATAAAGTTAATACTGCCAAATGCGAAAATTATAGACATTCGAAGATCATCCATGTCAGCTTGTTTTTCAAGTTATAAGCAATTATTTGCTGAAGGCCAAGATTTTACCTACGATCTCAAAGATTTAGCTACTTACTACAACAACTACGTTGAGTTAATGGATCATTGGAATAAAGTTTTGCCTGGCGACATCCTGTCATTAAATTACGAGGATCTGATAAATGATTTTGAGCCTTCCGTAAATCGCATACTTGATTATTGCAATCTACCGTTTGAGCAATCATGTCTAGAATTCTATAAGAGCAAAAGATCGGTTAAAACTCCAAGCGCTGAGCAAGTCAGGCAGCCCATATTCAAGAGTGGGATGGATTATTGGAAAAACTACGAACCTTTTTTAGCTGAACTAAAAGAAAACCTCAGGTATTGAGTTACTTAAGTTTTGCAACAATGACCTCGCAAGAGTCTTCATTTTTATGGGTTGATCTGGTGGCCAAGAAAACCTCGTAAACAAACAACAAAAGAGAGGTTGCCAGCATTGTCATGCAAATAATAAAAAGTGAGGCTATGGTTGTTGAAAACTCTATCGCTACAATCGCGCCAGCAAATAATACAATAATTACAATGCATACAAATAGTGCACTTCCACTTGCAAGCCAAATAGACCAAGTAACCAAAACACTCCTCTGAGATAATTTGTTTATTGCAGTTGCTAGAACATTTGCATCTTCAGCATTGGCTTTATGTTTAATGGCGAGAAGAATTCTTTGTCTATCCTTGATCCTGCCTAATGTTGTAAACATAACATTTAGCAAGGCTCCTATTCCAGTCAATAGAAAAACTGGAGTTACGGCTATCTGCATTGCTTCTGTTATGAGCATTATTTAATAGAGTGT
>Ga0075444_10001609_pt1 | contig 13940 bp, 7 predicted proteins | sample CoawatmetaG01DNA_FD_76836 | JGI IMG/M metagenome (GOLD analysis project Ga0075444, IMG submission 76836) | Marine microbial communities from the West Antarctic Peninsula - Coastal water metaG017-DNA | ecosystem: Environmental > Aquatic > Marine > Coastal | place: Atlantic Ocean: West Antarctic... | reverse complement strand
TTTATATAGTTGCTTTTCTTTATCAGTTAGTTCTGGATCTTCAGTGTTAACAGATATCATCATACCACCTCCTAGCACTTGAGTTTTACTTGGGTTTTTGTCTAAAAACTCTTGAGCTTCAAATTTTATATTTAAATCACTTTTGTATTTCTTTTGAGCTACAACTGGCTTAAGCCTAGTGGCTGCCATTTTATTTATATATTCATCCTTAAAATTAGGCAACGTCTTTTTAGAGTTGTTAACATAATCTAAATCAGCATTATTAGATATAAACTCATTCAATTGAGTGTAGTCGCCACTACCTAGTTCAAAGGTCATTTTAGCAACTGGCATTAATCCTCCAGTGGTGTTGTCTCTTCCTCTTGCGTTTGAAATTAATTTTTTAGTTGATATTTCTACAATGTCACCACTTCCTTGGGATTTAACACTTAAACCATTTGCATTTAATAGATCTTCAAATTTTTCTACAAAATCTTCTTCGTTCATCTGAAGATCTTTAGATTTAAAAGTCTGAGCTAATTTAGCTATTTTTATTTCCTTACTTATAGGTTTGTATTGATTAACAAAAGCTTCATCATCTTTATCAACAAATTTATATTTAGGATATTCAGATTTAAAGTTTTCAACGTCATCTACGGCAATTGACATTTTAAAACCTTTTTCATTTTCAAAATCAACGGTTATTGGTTTTGGTCCAGTACCTTCTTTTAATACTGCATCGGGATTTTTTTGTAAAAAATAATCAATACTTTCACTAGAAACACCGATTTCTACGCCATCGTTTAATATAAAAATTGAATCTTCGTTCATTGTGTTAAGTTAAAATTTAAGTCAATCTCAGATATAAAATCTGATTGTAATAACTCATTATAAAGAGCGCTGCCAATAGCAATAGGTACTTCCGGGGTCACAATCGGACCAAGTTTAATCAATTTCCCCTTCTTTATGCCATCAAGTACTTCTTTCTTAGTATAAGTTACACCTTTTATTGTAACTTTATTCATTTTTTCTCCAGAAATAGTTATGCCATAATCCCCTGGTTGGTATTCAATATTGTCCTTAATTCCAGCAGTCATTCCAGCTAACATCTTAACAATTCCATCTACATCATTAGGATCTATACCAGTAATATCATCAATCTCTTTTTCACTATCAATAAACTTAAGATCAAATTTTCCAGAATCTTCGTTGTATTTAATTTGTTTTTTTAAATCATAACTATTTAAACCTTTATTTATTTGTAAAGCAATGTATTCATATTCTTCTCGCTCTGTCTCATACGGATTGTCCTTTACTTTATTGTAAGCAGCAACTACTGCTTGGGATATTCCATCTTTTTGTTCCTTTCTTAGACGCTCGGCTGCTGTTAAACCATCACCTGTATTGTCGGGAATAACTGCTTTAGGGTTTTTCTTTTTATATTCAGCAAGACCATTATCTATGTTATTTTTTAATCCAAATGATAGTTCATCAATAACTGTATCTTTAAAATACCTAATAGCTTCATCTCTAGTAGACTCATTTGCTAGCATATCTCTATACTTGATTAACTCATTTTTTCTTGTTGGTTCTGCTGATATAATGTTTTCAAAATAACCACCGTTGTTAATACTTAAATCATCAAACATAAATGATAACACTTCATCATCATCCAATCTTGATCTGTAACCTCTTTCCGCCTGTTCGTAAAAATCGTCTTCTTTTTCTATACCATACTTAGTAGCTTGATCTCTAAGCTTACTAGCCATAACAAGGAATTCCTCAGCTTGAACAGTAGCTAACATGTTGTATTGTAAATCACCATCTATATTACCTCCATTATCTATTAAGAAGTCACTTTTAAAAGCATAATCATGAGCTTTAGCGGCTTTATCTGGATCGGTGAAGAAATTACTGTTAGAAAATCTATCGTTGATTAGATCATCTCTAAGTGTTGCTATTTGAGTGTTTCTACTCTGTAGTTGTTGTGCTGAATTTCTTGCTGATGCTAATATGTTATTTGCTTCAAATTTAAGAGAACTTCTTTCTTCAAAACTTAATGTCCTGTCTTCTAACTGACGTATTATTTCTGCATAGTCTCTTTTCTTACCAAGAAAGAAAGACGTGTATTGATTTGTTTGATCTTCGCTTAGTTGAGTTATGTCACCCTGTTGATCGTCAATCAATTTCATTTTACCGTTAAATTCTTTTTGCTTCTTATCAAAGTTATCTTTAAGAATTTTAAAGTTTTTATTAAATGATTCTCCGAATTCACCATAAGCGTCTGATATTAACTTATTACCATAGGTATTAGCTTGAGCTATGTCTCTAGCACCTTGTATTAATCCTTGATCCGCTCTGTATGATCCTCTTCTTCCTCTTGGCATTTTATTTTTTTTAGTTTGAAATTAATAATCTCATTTTCTCTCGTCTAACTAGTCTCTCATCATTGTATTTTTTGGCGGGCCTTTACGAGCTGTATTAACAGCCTCCTCAACGACACCATCGACGGGTGGAACTCCAGTGCCAAATCCTTGTTTTATACCATCAACGCCACCAGCCATTCCGATAGCACCTACGGCTCCACCAATATCGGCAACACCACTTATGATTTGAGCTTCAGCCGCTTTCTTATCAGCATCTGCACCAGCTTTTTGTTGCTGAGCCATACCTAAAAACGTAGATGTTTTACTATATTCCAATGACCTAGATTGTTCAGCGCCTGAAATTTCTAACTGTTGATTTCTAGCAGCCTGTTGTTGTGATAGCATTTGGTTTTGTCGTTCTTGTTGACCAATACTAGCTGCAGCTTGTCTACTTGCTATATTTGATTGACCTTGAAGTGCTTGAGCTAATCCCGCTACGCCAGATCCACCAGCTGATGATCTTAATGTAGACATTATATTAGCTTGACTTTGCATTTGTTGTTGCTTTTGAAACTCAGCTTGTAGAGTATTTACAGTTAAGTCTTCAAATGTATTTTCCATGTTCTCATACAAATTTGAAGTGTCTAGATCTTCGTATTCTCTAGTTCTCTTAGTCATTTCAGCATTAGCTATTTTTTGAGCTGTTTTTGCATTCCTATTCTGAATACCACCTCCAATTATCTTAGCGCCTCCTGCTACACCCGCTCCGATCAATATTGATCCTACTATAAAACTCATATATTATTTTTTTTAGTTAATAAATTCACGTCTTCTTGTGTTATTAAAGGATCTTGAAAATCCTTAGCAATTACTTGTTGTTCTATTTTATCAACGTCTGTTTCATCTGTTGCATGCACTGTAACAAATATACAGTCGCTATGTGTATATATAATTCTTTTTGTTCCAGGTTTTGTAATACCGTTATAAGGAGCTTTTAGATGTTTAATTCCATCTTCTGTCAATATTGACATTTCTCCTTGCATTAAAAAAAATGGATGTTCTTTTTTGTGTATTTTAGTCACTAACAGCTCATTAGCTGGGTTAAATATTTCTCTTATATAACAACCATCAGCAAAGCTATGCTTGACTGGATTTAGTTTATCGCTATCTTTCTTAGAATCCCATATGTTTTTATCAAAACCTTGTTTTTCTATTTCAGTTATTTTTTCTCTAAAATCTTTTCTTTTTCTTATAGCTTCACCTATCTCCCACGCTTCCTCGAAATTAAAACTATGTTTTATGTCTAGCTCACTAGTTAGTTTAATAAATTGTTCTTTAGATTCCTCCTTAGTAAGTGGTTGCGTTTTAACTTGTTTGTCTATTTCTTCTAATTTCATATAACTTGATTATACTAATATAGTCACACTTTTATTAAACTATTTACTATTCATAGAAACTTCAGAACCAACTGTAAACAGCTCTACAGGTGTATATGAATTATTTTTCATTACAACTTCTGCAAAATAACCTTTAAGTGAAGACAAGTTTGCTTTGTTGTCTTTTGTAAAAAGAATAAAGTTAGCACTAGTTGGCCTATCTTCCCACTCATTTATACTGCATGTAACTGAGTTTCTAGCAGCGTTAATAGCTGTACACTCACCTATTACTATAGGTGAACCAGAAACACCGCCGGTTGCGATGGACTTATAAACTATGTCACCTACGTGTATTGATGAATTTATAGTTTTACTGAATACTAAGTTAATTGAATCTGCCATATTTTAAGGTTCTATTGGTAAATATATTCTTGGCTCTACTATGAGCGATTGACCAGCAGCTGCAGTAGCAGCTAACTTTAAAGTAAATGAAAAGGTTGCTGAAGTAGCGGTAGGGTTTGAATTAGCCGTAGTTAAGCTTGAAGTTAAAGATACTAGGACACTAGCACTTGAGCTAGATCCAGTTACTAAATTCTGTCCTGCAGAATTTTTAAATCCTGTAGTTCCAGGACCTAGATATAATCTAATACCACTCATAGAATTTCCATACCAATTACCAGTTACAGTACCAGAAAAACTTATTGCCACAGACGTGGCAGTACCTACAGCTATTGTCTTAGGATACATAACTAACCTTGATATATAGTAATCAACACTAGATGTTTTTTGGACAAAAACGTAAGTGGTTGTTTGACCACCAGATTCACCACCAGCATCTGAAGTAGCTTGCAGTATGTTGTTCAAGTTTAAACCTATAGGTAAGCTTTGATAACCATATCTATTTATTGATAATATACCACTTAATATGTATTTTTTGTTATCGGATGAAAAAGAATCAACTAAATCAGAAATACTAAAATCCCAAGAATATGGTGGACTAAAACTCACAACATCATTTACGGACGCATAAGTACTTGCTCCAGTACTTAGAGTTACACCATTAACAGCTAATGTTATTGCACTTGTTGATGGTATTGCGCCAACAGTAATAACTTTATCAGAGTGATTAGCCGCTATACGATCTGAAGTAATAATAGAACCAACGGCAATGGAGTCTGGTACTGAACCACTAGAAAAACCTATATTACCAGAAACAACAGCAGCAACTGAAATGCCTTCTTGCATTTCGTAATATTGAAAATCTTCTTCTACACTAATTTCTCTTTGTTTTGATAAAATACTACTACCTCCTACTGACGCTACTACTTTAAATGGCATTTTACCATAAGTGGAATTGTCATCTGGATCACCATAAGCTTCAAACTTACGATTATCAATAAACTTAAGTTCTCCAGTAGGTGCTGTAGTAGGTGTTTTATCTATAGTTAACGTTGTGCCATCTATTGATCTGACTCTAGTTTTAGCTAAGATATTAGTGCCAGTAACAAGCATACCAGCTTTTATTTCTGTATTGCCTGCGGCAATTGTTATAGATTTAGAATCGGCTTGACCACCGTTACTTGCTACTGCAACAACATCATCTAAATTTCTTATGTTTATATCCACTTGTGGATCTTGATTATCTTTTAAATTAGAAGTTGCAACAATTTTTACATCCGGTCTTTCGTATTGATTAATCGTACATGAGGCAAAATCTAGGCTAGAATCTAAAACAGCGTCACCTAAGAAACCAGAAGATAAATCTGAAGGAGCAATAGCCCTAATGAAATACTTATAATAATTTGCTATAGTAGTTGGGTTATAAACCTTTTTTATAGACAAACTTCCAACTTCTGGAAGAGTTATAGTATATGATGCTGCTTGAAAAGATAAAGTAGCATTGTTATAGTATTCTTTAAATAGTATTACTCCAGTTGGAGTTGATATTGAATTGACACTTGGAAGTGTCAAATGTATTGTGGTAACACCAGTTGAGGAATCAACAACAACATAATTAACAAATGTATTAGGTGGTATGTTAGTTCCAGTAACACTCATACCAGCTCTAACAGTTCCTATGTAACTAGTAAAAGTTAAAGTTGCTGAAGTTGTTCCCGAGGTTTGTGAAAACGAAATACCTGCGGTTCCTGATGCTTCATTTGAAAAAGTAAATGTGGCATTTGTTTCATCTTCATACCCGTTGGAACCTTGTATTAACATGGTTCTAGTTTCACCACTACTTAGTACTGTTTTATTACCACTTATGAAAGATGTTAACTCTGTTATGCCAGGGTCAAATACCTCAATAGCTTTAGCTGTGAATACTATTTTGTCAAACTTAGGATTATTTATGCCATATATGTATTTGACGTTAAACAAAACCACTGTTGATGTGAAAATTAAAGTTGTTCCATCTGGTATTGTTTTAGCAGAACTAAGCGTTAATGTATTAGAGCTTATAGCTGAAACTTTAGTATTTTGACCTAAACCTAAGCCCGTAACAGCCATACTAGTTGTTATACCTGAGTGTCCAGCATCTAAAGTAACAGTAGCACTATTGCTAACTGCTCCATCTACAGTAGCGGTTGCGGTAGCCCAATTATCTGTTATTGTATAACTACTAATAGAACTACTATCTTCTTCTTCTATAAAAGCAACTGGTTTTGTAAAAAAGAAGTGAACTGGGTCCGCTGTAAATGTTTTTGTAAATACAGTTTCTGGTACTCTAGCGTATGTTATTGGGTCAGTATTTGCGTTAGAAACAGTTTTTTTATCATAAACTCCACTACCAGAATAAACAATGTCATCACTTGATCCTTCGGTTGTGTTTAATTCTATTGTATCATAAAATCCATTTAAAGTATATGTGTTTGCTATTGCTGCACCAGTAATAGTTATTGTCATTGTATCATCTGAAGATGGCATTACACCGCTAAAGGTTATAGTAGCCTTTACATTGATACCATCTTGAGTAAATGAAACACTACTAACCCCTGCTCCACTAACTCCTGCTGCACTGCTAAAAGCAAATCGTGAAGCTATTAAGCTATAACCTGTTGTAGCATTTATTATTAAATCTAAGGTTCCATAAGTACTATTTATGTTAGCACCATTAGCAACACCGTTTATTGTTTTAGTTGCTGATATACCGGTATTATGGCTTGAAGTAGAGTTAGCTAGAACTATTTTTAACTCTGATTGAGTTGGACTTGTTGAACCTGATATTGTGTTAAAATAACCTAAACCTTGCACTGATAATTCTTTTGTATCAATATTAGATAAAGATGTAGTATCACCTGATATTGAATTACTCCACAAACCTTCTTTTTCCTTAAATGACCTAACGCTTCCGCTTTGTGAATCAGTAATAATTGATGTACTACTCCAGCCAGATGAAACAGTTTCTGTTAATTGCGCTATTTGATTTGAGTTGTAATTTAATTTTTTTAATTGATCTAATGTAGTTTTAGCTGGTATAACTACGTTAGGATTTAATGCGCCACCAGCTGCATTTACAGATATAGTGCCTGAATAAGTATAAGCTTTAGACTTACTACCCTCGTAAGACAAGGTTTTGTATTCTTTTATCAAAGAAGGTTCATCGTTTATGAGAAGATCAACAGATGATTCATGTGTCTTAACAAACTCTATATTAGAGCTGTTTGATAGTCCTGGAGCTGAAGAAAAAGTAACCACAGTGTTTAGTGTTTTATTTGGTGTTGTACCAGTAAAACTTAATGCGGTTTCATTAGACAAACTCAAAGCTGTATCTAAAACTATGTTGTTTTGATTTGTTAAAGAAGCAACCTTAACAACTATATTGGTTGCTATACCACTACCCGTAACTATATCGCCAACTGATATAGTTCCAGAATTACCATCAACAGCAACGCTAGTAGTTGAACTAATACTACCATTAACAGTGGCTACAGAAACGTAGGGTACTACTATAGATGTTACCGTGATGTCATCAGTAACACTAGGACTTAGTAAAAAATCTCCTACAGATATATTAACAACACTTGGTTGACTAGATATGTTTACTATCTTACTGTCTCCACTATTTGTTGATATAACCTTGGATATGTTTTGATGAAAAGAATTTCTTCTTTTACTTGTATGGGCATATAAGTATCCGCTACTATAAGTATAATATATATTGTTAAGTGAAACTCCTGACTCAGGTAGAAACGATTTAAAGCTGGTCCAACCATCCACTCTTTCATCAAAGCAAACAGTGTAGCCGTTTAGCGTTAAGTTGTAAGATCCTTTCCTTTCATTATAGGATCCTACTATTGACTTAGATAGCGGTAGGTTGTCGTTAAACCAATCAGTCATGCCTTTCATAGCTATATCGGTTAAGCCATCCTTAGAAAGCCTTAGAATCGATCCTCTAGCCTTATCTGAAAAGTAAACTCTATAAGCATGTGAAACGAATGACTCTGGGTTTTTAGAAATACCATATTCCCCTGAATAAGGCACTGCTTGACCTAGTACATTGTTGGTTGATAGTAGATTAGTGTTACCATCAGCGTTAAACAAGGCGTCCTTGTTAGCTAGTAATCTTAATATTTTATCTTCGCAAAGAGCTATGAGATCCGTATCTCTAACATGCAACTTTTGAATACTTCCATATTCTGGATTTAAATCTTTAGTTATTTTTTCAGCTTGAATAAATTGATTCAATGCATTAACTCCTCCGGTTGAGTTAAATATACCAGACCATATTATGCTACTTACTTTTTTTTCTTGTTTATATTTTTCATTTAGTACAGTGGAAACAACAGGTCCTTTATCAATTAAAACAGCATTGTAGTCATCTCTAAGTCTATTAGACTCTACGCCTTGACCAAAACTATAACAATTTGACCAATCTAATTTATGACTTTGACCATGCACTTGAAATTTAGCTATTGTTATATCTGAGGATCCACTAGATATTACTCCATCGGTAGTTAGCTTAAAGCTATATCTACCCTTTGGATCTGTAAGTGTTAGCACAGTTCCACTAGAAATACTACCACTAGTACCATTACTAATTTTTAATTTGTTTTTTGTACTGTTATGCGTTGTGACGGTAGAGTTAGCTGCTATATTTGTACCTGTTACTTTTAATCCAGTCTTAATTACTGGTAAAGCACTTCCTATTTCGTTATATATATCTAAGTCTATAGATTCTTTAGGCTCAATTTCAAATATAGCAGGGTTGTCAGAAGAAATATCATTTTCATCAGCAAAGTCTGTTGATGTTAATTTTCTAACAACGTGTATCTTGTCTATCCTACTTGTAATAGATTTAGAGTCAGTTACGCTATACTCAAAACCATCGTCATAGCCTAGTCCTTTAGATGTAGTATCTTTATTTACTTTTTCAATAGTAACGTCAAATCGTCTTCTTCTACCTGCTATTCGTTTTTTAATGGAATTTTTATCAGATCTAAATTGAGTTGAAACATTACAATTAATTATTTTATAAACAGAACCTAAGTTTCCGTTTCTATTTTCAAACCTAATAAGTGTACCGGTAGTTCTAATTTCTTTAGAAAACGGGTGTGATATTATATCCTCATATTTATTATTATGATCACCTTTACCATTACCAAAAGCATTTACTCCAGCTAAGTATATAGTAAATTCTTTAGAATTTTGTTCTGGGTGCCTAGGGAAATCAGTATCAAATTTCCTCCAAACATTAGTGTCAGCCCAACAGAAATCTGATTCTGCAGTATTTTTAGCACTTCTATTTGTGTTAGGTGTACTTCCAGCTATTTCTAAAATAGTTGTTTTTCTTGTGGAAACAAAATCAGTTTCTGCTGCTGGAAAAGTTTCTATAATATGTTCATCAAAAGTAGTATCTCTGTTTATTTTAGCAAAAAATCTCCCAGAAAACTCTGCTCTATTTGATTTTTGTTTTTCTAATACCTCTATTTTAAATTTAACCGCAGCATTACCAGCTGAATTAAGAAAGAAAGAATTTGAAATGATACCGTCATTGTCATAATCTCCAAATACCTCCTTGTCTATGTCTTTTATAGCTTGTCTAAGAGTTATTTCATATATCATATATTCATCTTCGGTTCCAACTTTGTCTCCGGTTGGCCCGCCTTTTTTTATTCTATATCTTTGAGTTGAAGCTATGTCAGTTTCAGCAGCGGTGATAGTAGTTATTACAATTTCTGAATTAGAAGAAAATGAATTATAAAAACTAGAATTAACATTATCTGTTGGTCCTATAAATTTAAAATTAACAGAGTTTGCTATAGGTTCGTTAACTAAAACACCACCACCAACTACACATTTTAAGTCATTTGCTGTTGCTATAGACTTTAATTCTGTAGAAATAAAACTAGGTGCATTGCTTTCTATGTCTAAAACCTTGTACTTAGCGGTATCTTTAACAAATGTATCGTTGTCATGACCTTTTTTAAGAATCAAGTAATCTTCTTCTGACAACTTATTTCTTTCAGAAGAAGGAAAAGACAACCATATGTTACCATCTTCAGCTAAATAATACCTATCTAAAGCTAGGTTGTAATATTCGCTAGAAGTTTCTTTAACAAAATACTTGAAATGTGTAGCAAAATCAGGTGCGTTATTACTAAGACTACAGCTTAAGCTATTTACTTTGTTAGCAGAATCTTTACCTATGGTAACAGTAGCATCTTTTTTAGAAAAAACAGGAGTTTCTCTGCTATAAGCATCTAAATAAACTACACCAACTTGATATGTTCTTTGTGATTTAATTGATTTCTCAGGTAATCCGACAGTAAGTATATCGGTTGAATTATGCGTTGTTGAGATTTCAGGTAATCTATCATTTTGTATGTTATATCCTTGAACATAATTACCATACAAAACTCTATTAGAGCTTATTTCTTGAGATTTAGCTCTTAAAGGTACATTATCCCAAGCTCTAAGTGTTTGATTTGATTCAACAACATCACCAACTATTTCACTTTTTATTGTATAAGCACCATTGGGAAACTCTTTTAATAAATCTTCTGTCTTTATTCTATCTACAACATAAACGTTGGTACTGTTTGATTCCTTATATAACAAATCTACCTCAACGACGCCAACTGGTGGTACTTCTAACGTTTTTATTGATATCTGTCTTGCATTATTAATCATTCCAACATTGAATCCATCAGATGATTTATATTCAAATTTAGACGGAAGAAAAGCTATGTGAGAGAAAGGAGCAAAAGTAGAATATTCGCCATCAATATATTTCCATCTGTAAGAAAATCTTACAAACTTTTTTTCAAACAAAGGATCTTCTTCGGATAAAACAACTTCCCATGCTTTTATTCCAAAAGGAACTTCGTCTGGTATTGATAGTATTGTAACTTCAAAAGTTTGGAAATTAGTAGTGCCTTCTGCTATTTGTACGGTGATTTCAAATTTTGTATCACCTTCAATTTCATTACTTTCCGTAAATGACAATTTTAAAATATCATTTTGTTCATAGTTACAAACTTGAGGCATTGTTAAAGTAACCTTTTCTCCTGCGGCTAAAGAAACACCATCGTTTCCGCTGCTAGTTTTAAAACTTATACTATGACTTTTTAAAATTATTGGTTGATTAACTGTTCCTGCTCCACCTCTCTTAGATGAAAGTAAGTTTAATTCTGCTTTTATATTTGGTGAAATTTTTATTACAGTTACATCTTTTTCTGTGAAATCACTACCATTAACGCCTAGATATTTTGTTTGAACCTTGAATTGATCAGAACCAGATATTGTACCTTCTTTGAATTTTTTTATGTTTATTCTTTTAGGCTCTGTTTGATAATCAGTCCAAAGCAACAAGCCATCTATAACATTTATACCTGTTATTAGATAATCAGAGCTAAATTTTAATATGTTATTTATGTCAACTAATATAGGTTGTATGACATCTGTGTTGTTGTCATACTGTACTACAGCACTTCCTTTTATTATAACTTTACTATTATTTAAAAAAGAATAATGTATAAACCAATATATATTATCATTTTGAGTGTCAACAAAAGAGCCTATGCATGTAGGATTTATTAAATCAAACAAATTAGAATCAGCAGACCATTCTGTTAAAATATTAGTGTTTTCATCGTACAACCTACCTCTTTTTAAAACCGTACCCAATACATTCTGTACAGAGCCTACATCAGATCCTTCTGACGTAGATATCTCTATATTTTGAGCATCTCTATACTCTCCATTGGGTAATAGCCTTTCATCTAGGTCCTTATTCATTCGACCTCTACGAAAATGATGTTTTAACTCCGGCATATTTTAGTGTTTAATTTGCTTTGATTTATTTCTCATTATTTGAGTAAGTTCCTCGGACTTGAGGTTAGATATTCTTAGTTTTGCTTTTCTAATAGTAGCAAACCTTTCTTTTTTAAATCTATTAACTATGTATTCTGGGATTTTAGCTTTGTTCGCTAGGACAGCGTAAGCTATATACTTATACATTGCTTCTTCAGCAAATTTATGTACAACCATTTCAGAGTCTTGACCAAGACCATCGCTAATATACTTTAGTGTAACTATTTTACCTGATATGTTTGAACTAAAGTATATTATACCTTTTACGTCATCTATGAAAAATGATCCATTTGCTTGAGCATACTCGGGTAGTATACCAAATCGTTTTGAACCAAAAGATAATTCACTATCATGAGATTGTGATTTATCACTTGAATTTGGCGTTGATCCTTTTGCGAACTTATCCCATGTAGATGAATTGTATGAGGTTTGAAGTTTACCATCCGCATCAAATAAGTATCTATATTCTGAATCTTGTAATATACCTATTGGATTACTAGTATTTCTAGTAGGATATATCACTCTCTCAATACCAACGTTGTCTGACCAACTTAACTTAGTGTAATTAACGTAGTCTTGAGGTAGTACCATGTTTAAAGAAGGTGAGACTTCTATTTCTTGAGATTTAAAGCTTTTAAATGTATCATAGCTTAATTCCTGTAAACATCTTTGAGCATGGAATGCAATATCAGATTTTTTTACTCTGTTTATTATCTTATCTTCTCCAACATATGATACTATAAAGTTACTGATTATATCATCAATACTTACGTATTGATAACCTCCATACTGCTCATTACCAGCTGTTTGTCTTACTATTATTTTAAGGTTAACCTTAGGAGAACCATCAGTTAGTTGAACTAACGAATTAATATTTGTGTTAGTGAATGTTAAATTTGGTGAAGAATAAGTATAATTATCATTACTTATAAGCTGTTCGTTTATAAATACCTCAAACTCAGATTCCGCGGAAGGTAGTGGATTTATACTATTTGTGCTTATAGCAAATACTTTTGTCGATCCATTACCTATAAAATTTTGTGCTTGGTTATAATAAGATTCTTGAGTTGTTGTTCCTAGTAGTCCCATTTATTATGCTTTTTCTTGTTGAACATTTTTTACTTCTTCTTGAGAAGATATTTGGTATAAAGTAGGATCTTTTATTATAATACCAGCTGTTGCTAGAATTTTAATAACTAATACAGTTTCTTCAGAATCGTGTAATTCAAAGTCAACGGCAGTGTTTGAGTTATATAGAGTTTCATTATTTATTATAGTATAACCCCAAGAGACATCTGCTGGCTTTTTTATGTAATTATAAGTTATTCCTGATGTGATAGTGCTTGGATGTACTTCTATTTTATCTCCAGAAGGATTAGTATATACATACACAGGTCGTGTGGTAGTGGGCTTTGCTAAAGGGGATGATTGATCTCTTATTAATTCTTTTTTGCTTGTTTGTTCTACTATATAATTCTTACCAGATATAGTGTGATATACATCTCCAATCTGGTACAACTCTGTGCTTAGAGTAAAAACGTTAGAAGCTGATGCTATTACATTTTGATTATATTGTTTAAATATAGACATTTTTTCTTCAATAAAAGCTACTGAATCAGAGTACTCCATATCGTATTTAGGTAGTCTATTAAATTGACCTAAGTCGTAAAAGTATTGATTAAAAATATCAAGCTGAGCTTGATTAGCCATCAAGTTAAACTCAAGAGGAGTTATATAACCTCTTTGTTCTTTATTTGATATAGCCAATACTCTTTGATATACTGTATCTATATTTATTGCCATAATTTTTTATTTTGTAGTAGTTAAGCCACCAGTTGATGGCCTAACATCTACATGGAACTTAGTCCTTTAATCGTTTTTCAATATTAGAGTATATTTCCATACC
>Ga0075444_10001605_pt1 | contig 13948 bp, 13 predicted proteins | sample CoawatmetaG01DNA_FD_76836 | JGI IMG/M metagenome (GOLD analysis project Ga0075444, IMG submission 76836) | Marine microbial communities from the West Antarctic Peninsula - Coastal water metaG017-DNA | ecosystem: Environmental > Aquatic > Marine > Coastal | place: Atlantic Ocean: West Antarctic... | reverse complement strand
TACTTCGATTTTATTTTTCATTATTGCGAACATGACTAACGAAAGACGAAATTCAGATTTAAAGAGCTTCCGCAATTTAATGGTATTTTTTATTTTCGGGTTTGTTTTACTGTACATTTCCTTTTTGTTCGAATTTAAAGGTGTCAGTCGCTTGGCAACAATTTTCAGCGATGGCGGCTCAGGCCGTATCCAACTGACTACGATTTTTCTTGAGTCTATAGATAACCTTAGTCTTAGTGAATATTTCATCGGGCATGGGGTGGGCAGTGCGTCAAGCCAGGTTATCGGAGGGCATTCGGCACATAACGACTTTCTCGAGTTATTTTTTAGATTAGGGTCTATCGGCCTTCTTATATATCTTGCGTGTGGTTACTTAATAGTGAGAGCAGGAAAAGAAATAAAGAAGAACGATTACTATGCTGGTTCAGTATTTCTTTATATTATTATAGTATTTATATTATTTTCTTCGGTCAGTATGTTGATTTTTATACCCTCGTATGTAGTTCAGTTTTTCTTGTTTTGGACGATGAGCATCGGTTACCACTTAAAAATTCATGACGCTATGTGTAAACCCTGATTGGGAATTTTCTGAAACCAGGAGGTGACTATGTCTGTTGCTAAGAATTTTTTCAAATTTTATTACAGATTAAGAGCGGGTACTCTGACAAGTCGACTCAAAATATTGGCAACAGATTGCTATTTATTTTTTCTAGATTCTCGTTTTAAATTGTTGAAACAGGCTCGCAGTGACAAAGATCTTGTAAGATGTTCTGAACTTTTAGATGAGCTGTATAGAGCTCATTCTGGCAACGTAGTTGTGGCGCGATATCTTTTACCCTTGTCTGCTGACTTGGGCTTAACAGAGATGGCACATAGCCTCGGCATATGTTACTTAAAATCAGTGATTCGTACCGACATTAATGTCTTTTTGAATGATATTAGACTTTATATCACGCCTATATTGGGTAATGTAAGTGTTGATTATAATTTTTCTGGAGGGAATGAAAATATCGGATCTATTATATGCAAATCTACAGATGGACATATTTTGAGTTTTGGTAAAATTATCCCTATGGAGAGTTATTCATCCAGAGAGGTTGAATTTTACAAGTCTTTTATTGTAAAGCATCCATCTTTAAAAAGCAAAGTGCCAGAAATCTATTGCGTATACGACAGCCCATACCGTGTTTCGATCATTTTTATGCAACCTTTGAATCAAGAAGGATTTTTGAAAAAACGTATAGGACGGCCTGTTGTCTCGATTAATTCTATTATTGAATCAATAAGTTATAGTGATGTAAAGCAGTTTTTTTCTGAAATTCATTTGGACTACAGTAAACCCTTTGGACGTATTTTCCATCTTCGGACTGGCTGTAGGTATGCCATGTCGGAAATACAACTTGGTTTTTCAAAAACTCCCTCGCCTGAGGTTCATGGTATTTTATTATCACTCGAGATGGTATTTCTTCACTCTCATGCGTATCGTCTCATTGATCTTGAAGATCATTATTCACTATGCCACAATGATTTTAATTGGCGCAATATCCATTTTGAAAATGAGGTCTGTAAGGTTTATGATTGGACTACGTTCAGTATTGGATTGCGCGGATGGGATATGGCTATTTATTTTAGCGACTGTGCATTTACATTTAGTGAGATTTATGACTTATATATTACTGTACGCTTTGATTTGACGTCTCGGAAGGACCAGATCGGACTTTTGTTTTTTTGTTTTTCTCTACTTCTGAATATCGCGCGGCGAGAGAGAGGTAATTGTAATTCCAAGTTAGACGGCTATTTCAAACCGGCCTTACGTTTGATACAAGATACACATAAAAGAATTAATGGAGGAAGAAGTGGTGCAAATAGTTATTAGAGGTTTTGTTAGGGCGGTGGTTGTTAAGATTGCCAGGTTTTTCGGCATTCATAAACTTAGACGTAGTTATGGTGTTTATTTGGATGATGCTGATCGAATATTTAAAGAGCTCGAGCAGCAACATGTCTCATACGTGGTACTTCGTTGGTTTGATGATCTTCCGACCATGGATCCACAGGAAGATATAGATATGCTTGTGGCGGATTCAGATTTTTCAAGGATTAAAAAGATACTCCAGAAAGGTAGAGGCGGTTCTCGTGGATTTGTTCAGTTTGACATCTATCCAGAGTCAAATTTAACTGGTGACATTGCTTATTATCCACCACATTTAGCTAGTCAGATTTTACAGAACAAGCGTCAACTTAAATGTGGGATATGGGTGCCATCGACTCGATACCATTTTTTGTCTTTGACCTATCACGCTCTGTTCCATAAAGGGTTTGCATCGGGCCTATCTTCTGATCTTCGGGAGGACTCTGCTCTTCCATACAAGCAGGATTTTAGGTCATATCTCATGTCCCTTGCAGATCGTACTGGTATTGAAGTCAATCATGCTTCCATGGAAGAGTTAGAATCTATTTTGGAGCAACACTCTTGGTTACCTCCTCTAGATGTTTATTTTCGTCGCTCCAAGAAAAATAATTGGGCTCGCTTACGTGCCAATCAAATTGTGGATCCAGCTTGGCGCCTCAATCATGGGCTTGTCATATTTTTTCTGAGAGAGCTTATTGCAGGGACTCATATAGAGGAGCATTTAAAGAAAATGATCGTGGAGAATGGCGCTTCAATAGTTGACGAAATTCATCTTAACAAAATAGAGAGTCTTCAAGTGGTTCAGCGAACAAGAGGTGGTGATTGGGGCAGACCCCGCTTGGGAAAAAGCTATGCTGGATTGCCAACTAAAATAATTGTGGCAAGACGTGTAAACGATATTACGGCCCCTGATAACCTCCCTATGGGTGTGGTAGAGTGCCCTTGGTTGATGGAAATCAAGAAGAATATTCGCGCTGAGGCTAATCGAGGCATCCCATATAGACGACAGTGCCACGTTCTTCATACTAGTGATAATGGTGTAGAGGCTTCTTATTACCTCGACCTGATATTGCAGGTTAAGGCTTCCGATTCTAAACCTCAACCTTAATTTTGCATGTTTAAGTATTTTATTTTCAGAATAAAAAAATACGACTCTTGCCCATATTGAATATATTGGCTTTAAGAACGAGTGTGTTTGTGCTTTTAGATCTATTGGCTTTTGGATTAGTTTTTGTTGTGGTGATTAGGTATTATATTTTTTTGTTGAAAGTATTATGAAATCTTCATTTGTTAAACCAGTATTTTATTTAGTTGCTATTAGCTTAGCGGGTAAATTGTTGGCGCTTATCCGGGACATTAATATCGCTTCTGTTTTTGGTGTAACCTCGGCTTCTGATGTTTTCTTCTACGCAAGCACTTTTCTCCTGTTAATTACTACAATTATTTCCCAATCAATTAACACAACGCTTATTCCTGTTCTTGCACGTATAAAAATACGAGAAGGGGATATAGCAAAAACCATGTTGTTAAATAATATTATGAACATTACTATATTGGTTGCTGTTTTGGTTTCTTTTTTTATGGTTGCACTTACATTTTCACCTACCGCTGTTAGCTTTTTGACACCAGGGTTTGACGCTTTCCAGCGGGACAAGTTTGCATTGATGATTCAAATCGGTGTGCCTAGCATTATTTTTTTCTCGATTGCCTCTGTAAATCGCGGCTATTTGCAAAGTGAAGGTCGTTATATTGAAACTGGTCTTTCAGAGCTTTGTATGGCCTCTGTTGGTATAGTCTTTATTTTATATTTCAGAGATGATCTTGGTCTTGAAATTTTAATTTTTGCTATTGTTCTCGCCTCTATTTTGCAAATTTTAGTTCAATTTGTAGGATTTTTTGGTACTACTTATAAATATAGGCTTTATGTTAACATCCGTGACAACGATCTCAAGGTAATTGCAGCTTTAATGGTCCCTGTGTTGATCAGTACAGGGATAAGTGATGTAAGTAAGCTTGTTGATCAGGCTCTGGGCTCAACTTTATCGCCGGGTGGTCTATCGGCTTTGGCGTTTGGGGCAAAGATTAACGGATTGATCGTTGGGGTTTTTATTGTTTCTCTTGTCACTATTGTTTTTCCGATGCTATCTCGCAGCGCCGCTTCAGGGAATAGTGAGGAGTTAAAAAAAATCCTTCGATACAGTATTAATAGTGTAGTTATGCTTACCCTGCCGGCAACATTTGCCATACTAGTCTTAAGCGATCGTATTGTTGCCGTTTTGTTTGAGGGAGGGCAGTTTGACACCAATGCTACATTGATAACGTCTGAAGCTCTTTTCTTTTATTCATTTGGTCTCGTTGCGTCTGGTTTACGATTAATTTTGATAAAAGTTTTTTACTCTCTCCAAGACACGAAAACTCCTGTTAAATACGCGATATTTACTAGTGTTTTAAATATTGTGTTGAATTTTTTGCTTATCGGTCCACTTCAGCACAAAGGTATAGCGTTGGCGACTTCTATTTCGAGTTCTGTGCTAGTAGTTTTCTTGATTTTTTCTTTGACTAAAAGAATTGGAAGTTTGTATTCGAGTTCAATGATGGACTCGATTTTGAAAATAGTTTTTGCTTCGTTTCTGATGTTTGGAGTATTATTTGTTTCTCACGGGTTTTTGTTTGACAACGAGCAGATATTGCTTGATGATAAAATAACTCTTTTGGTATTTGCTATGCTAGGTTTTTTAAGTTACTCTATTTTTCTTGTGTTGTTGAGGGTTGAAGAGTTTATTTGGATTATTCGATTGTTGCGTCGCAAGGTCAATATATTATTCTCTTAATTTAATATTATTACGGAGGTAGAAAATATGTTCGATAGGAAGACATTGCTTATAACTGGTGGAACAGGGTCTTTTGGTAACGCGGTTCTACGTAAGTTTTTGAGTTTAGGTATTAAAGAAATAAGAATCTTTAGTCGTGATGAGAAAAAACAAGATGATATGAGGCGTAAATATGCTGATGATCGTCTTAAGTTTTACATTGGAGATGTTAGAGATTATGGATCAATAATGAATGCAGTTAGAGGTGTTGATTATATATTCCATTCTGCAGCTTTAAAACAAGTCCCATCATGCGAATTTCATCCTATAGAGGCCGTAAAGACTAATGTAATAGGCACGGAGAATGTTTTAACTGCAGCGATTAACGCAAATGTTAAACGGGTGATTTGTTTGAGTACTGATAAAGCAGTGTATCCAATTAATGCTATGGGAATCTCTAAAGCAATGATGGAAAAGGTTTTTGTTGCTAAGTCTCGACAAGGTGGAGATTCTACGGTAATTTGTGGCACTCGATATGGTAATGTTATGGCCTCTAGGGGTTCTGTAATCCCTTTGTTTGTTGAGCTTATTAATGAAAACAAAGAATTGACGCTTACCGATCCCTATATGACGCGTTTTATGATGACTCTAGATGATACGGTTGATCTGGTTTTATTTGCTTTTAGTAATGGCAATCCTGGTGATATTTTTGTACAAAAAGCGCCAGCAGCAACAGTTGGTATTATGACACAGGCATTGTGTGAATTAATGGGTAAGCCAAATTATCCGACTCGCGTTATTGGCACAAGACATGGTGAAAAGAAGTATGAATCCTTACTATCTAGAGAAGAAATGGCATGTGCTATAGATATGGGTGGTTATTACAGAATTCCTCCAGATTTAAGAGATCTAAATTATGGTAAATATATAGATCTTGGCGAGGAAAGAATTACTAATGCAGATGAATATAGTTCAGACAATACTACTCAACTAGATGTTAAGGGTATGAAGTTACTTTTAAATAAATTAAAATTTATTCAAGCCGCCTCTAGAGGTGAAACTATTGATCCTGAAGAGTAATATGAACGTATTAGTTACAGGGGCAAATGGTTTTATTGGAAAAAATCTAATTATTCATTTGAATGAGTTAGGTGTAAATACCATGACCTACACTCGTGAAAACTCTATTCAAGATTTGCCAGATCTGATAAAAAAATCAAATTTTATTGTCCATTTGGCAGGAGAAAATAGACCTGTAGACGAAAAATATTTTAATACTGTTAATACTGGATTGACAGAATCAATTTGTGAATCGGTGCGCTCTGTAGACAGACAGATTCCTATTCTTTTGGCGTCATCTATGCAGGCTACATTTAACAATGTTTATGGAAAAAGTAAGTTAGCTGCAGAGATGATTGTAAGGAGACTTGAGAGTGATACAGGAAATCCTGTTTACATATATCGATTGCCAGGCGTATTTGGAAAGTGGTGTAAACCTAATTATAACTCTGTCGTTGCTACATTTTGTCACAACATAGGTTGTGATCTCCCTATACAGGTCAATGATCCATCTTTTGAGTTAAGCTTGGTTTATATAGACGATGTTGTTGAAGAGTTTGTTAAGGTAGTACAAGGGGAGAAGAATAGTATAAAAGTACTATCAGTGCAGCCACAGTATAAAATAAAATTAGGAGATTTAGCTGACCAGATTAAGACTTTTAGAGAAAGTCGAGACACTCTCATTACTGAAAAAGTTGGTAATGGCTTCGTACGCAAGCTATATTCAACATATCTTAGTTATCTTTCTTCTGAGCAGTTTGCATACTCGATACCTTCGTATGGCGATAAGCGCGGAATGTTCGCAGAAATGCTGAAAACAAAAGATAGTGGTCAGTTTTCATTTTTCACTGCGGGCCCAGGTATAACTAGAGGTGGTCATTATCACCATTCCAAAACTGAAAAGTTCCTGGTTATACAAGGGGAGGCTAGATTTGGTTTTAGACATGTAGTCTCAGATGAAACACATGAAATTATCACAACAAGTAAGGAATTGAAAATTGTTGAAACCGTGCCAGGGTGGTCTCATGACATTACCAATATCGGTACAGAGAACATGATTGTCATGCTTTGGGCTAATGAAATTTTTGATCCTGATAATCCCGATACCATAACTCACAAAGTATAGAGGTAACAAGATATGAAAAAATTAAAAGTCGCAACAGTAGTTGGAACACGTCCAGAAATTATACGACTTGCATGCATCATTAAGAAGCTTGACGAGCATTGCGAACACATTCTGATTCATACAGGGCAAAACTATGATTATGAATTAAATGAAATTTTCTTCGATGATCTGGGTATTAGAAAGCCAGATTATTTTTTAGGGGCTGCTGGCGAAACTGGCGCTGAAACTATTGGCAATGTTATTATTGAAGTTGATAAAATTTTAGAAGAGATTCAGCCGGAGGCTATGCTCGTTCTGGGTGATACAAACAGTTGCATGGCGCTCTTACCTGCCAAGCGTAAAAAAATACCTACATTCCATATGGAGGCTGGTAATCGCTGTTTTGATCAGCGTGTGCCAGAGGAGATCAATAGACGAATCGTTGATCATATGGCAGATATTAACTTAACTTATAGTAGTATTGCTAGAGACTACTTGTTAAGTGAGGGTCTGCCTGCTGATATGGTTATTAAAACTGGCAGTCCAATGTTTGAAGTGATTAATACTTACAGGGATGGAATCGAGGCGTCAGAAGTGCTCACTAAATTAAATTTAGAAAAGTACAAATTTTTTATAGTAAGCGCTCATCGTGAAGAGAATATAGACTCAGATGTTAATTTTAAAAAATTAATTGATTCGTTAAATTTAATTGCAGAAACTTATAATATTCCAGTCATAATATCAACTCACCCACGCACTCAGAAACGTATTGATGCCCTAGGCATTACGTTCCATAGTTTAATTCAATTATTGAAGCCACTTAGCTTTAAAGATTATAATAAATTGCAAATTTCGTCAAAGGCAGTACTTTCAGATAGTGGCACCATTAATGAAGAGTCATCTATTATGAATTTCCCAGCGTTGAATTTACGTGAAGCTCATGAGAGGCCAGAGGGAATGGAAGAAGCTGCAGTTATTATGACTGGGCTTGGAAGTGAGCGTATTATGCAAGGGTTGGCTATTTTAGAGACTCAACCCAGAAATTCTGACAGGCTGATTAGGCAAGTGTATGATTATTCAATGCCTAATGTTTCGGATAAAGTGGTTAGAATAATTCATAGCTATACAGACTATATAAATAGAGTTGTTTGGAAAAAATATTAGCGAAATGTATGCTTTCCTAGGGGTATATCTTCATATGTATCATGTGGTGTGAAAATGTTGTCAATATTATCCAAATCAGACAAGCGTTGCTAAATATTAATAATTTAGTGGATGTATCCTTTAAAATTGAAAATAAATTAATTAACAACAATAAAGCCGTTGATTGAAATTACTTCTCTATTGATCGTTTTATACAAAATATATCTAATGTTATTTTTTTGATAAAAAAAGTCTTGCATGTTAAAAAAAATATTTGATATAACGCTCGCCTCAATTGGCGTATTGTTTCTTTTTCCAGTCTTCTCTCTGATTGTGTTAATGGTAAAAATTAAACTAGGTTCTCCAGTATTTTTCAAGCAGGTACGCCCCGGATTAAACAAGAATACATTTAATATGTATAAATTCAGAAGTATGACTAATGAGAGCGATAAAGATGGAAATCTTTTACATGATGAGGCTAGGCTAACTGAATTTGGAAAGCTTCTTAGATCAACAAGTTTAGATGAGTTACCTGGTTTGTGGAGTGTTTTAAAGGGCGATATGAGTTTGGTAGGTCCTCGACCATTACTGGTAGAATATTTGCCTTTGTATTCGAAAAAACAATCTAGGCGTCATGAGGTCAAGCCAGGAATTACTGGCTGGGCACAGGTTAATGGGCGCAATGCAATTAGCTGGGATGAAAAATTTGATTTAGATGTGTGGTATGTTGATAATCAGTCAATGTGGCTAGATATAAAAATATTATGGATGACTGTAAGAAAAGTTATTATGCGTGATGGAATTTCTGCACAAGATGATGTTACTATGCCAGTATTTAAGGGCTCTAAATAATGAGTAATATACTTATAACCTCGGCTGGAAGAAGGGTTGAATTGATTAATTCTTTTAAATCAGAGGGAAGGAAATTAGATATAAGTTTAAAAGTGATTTGTGTTGATTTAGAGCCGGAGTTATCCCCAGCCTGTCAAGTTGCAGATCTTTATTTTCAAGCGCCAAGAGTTACCAGTAAAGAGTATATAAGTTTTTTAAAGCAAACATGTGTTGCTAATTCGATCGCTTTGATTGTTCCTACTATTGATACAGAATTGCTGATCCTGTCAGAGCATCGAGAAGAGTTTCTGAAGCTTGGGATAAATATAATAATATCCGATACCCTCCTAATTCAAGCCTGTAGAAATAAAAATCATACTGTTGATTTTCTACATAAGATTGAAATTGAAACGCCAACTATCTACAATGTAAAAAACTTAAGCTATCCTTGCTTCGTAAAACCATATGACGGTAGTTGTAGTGTGGGCGCATTTGCATTAAATGACAAATCTATGTTGACTAGTGATATATTAGAGAATCCTAAAAACATGTTCATGGAGCTTGTTCCAGAAAATTATGATGAATATACAGTTGATATTTATTATGATAAATTTGGAATACTAAAATCTCTAGTGCCCAGATTAAGAATTGAAACTAGGGCCGGAGAGATAAGTAAGGGTCTAACATCTAAAGGTGTTGTTTATGACTATTTAAAAGACAAGCTTTGCAATCTGAAAGGAGCTAAAGGGTGCATTACTCTACAATTATTTGTTGATTTAAAAGAGAAGTCATTTAAGGCTATTGAGATAAACCCTAGATTTGGCGGGGGTTACCCATTGTCTTATTCTGCAGGTGCAAATTTCCCAAGGATGTTAATTCAGGAATATATTTTAGAAGAGCAAGTGGATTTTTTAGACGATTGGGAAGATAATCTTTTGATGTTGAGATATGATTCAAAAGTTCTTATTCATGATTACAAATCCTAAAAAAACTTGCCTCGTTTTAGATTTAGATGATACTTTGTACAAGGAGTATGATTATCAGACATCAGGTTTAAAATATGTTGAAGAGCAAGTGCTGGAATTATACGATGTTGATTTAAAAGGAAAATCGCTGGAATTGAGGGATCAGGGTGTAAATGACATTTTTCTAGAATTGACCAATATATTGAATATACCTTCTTCGATTAAAGATTCATTTCTTATGATGTATCGTTATCATAAGCCTAACATCGCGTTAACATTAGGGGCTAATAAGTTTATTGAATCGGCATTGCATAACTTTGGTAAAGTTGTAATTCTTACTGATGGCAGGTCTATTAGCCAGAGGTTGAAATTAGAGTCCTTGAGCTTATTGAAAATACCCGTCTTTATATCTGAAGAGTGGAATTCGACAAAGCCAGATAATAAAAGGTTTGTTGCTATTATGGAGAGATATACTACTTGTTCTAATTTTTGTTATGTTGCGGATAATCCGTCTAAAGACTTTATTGCTCCTAATGCTCTTGACTGGATATCTATATGTTTAAAAGGTGATCAGAATAATATTCATTCTCAAGATGAAAATAGCATTAAAGAAGAGCACTTGCCTCATTATTGGGTGAATAATTTAAGCGAAATTAATATATGTTAAATACTCAGTTTTCACCTTGGCCTATGTTTGATGATGAGGAGGCTGATGCAGTTCGTAATGTCCTTTTGTCTAACAAAGTTAATTACTGGACTGGAAATGAATGTAAGAAATTTGAAAGAGAATTTTCAGAATTTTCTGGTTCGAAATACGCAGTTGCATTGGGTAATGGAACATTGGCTCTGGATGTTGCGTTTAAAGCTCTAAATATAGAAAATGGTGACGAGGTGGTTGTAACCTCTCGAACCTTTATCGCTTCAATATCTTCTATTGTAAATGCTGGCGCTGTACCAATGTTTGCTGATGTGGATTTATCATCTCAAAATATTACGCCTGACTCTATACGCTCTGTTATCACTGACAAAACCAAAGCAATTGTTTGTGTTCATTTGGCTGGTTGGCCGTGTGATATGGATGAAATAATGACTATTGCTAACGAGCGTGATTTGTATGTAATTGAGGATTGTGCTCAAGCGCATGGAGCGAAATACAAAGGTAATCCTGTTGGATCAATTGGGCATATCGGTTGTTGGAGTTTTTGTCAAGATAAGATAATGACCACAGGTGGCGAAGGTGGCATGGTAACTACTAATGATGAATCTTTATGGCGAAAGATGTGGGCATATAAAGACCATGGTAAGAGTTACGAGGCTGTTTATGAGCGAGAGCATCCTAATGGATTTAGGTGGCTACACGAATCGTTTGGCACCAACTGGCGTATGACTGAAATGCAAGCTGCTATTGGCAGAATTCAGCTAAAAAGAATGTCAGATTGGCATAAAAAGCGTCTGAGTAATGCCAATAGTATTTGGATTGCTGCTAAACAGTGTAAGGGGTTACGAATACCTATTATTCCCGACTATATAGATCATGCAGCTTATAAGTGCTATGTTTTTGTCAGAGGTGAAGTTGAGCTTCGTGACAAAATAATGATGGAAATCAATGGAAAAGGTGTGCCTTGCTATTCCGGCTCATGTTCAGAAGTCTATTTAGAAAAGGCATTCGACAATACTGGATTTAGACCTAAAGAGAGACTTCTGGCTGCCAAAGAACTGGGAGAAACGAGTTTAATGTTTTTAGTTCATCCTACTTTAACTAAGGAAGAAATCCAAAAAACATGTGACGTTTTAACAGAAGTGGCTCTAGCTAATTATGATGGTTAGAAACAATTAGCCAATTGCTATCGTTCCAATTTCTAAGATATCTCATCGCACTAGTTTCTGATTTCCAACCACCTCTAAGCATAATTTTCTCTAGCGGGATATTTTTGTCTAACAGGTCAAGTGCGGCACCAACTCTAAATGAGTGACCTGATAGCTCACCAATTTGATTTAGACCGGCTTGCTTTTGAAGGCTTTTTAAAATATGGTTAATAGATGCGGGTGTGAGAGACGGATTAGTAGATAGATTTCGTTTGAAACTTCTAAGGATGTAGCCACTATCTTGATCAATTGCTAACGACCAGTTTGAAATCATCTCAGATAGCTCGCCTGATATTGGAATTATTTTTCCTTGGTTGTATTGATCAGTTTTAGAGTGTCTCAGTAGGAGCGCATGCTTATGATTACCATGATGCTGTAAGTCTTCAAATTTAAATTGACAAATTTCTGAGCGTCGACGCATGGTTTCGTAGCCGAGTTGCAAAAGCAGTTTGTTTCTAAGGCCGACTATATCGCCAGAACAAACCTTTTTAAGTTTGATCAAAATATCATAAGTTAGAGGTGTTGCTTGTTTTTGGGGCTTTCCAAATTTTCTTCGAAGTCTTTTGATGGTTAGAATTACTACAGGCTCTTTTGTGGGGTTGATGCTTTTAGTGAGATTGAATATACTGCTAAGGCTGGTTACTCGCCTTTGAATAGTTGCAATAGTTAAGTTTTCACCCATCTGCAGAATGTAGTCTGCAAATTTATCTTCATGAATATTAAAGGGATCGTATTGATATTCCTGACACCAGTCGGAATAATGCATATAATCTGATCTATAGGATCTGATTGTGTTGGGCGCATAGGCACCCTCTAAAGATTTAAAAAGATAAGTTATTTTTTTCACGTTTAATATTGATTGATATATTAAACATCATTATATGTTATTTATATGATTTCGTCAAGACAAATAAAAGCCGCACGCGCACTCCTTGGTTGGAAAGGTCAGGACTTAGCTGATAAGAGTGGTGTTGGTGTTGCCACGTTAAGAAGGTATGAGGCCCAAGAGGGGATTCCTAACGCAAACAAGTTTGTCCTTAAGGCTATTAAGAGCTGCTTGGAAGAGGCTGGGATCGTGTTTTCTGGAGACCCCGTTAAGAGCCCAGGCGTGTCACTCAATCAAAAAGATTAGTTATATATTGTTCCGTCTTTTTTGCAGTTCAAGTAATTCCCCGAGTGTCTTCGAGAACTGCCTCTCGTCCGCGGTTCGATAGCGCTGAACCAGGCTCAGTTTTTGGGTGTCGGGTATGGCGGCATCTCTGATCTGCTGTGTGCGTTTGTCTAAATCTTTGAGGATGTATTGAACTTGAATATCCTTAGCAAGTCTATGAACAACAATCTCAAGATACTCTTGCAAGGCAGAAGATTTTATTTTTTTAGTATCTTTTAAAATATTCTCTATTGGTAATAGTTCCTCTTTAGATGATCCGTTTACAATTATGATATTGACCTTGTTAGTATTTGATTGATTGGTTTCTCGAGATATAAATTCATACATACCAAGATTCTCTTTAACACACTTTTCAAAAATGTAGTCAGCGGTCAGGTGCATGTTGTCTTCAATGTATGTCCATCCCGAGACATCACTAAGGTTTTGGTGGTCAATCTCGTTTATTAGGTCTATCTTGTTATTGAGTGCTAAGGGGTTGTATTGCCAGTCGGCTGTGATCGTGTCGTATACCACCTGAGTTAGTCTTTCACTACTATTGTCTAGACTTTTAATTGACTCCTCTGGGTGTCCCGCCTCATTGCTGGCAAGATCAAACATGGCGCTTTCAGTTTGCTGGATTCGCATCAGCCTGACGGTGCACTCGGCCAGCTTTGAGATGAGGACTCTTTCGATGGAGGATTGCGGCTCAAAGTCAGCGCTGAATGCCTCGACAGTCTCATCAAATAGTGACTGCTCGTTAGCGTCTAGCCAGCGCCTTGCGGTCAGGCCGTGGGTGGTTGAGTTGCGACTGGAGGCGGCCTTGCCTTTGCCGGTCTTTGGGCCGGTGCTGTGTTTATCTTTTTTAGTCATGGCGTTAAGGTTATAATTGAACTATGTACCCTATTTTAACTGGATTTATAAAATTATATATGTTCAAAAAAACCTTTTTTACGAAACGAACTGACCTTTGATAAGAGCCCTTATCAACTGTAAAATAACTCATTTAAAGGGACTTAGGTAGTGTGCTAGATACAATCATTAATTTGTCGCGGCGTAACAAGAAGCTTGTCATGCTGTGTGTTGATTCTGTGCTTCTGGTGTCAGTGATAC
>Ga0075444_10001598_pt1 | contig 13988 bp, 18 predicted proteins | sample CoawatmetaG01DNA_FD_76836 | JGI IMG/M metagenome (GOLD analysis project Ga0075444, IMG submission 76836) | Marine microbial communities from the West Antarctic Peninsula - Coastal water metaG017-DNA | ecosystem: Environmental > Aquatic > Marine > Coastal | place: Atlantic Ocean: West Antarctic... | reverse complement strand
TTGCAAAAGCCATTAAAATAATATCGTATGAGCGCTTACACATCATCAAAACAATTCGAACTAGGATCAACAGCATTTCGTCAATGGAAAGCAGATCATAGCCATTGCAGATTTATTCACGGTTATCAACTTAAAGCAGAACTTACATTTGGGTGTCATTCTCTAGATGATAAAAACTGGTGTGTTGACTTCGGTGGGCTAGATACATTAAAACAAACATTAAGAAATACTTTTGATCATACTGTTGTTGTTGCTGGTGATGATCCGGCATTAGAAGCATTTCAACTACTCGAACAAAAAGGAATTATTCAACTTAGAGTATTAGACGCCGGCGTGGGTGTAGAAAAATTTGCAGAGTTTGTCTTTAAAACTGCAGATACTTATGTTGATGAAGCTTCAGAGGGTCGCTGCTTTGTTGTAAGGGCTAAAGTAACAGAGCATGCTGATAATTGGGCAGAGTATACAAGAGATACAAAACAAGTAGTAGAAGATCATGAATGTTGTCAAGCTAAAGGGGAAGAAAAAACCGAAGAACCATCTGCAGAAGAAGCAACCCCGCCGGCGGCAGAAGAAGCGCCAGGTAAACGACCACCTGAGAGTTATGGAGGAGCTGCCCGCGTAGGACCTGACGTTAAAGGAGGAAATTTTGGTGATCCATTCGCAGGGACGACTTGGGGTAATTAAGTTCCTAAGACTTTACATATAAACCTCAGTATTTTACTTCTAGCAATTTCTGTAATACCAAAATCAAAGGTGTGTATATTTACTTCTTCACACTTTTTATCATTAAACTTGTTAAAGATATTTCTATAGCCTGATGACTTAATATCAACCTGGTTACAATCACCGCACACAACATATTTGGAATCTCTACCAAACCTAGTTAAAATTGTTGTTAATTCACCAGCTGATAAATTTTGAGCTTCATCAACTATTACCATGGTATTATTAAAGGTTAGACCCCTTACAAAGTTAACCGGTACAGCATCGATCATTCCCTTTTGTTTTAGCATAGCTGTTGTACCTTGATTTGTAATCTCTGTAACTTTTTCTAATAAAGGAATGGCATAAGGTGAAAATTTATCATCTACCTCCCCCGGTAAAGATCCTAAACTCTTTTCTGCAGATTCTGCTATAGATCTTATATAAACGATCCGGTCATATTGCTTATCTCTCAGTAACTCTATACCAGCATATACAGCTATGTATGTCTTCATGCTTCCAGCTGGACCATCTACAAAAGCTATCTTTGTATCCTTATGTTTTATACATTTATAAAACTCTTTATGTGCTGGATTAAAGTAAAAGGGCTTTTTTATATGAAAGTTTAAGAGCCAATTTTCTGAAAATGATTCATCAAGACTATCTACAGTAACTTCCCGGCGCTTACGCGCAGTTTTAGTACTCATCTATTATTATTTAGTTGAAAACCACCATAATAGGCTATAATATGTTAATGGATTGTGATAAAGAAACTCTCATCTTATCAGATGATAAGCTATTTTACACATTAGAAGGTGAAGGAGAGTATGTCGGAGTACCTTCTGTGTTCTTTAGATTAGCTATGTGTAATCTAACATGTAAAGGATTTGCATCAAAGGATTCACCACATGGTTGTGATTCATATATTTCTTGGTCTGTTAAAAATAAGCTGACCTTTAACGAAATATTTGAATTCATGAAAGAAAACAAATTTATTGAAAAGCTTAAAGCTAATGCAATTCTAAAAATAACAGGTGGTGAGCCTTTAATTCAGCAAAAACAATTGTTAAAATTTGTAGAAGCATTTATTGACAAGTATTCATTTTGTCCTATAATTGATTTTGAAACTAATGCTACATTAATGCCGGATAAGAGGTGGAAGGAAGAATATAAAGCTACATTTACTACTTCACCAAAATTAACTACCAATGGAGATCCTGAAGAAAGATCTTATAAGCCTAAAGTGTTAAAATGGCATGCTGATAATGGATCCGGATTTAAGTTTGTTATCGCTGCATCTGAAGATATAGAGGAAATTTGGCGCAAATATGTAAATGACGATAAGGGTATTAATGCATCTCTAGAGCGCATTTGGTTTATGCCTTGTTGTGGTAGCAGAAAAGAGCATATTGAAAATGCGTTTGCAGTAGCAGAATATGCTAAATCTATGAATGTAAAATTTTCTCCTAGGCTTCATCTCCTAATTTGGGATATGGCATTAAAGGTATAACCCCCTATATATAGTATGAGAATTGCATTTTCCGGTACAGGTAATAGTGGTAAGTCAACATTGTTAAAAAGCTTTTTATACACCTGGACAAATTATACTACTCCAGAAAAAACATATAGGGACCTAATTGAAGAAAAAGATCTTCAACATTCCTCTAACACAACTACAGAGACACAATCAGAAATCCTTAACTTTATGATTGATCAACTTCAATTAAATGACAAGGATGATAAAATAGTATATGATCGATGCCCTCTGGATAATATTGCCTATTCAATGTGGTGTTATGACAAAAACATTGAAGGATTTACAAAAAAGTTTGTTACCAATCAAATCGCCTTAATGAAAGAGTCAATGAGACATTTGGATGTTATTTTTCTATGTCGCTTTGATGAATCGCAAGCTATACAAGACGATGGATTTAGAGATACAGATATAGGATTTATAAAGGAAGTTGATAATATTTTTAATTCTCTTTACAACCAATATGTCCAAAACCCTGAGGCAGATATATTCTTTCCAAAAGGAGATACTTCTTCCATTTTACCTTTACCTGATCAACAGCAACAGCGTATTGATTTAATTAGTGAATATGTTACTCCTGATGGAGAAATGTATGATGATCAAGACTCTATTCTTAATGCCGATAATATAAATCAACTAGAGCAACTAATCACACATCAAAAAGATAGCTTAGCTAAGGAAAACGAGGAAAAGGATCTTAGAAGAAAATTTGGAATATGAATCAGGCCAAACATATACGCGTATTTGGGCATCCCCATTCAGGTACATCGATAATCAAATCGATTTTAGGTCATATTGATGAAGTATATGAGCATCCCTATGAAATCGAAAATATAACGCCAGATATTATCAACGAAAGTGTAAATGCAAAATATATTGTCACAAAGTGGCCTTTTGTAAGTGAGAATTTCTTCGACTACTCTACACCAGAAACATCCAAGGACACTATACAAATATTTGTCATCAGAAACCCGTTTTATGCCTTATCATCTATAAATCAGAGATTTAATTATAATATACATGCAGGTCATACAGCTCAAGATTGGTATAAAGACGCTGCTTTGTTTTTAAAAACGTCTCAATCCCCTCAATCAAATATCTACTGTATTAAGTATGAAGATTTATTTCCTGATAACTACGCTAAAGTAAAAAAACTATTCAATCAAATAGGTCTAAATTTTACTGATGAAATTTTTAATAATATAAAGCGAAATAATGTCATAGTACCTGGGGCTGGGAAGTGGGATAATGTTAGTCCACTTCCCGGCCCATTACGGCATGTTGAAATAAGCGGATACGGTCCGGGATTTAGACCCAACGTTAAAGACCATGGACATTATAGAACATGGCAAATAAATCAAGAATTTAAAAATATGAATTCTGATGATAAGTTAGACTTATCAAATGAACAAATTGAATATCTATGTACAGATAAGGTACAAGATATATTTAAACAACTTGGTTATGAAATTCCATCGGTTCTACGGGTACGTCAGAGTAAATAAAAAATGGAAAACGAAAACATAGAAAATATCATAAAGGATATAATACAGTCTGTTTGGGAAGAGATAACAAATGTATATAAAGTGCATGCATATACTACACGAAAATTTATATATTATAGAGTCGCTTCACGACTTAGAGCTGAAATAGGTCTAAGCACCTCCGCCCCTACACCATGGGAATGTGCTACAACCCCTGAGCCTTTTTTAGAATATTATGATTTATTTGAACCGGATTATTTTGATACCGATGGTCCTAAGGAGCCAGAAAACAAAGAAGGGTTTGAAGCGCTTAAAAATCAACATTTAGCGACTTTAAGTACACAAACCCCGGGGTTAACTTGCTCGGAGCCGAAAAAGAGCTGCATAACTTCTACAATAAAATTTGATGATGAGTGAAAAAATTGGAGTTGGTATTATTACATGTAATAGACCGGAGTTCTTTAAAAAATGTCGGGAATCTATAGATCATAAGTGGTATGATTATATTGTAGTTGTAAATGATGGTGAAGATCTTTTAGAAGATGCAAAAGCTCCAGTAATTAAAACCACTGGAGGAGAAGGTGTGGGAAAAGCAAAAAATAAAGCCATGAAGCATCTCTTAGATAAAGGATGTGATTATATTATCTTAGTTGAAGATGATATGCTCTTAAAAGGAAATATCTTTAAAGAATATATTCAGGCATATAAAACAACAGGATTAGAGCACTTTATGTTTGCTTATCATGGACCTGCTAATAAAGGAATGGTAAGTGGTGGTGATCCTATACCCCGTAAAGTCATCGACTATGGTGATATTAAAATTTCCCTTAACATGCATTGCGTTGGAGCGGTATGTTTTTATACACGAAAATGTTTGGAAGACATAGGCCTCTATGACGAAAAATATACTAATGCATTTGAGCATGTAGATCATTCATATCATTTGGCAAAGTTAGGGTATACTACTTCATATTGGTGGTGGCCTGATCTCGCAAATAGTTTAGACTACGTTGAAGAGCAGGCATGTTCAGAAGAAAGCTCAGCAATTAGACCTAGAAAAGACTGGCAGTCAAATATAGAGGAATCATGGGAATATTTTGCTAAGAAAAATGGCACTGGGCCTACAACCGTGGATATGGTAGAAGTCACGGACGTTTTAAATTTTTTAAAGCTTAAAAAACCTAAAGAAAAAATATCGTTTATAGTTCATTTTAGAAAAGATACTGATGAAAGAATGAAAAATTTTGATTTAGTATATCCATATTATAAAAAAATTTACCCTAATAGTGAATTTGTTTTTGTTGAAGATGATTCAGAAGAAAGAATTAAACATCTAGTGAATAAAGAAGATAAATACATCTTTTATAAGAATGACGGTATATATAATAAGTGTATTTCATATAACTTAGGATTTAAACATGCTACAAATAATATTGTTTGCTTTTTAGATATAGATTGTATTGTAAGTTTAGACAGTATTGTTAAAAGTTTAAAGCTTATTAACAAACATAATTACCTTTGTATGGGATATAATGGAACCGCAATTTATCTCGAACACTCATTAAAGAATCAAATTAAAGGTGTAGATGGGTTATATGATTTTATTGATTCATTCATAGACAAAACAAATCTAACAACTGGCTATCGTAATAATCTATATGCAGTCGGTAATACTAAAGCTGTAGGTGGCTGCCTTCTTGGCTCTAAAGAAACTTTTAAAAAGATAAACTGCTTTAACCCAAATTTTATAGGGTGGGGGTATGAAGATAATGAAATTATTTCTCGTGCCGGCGCCTTGGGTGTACAAGTAGCAGGAATGAGTGGTAATAACCCTCTACTCTTTCACCTTCCTCATGAAAAAGAAATGGTAGGTATTATAGACAAAGACAATCACGAGTACTATGAACATAATACAGAAGAGGTACAGAAGGTAGAGGATATGACCAAAGAAGAACTTACAGAATATATAAAATCATGGTAGAAATTAACATTAGAGACAAAAATTTTGGCGGTGAGCCGTCCTCTTGTCACAAAGGTACAAACAAACATGTAAAGTGGTGCTTTGAAAATAAACTAGTTAGTACATCTTGCTTTATAACTGATTTATGCTTAGATGACATTCATAAAGCATCAGCTGTTAAGCGAAAAATTGCATGGATTTTAGAACCTAGGGTAATTCACCCACATGTATATGACTGGATTGAACAAAATAATAAATTATTTGATTACGTTTTAACATTTGATACTTATCTGCTAGATAAGGGTGAAAACTATTTATATTATCCTCATGGTAGGTGTTGGATTAACAAATATAAAGGAACAAAAAAAGAAAATAAGACATCAATTATTGCATCCAGTAAAAACTCTGTGGAGGGACATAAACTTAGACATGAAGTAATAAGACAATTTAAGGGTAACATGGATGTATACGGTCATGGATATAATTCTATTGAAGATAAAGAAGAAGCTCTCTTAAAATATAAGTTTTCTGTTACAATAGAAAATTGTCGCCAACCGGGGTATTGGACGGAAAAGATTGTAGATGCTTTTGCAACAAAAAGCATCCCGATCTTCTGGGGACATAATGCCGTAAATGACTTTTTTGATCCTGATGGGATAATTTATTTTGACAATATAGAAGAGCTTAAAGAAATATTTAAAGATATTGAAAAAAATGGTGACGAGATCTATGAGTCTAAAAAAACCGCTATCGAATACAATTTTAAAAAGGTAGAGGAGTATAGAATTCCTGAAGATTGGTGCTATTTAAATTATCCGTTTTTATTTAATTGATATATGAAGACCTGTGTAATAAGACAGCCGGCCGGATTAGGAGATATATTGCATCTATTTAAAATTGGTGTACGACTTTTAGAAACAAAAAAAGCAGATATAATATACTGGCCTGTATATTCAGGTTATAATTATATTAGCGAATACATTAGTCACCCTAATATTATATTTGTTGATAAAAAAGAAGATTATCCATTTAAGCAGCAGTTAGAATCTTCCAATCCTAGGCAAATAATAAACACAGACGAGCTACTATATATACCATTTGAAATTACACAAGAATGTATAGTTAATAAAGGGCCCGGTTTCTTATATTGTAAGTATGACTTTGTAGGTCTAGATTATAAAGACTGGTACAAATATGTCACAATAAAACGCAACAAGGAACGTGAAAAACAATTAGAAGAATATATTAATAACAATAGTCCATTCGATAAGGATAATTTTATCCTAACAAACAGATTCTACGGGACTACTCATCAAGAAAGAAGGGAATCAAATGTGCCAAAGTTTGATAATGAAGTAACGATTGTAGATTATGATTTCGATAGACCGTTTGATTGGATCGGATTAGCTGAAAAAGCTAAAGAAATTCATACAGTAGATACATGCTTTTGCTGGATATTTAGAATATTAGGATTTGATAATTTAACACTATATGGTCGTGGGATTGGTACCAATTTTGATTACTGCAAAGGGTACTGTTCTCCAAAATGGAATTTTTGTGAAACAAATTTTGGTCACGTGGACTAAAACTTGATTTTCGTTAATTTTATATTATATAAATAATATGATTACTTTACTCGTTGACGAAGCATATGCGTTTGATTATCTAGCTATCCTTTTACTTAAAGTAAGTAAGGGATTTATGAAACACGAAGATATTCAAGTTTGTCTAGAGTTTATACGTGCTCAGGTCGGTAAGGAAATATTTGATAATATTATGCTATCAAGTCAATTTGATAAGCTGTATAACGCTAATGAGGTGACATTTAATGCAGTTGATGCGGCAAAAGAAGACAAAATGCTCGCGAGTGAAGTTGATAAAACCAACTACCATAGAATGCTGGCTAAAAAGGAACTGCAAAAACACTTTTTTGGTAATAATATTCAGGAAGTTAAAATAGGATACGAAAAATTAAAATGAGTAAAAACATTATTGTAACAGGAGTAACCGGGCAGGATGGCAGCTACATGGTAGAGCATTTATTAGCAAATACTGATTATAATATTCTAGGTGGGGTACGTAGATTAAGCGTCCCAAATTATAAGAATATATCACATATAAAAAATAAAAGATTTAAATTAATAGACATAGACTTAACTGATGTTCATAGTCTTGAAAATGCTATTTTTGAATATAAGCCCAAATTTTTTATTAACTTTGCAGCACAATCATTTGTTGGAGCTAGTTGGTCATTTCCGCAACAAACCTTTCATGTTAATGCTACTAGCGTTCTAGATATTTTAGAATGCTTGCGCAAACATGCACCTAAATGTAGATTATATAATGCAGGTTCAAGCGAAGAATTTGGTAATATTGAATATACGCCCCAAGATGAAAAGCACCCATCCAACCCGCGTAACCCATACGCTGTTTCTAAATGCTCTGCTAGGCAGTTTATAAAAATTTATAGAGAATCATTTAATATTTTTGCTATCCAGTGCTGGCTCTTTAATCATGAAAGCCCCCGCAGAGGTATAGAATTTGTAACAAGAAAAATTACCAATGGAGTCGCAAAAATTCATCATGCCCTAAAACAAAATAAGCCCATTGAGCCCATAGTGCTGGGTAATTTAAATGCTCAAAGAGACTGGACTGATGCCCGGGACTGTGTGAGATTAATATGGGATATTTTAAACTTAAGAGAGCCTAAAGAGTATGTTATTGGAAGCGGAGAGTCTTATACAATTCGAGATTTTATAAATCCGGCATTTGAAAGTGTTGGTATAAAAGGTAAATGGGAGGGAGAAGGCTTAAACGAAAAATACATTTATAAAGATAAAGTATTAATTACAATATCACCCGAATTTTATAGACCTGATGCTATTAACTCGTGGCAAGATATTAGAACAGCAGATATTAAAAAAGCAAAAGCCGATTTAAATTGGAAGCTTGATGCAACTTTAGAGCAATTAGCTATTAGTATGGTTAAAAATGTTATAGAATTATTAAAAAATGAAATTAGATATTAATTATATAGACGATAAACGATGGTCTTTATGTTGTCAAGCGCATAAAGACCATGGATATAGCCCCAATTATTTTATAGGGATTCTTTATGAGTATAAAGACAAAATTAAAAATTTAGATGAAATAAATGTTGCTGTTGAGACAGGTACATACGAAGGAGAAACTACCGAATTTTTTGCAGATCACTTTGATAGTGTATATACAGTTGAATTAAACGTCACAGATAATCACTACAGATCTGGTAATTTAATGCCTATTTACAAGCAATTAAAGTCAAAATATCCTAATATTAATTTTTATCAAGGTAGTTCTGCTACAGCTCTTTCTAAAATGATATTAAATGTTGTAGATCAGCGTTTAGTGGTTTTACTAGATGCTCATAACGGTGATACTGCAAGCCCAGTCATACAAGAATTACAGGCAGTTAAAGATACAAGTACCCGCTCCGACCATGTTATTATAGTTGATGACTGTAACTGCTTAGGTCAGCCTGGTTGGCCAACCGAATCTGAATTCCATGCTACATTATTAAGCATAAATTCTAACTATAAAATAATTAATACAGGCTTAGGTAATGGTATACATTTAATATATGAAGAATGTTGATTTTTTGAACTTATATAACATAATAAGGTATGCTTAAACATAGACAAACGTGTAGGGTTTGCGATAATCCACATTTAGAAGATGTTATTGATTTAGGTGATCAGTATTTTCAAGGCTGTTTTGTTAAAGACGGTGTACAGCCTCCGCCAAAACGACCGATGCCAAACAAAGTCGTTAGATGTGACACAACTAAATTTCAAACAGGGTGCGGTTTAGTGCAAACTGCTCATAGTATTGACACAGACTTACTATATTGTAACTATTGGTATGAAAGTGGCATTAGTCAAACTATGAGAGACCACTTAAAGTCTATTGTTAATACATCTCTTGATATTACAGGCATTAGTTCCGGAACTGTTCTTGATATTGCCTCTAATGATAATACTTTATTAAGAAATTATTCTAGTAAATTTAATAAAATAGGAATTGATCCGTCAGTAATCGCAGCAAGACAAACAGATAAGGATATTAAGGTTATTAATACTACATTTCCCTCAACCGAAGTAAACAAACTTATACCCCATGGTACAGCAGATATTATTACGTCTATTGCATGTTATTATGATATTGAAGATCCAGTAAATTTCGCCGGGGAAATTAAATACCTCCTAGGAAGTAAAGGAATATGGGTGTTTGAAGTAGCCTATTGGAAGTCATTATTAGATAATTTAGCTTATGACTCTATCGTTAATGAGCATATTGTTCACTATCATTTAGCGCCTCTACAGTATATTATGAAGTACGCCGGCCTTAAATTATTTGACGTCCAAAAGACACCTACAAACGGAGGTAGTATTATGTGCTATGTTACTCATGAAGATAATGCAGATTATGACACTAGAGAAAGGCAACAAAGAATTTTAAATCTAAAAATTAGTGAATATGAAGCCTGTTTAGACCAAGATACACCATATATTGACTTTAGATCTAAAGTTGAAAAGCACAAAGAGGAACTTACCTCTTTAGTTAACAATATTGTACACAAAGAGGGCAAAGTAATTCATATATGTGGAGCATCTACAAAACTTAACACTATATTAAATTATTGCGATATTGGACCAGAGACTATTCCGTATGCTTCAGAACGCAGTCCAGAGAAACACGGGGCTGAAACTATTAGTGGTATTAAGTTAATTTCTGAAGAAGAAAGTAGAGCGATGAAGCCTGACTACTATCTGGTCGGGCCTTACCACTTTAAAGCAGAAATATTAGAACGAGAAAAAGATTTTATTGATTCTGGAGGTGGCTTTATATTTCCCCTACCTGAATTAACAGTAGTAACTAAAGATATAGTAAAATAATTACAACAAGCTCTAATATGAAATATGATAAAGATATACTAACTAAAATTCATGGTGCACACCCTTTAATTGATAAAGAGGTGTATACTAATAAAATAATGCCCCTTGAGGATATGAAAATAATTAATAGGCGGTTTATGGGGGCTGGCATGTCACAAAATTATGCTAGCATTTATTGGCAAGAATATTATATTGAATCTAATCGATTTGATTATGTTGTCGAATTTGGTAGTCAAAAGGGAGCACTTAGTACATATCTTGCTAATATGGCAGCTATTACTGAATCATACATTTTTGATACGTATGAAATGTTTCCTGATAAAGATTGGTATAGTAGAAATGATGAAGGAGTTGGTCACTGGTTTGATAGACTAGCAGAAATGTCACCTTATATTAATTATCATCATGACAACGTATTTACAGAATCTACTTATAACCACATTAAAGAAAACCTAGAACAGTTTAAAACTTACATTTTTTGTGATGGCGGGGATAAAGCTAGAGAGTTTAATATGTATGCTCCTTTGCTTAAGCCTGGTGACAAGATAGCTGTACATGATTGGAATATGGAAGTTAGGCAACCTCAAATCCAGCAAACAATGGATAAGTACAATATAGTCTTTGATGAGCCATTTGCAGCCTCTGCAGCAGAGCTTGACACCTGGATAATGCCGTTTAGAAAAGAATAATATATGGATATTGTAATACAAGGAAAAATATTTCCAGGTACTTATAGCACTGCAAAATATTATTCGAAGCTCGACTTTATTGACAAAGTAATTATTTCTACTTGGGAGGAAGAAGATATAGAGTCAACTGATAAAAATATTATTATAGTTAAATCACCGGTTCCATATACAGCTCCAATGAATTTAAATCTACAATTGGTGTCCACTAACGCAGGATTAGATAAAGTAACAACGGAAAAAACTATTAAGTTTAGAAGTGATCAAATGATCTCTAAGACCAGTATGGAAATGCTTAAGAGGTTTACTGATAAGGTAGGATTTGAAACCGACATAAAATATTCAGATGGTACCGGGCCTAAGGGGCATATTTTTGCAATTGGGATGGGGAGCTATTTTCCATATCATCCACAGGATCATGTATTCTGGGGATTTACAGAAGATATAAAAGACCTATATAGCTGCCCGTTATACAAAGAAGATGATGAAATAACACCTAAACTTGAAGGAGGGTTTGAAACTGAAACAGTAAGAATTCCTTGTTATTTTGGGGCACATTATTTCGCAAAATTTGATCCTGAAGTATATGATCATATTAAAAACTTTAAAGATTATCTAGTAGATACTTCGCCTAACCGTGGAAGAGCTATGAAAATTTCTGCTAATTTAAGAGATAAAATATTTAAAGTTTTTCCAAGAGTCGATATGTGGTGGGAAAAATACAATAAAGGTTATATGTATGATTTATATGAACCACAGGGGGAATATTATTATGACGAGGAGTGGGAATAAATTAATATCACATAGGGGTAATACTAATGGCAGGACAGAGCATGAAAATGACCCAATCTACGTAGAAGATGCATTAGGCGCGGGCTATAATGTAGAAGTTGATGTCTCTTTTAGTAATAATAGGTTTTGGCTTGGTCATGATGCCCACCGCCATCAAGTAGAAATAGACTTTTTACAAAATAAACAACTATGGTGCCATTTAAAAAATAAAGAAAGCTTAAAAGAGATTGTTAGTATTAATGCTCGGATGCAGTTGGCCGAAGATAAAGTTCACTACTTTTGGCATACAAATGAAGATCTTGTAATTACATCTCACGGTTATATTTGGCATCATTCTAGATCTGTAGCTACAGATTTTACATTAAAATCTATTGCTGTCCTCCCGGAATTAATGCATACAGGTACAGACTTTGCAAATAAGTGTTGTGGTATATGCAGTGATGTTATAGAGAAGTACAATGTTTAAACTATTAATATTGGATATTGACGGTGTTTTAACAGACGGTCGGAAAGCTTATGACTTAAACGGTGATGTAATACATAAAACCTTTAATGACAAGGACTTTACAGCTATCAAGCGATTTATAAATCATAATGTTGAGGTATGTCTATTGTCAGCCGATGACCGAGTTAACAGAGCAGTAGCAAAAAGCAGAAAACTAAAATTTTATTACACACGTGAATTTCCTGTTAAAGATAAAGAGGAAATTTTAAATTTAATAAAAATGTCTTATAGGGTATCAGAAAATGAAATTATATATGTAGGAGACGATATTCCTGATCTTAATATTATAACAAGACTAACCCATACATATTGTCCTAGTGATGCAGTTTTTAGTATAAAGCAAGCTGCAAAAGAGGTACTTAATTCAAAGGGTGGCGCTGGAGTTATTGCTGAATTATACGAAAATATATATAATGAATAATATTACGCTTTACGGTCATTTAACAATGGATACGGTATTTGATGGAGATATCTCCTATAAGTCCGTGGGTGCTATCGGAAATGTTTGGCAGGTGTTATCTAAGCTTAGTCCTAACTATCAAATTAATATAGAGCCAACTAGAATCGGTGAAGCTCTAATATTGGTTAATAAGAAAAAGGCAGAAAGATCTTCCATTGCAAATTTAAATCTACAAAAAAGAAAGCCGTATATTAACCCCGCCAGTTGGTCTCATATTTTATATATTAATGAGCTCGAGGATTTATCTTTTGTGGAAAAAATTAGTAAAACGGGGGGTATAATTTCTGCTGATACATGTAAAGGAAAAATATTATCAAATTTAGATGTTTTAAAATATGTAGATTTTTTATTTATCTCTGATGAGGACTTGTTTATGGAATTAAATGAACTAACTAAGATAGTTAAGGGGTGGGTTATTCTGCACAATAAGGGTGGAAGTACTTGCTCTAACGGAGATAAAACATTTGACGTAGAAGTACCTATTATAGATGATATAAACGTATTAGGCGCCGGCGATATGTTTGCTGGCTCAGTTATACACAGCATTTTAAATAAGGTTGAAAATTCCGATTTACAGAGTATTATAACAACAGCTCATAAACTAACTTCTAAACATTTAGTAAGCATTAATGAAAAAAACTAATATATTAATCCCAATCGCCGGCAGAGGGCAACGATTTGTAGATCAAGGATATGTAATGCCTAAACAATTAATCATGGTGGATGATACCCAGATGATTGATTGGAGCTTAAAATCTATTATTAACAAAGATAAGTGCAATTTAATTTTTGCAATTAGACGAGATCATGTAAGTAATTTTTCTCTTGATACTATTTTAAAGAGTAGATACGGCGAAGACATAACAATTATTATTATCGATAAAATAACAAGGGGATCTGTAGAGACATGCTTAATGGCGGAACCATATAT
>Ga0075444_10001592_pt1 | contig 14023 bp, 10 predicted proteins | sample CoawatmetaG01DNA_FD_76836 | JGI IMG/M metagenome (GOLD analysis project Ga0075444, IMG submission 76836) | Marine microbial communities from the West Antarctic Peninsula - Coastal water metaG017-DNA | ecosystem: Environmental > Aquatic > Marine > Coastal | place: Atlantic Ocean: West Antarctic... | reverse complement strand
TGCTCTTTCCCGGCTACATTTTTGTTAATACTAGTTTTGAAAATTACTCAGCTCTTAAATATACGATGGGTATAAGAAATATTATAAAATTTGGAGATAATATCTCCTGGATCTCTGATGAAGAAATTGAAGTTATGCAAATGGCAGAGGAAGTATCAAAAATAGATCCAGTAGTTTCACAAATACAAATAGGTCAAGATGTCATGATTGCAAAGGGTTCTTTAGCAGGAAGTATCGTAAAAGTTTGCTCGCTTCCCTCTAAAGAACGAGTTGGCGTCCTTCTTTCTTTTCTTGGCTCTGTGAGAAGAGTTACTATCCTAGAAAAAGACCTTATCTTTTAAAATACATTGACTATAAAAACACCAAATAATACAATAGTTCAAGTGTTGAACGGTGCTAATTAAAAAAAATATTTTAATTATTAATCCGTGCGGTAGCTATGTATTCCAATTATTTTTTTTATACATAAATCACAGCTTAAAAATTAGCAATCTCATGACAACAGGCAAAAGTATTACAGAAGATCAATTAGATCTTATGCATATCATTGAAAAAGATGGCAAAGCATCTCAAAGACTGATATCTCAAAACTCCGGCTTTAGTATAGGAAAGGTCAATTATTGCCTTAAGGCATTGATAGATATTGGGTTTATTAAAATACATAACTTTAATAATTCAAACAAAAAATTAAATTATGCATATATTTTAACGCCGAAGGGCATCCAAGAAAAAACAGCTATAACGAAGCAATTTATTATAAAAAAGAAACAAGAATACAATAAACTTAACTCATACATCAATACATAATTTTTTATGCAAGAAGCACATAGCAATAAACATCCCAACGATTTTGATGATGAAATAGATCTTCGAGAACTTTTATATGTTCTATTGGAGGGAAAATGGATTATTGTTTCTCTGACCGCTTTTGTATCGATCGTTGGAGTTATTTATAGTCTATCCTTACCTAATATATATGAATCTAAGGCTATGCTAGTTCCTGCTAATTCATCTAGCGGCATTTCTGGAGCCCTTCAAAGTTATAGTGGCCTTGCAGGGCTTGCTGGGATAAGTCTTCCTTCCGGTGGTGATAAGGGTAATTCTGCAAAAGCAATACAAAAGATTAACTCTCTGAGTTTTTTTGAAAACAACATACTGACAAATATTTACCTGCCAGATCTTATGGCCTTTAAATCCTGGAACTCTAAAACAAATACACTGACTTTTGATGATAGTATTTACGACACGAACAGCAATACTTGGATTAGAGACTATTCTTACCCTCAGCAACAAATACCAAGCGCTCAAGAAAGCTTTGAAGTTTTCAAGCAGCACTTAAGCTTAAGTGAAGATACAAAATCTGGATTTATCACTCTATCAATCAAATATCAATCACCATTTATTGCGAAGCAATGGGTTGAGTTAGTTATTAATGAAGTTAATGCTTTTTATAGACAAAAAGATAAATCAGAGTCAGAAAAGGCTGTTAGCTATCTTAATCAACAAATTTCAACAACTGGTTTATCTGAAATCAAGCAAGTTATAGCTCAACTCTTGCAAGAAGAAACTAAAAAGTTAACTCTAATTGAAGCCAATCAATATTACGTTTTTGATTACATTGACCCTCCTGCGGTAATGGAGCAAAAATCAGAGCCTAAAAGAGCATTAATTTGTATTTTGAGCGCACTATTGGGTGGGATGCTAAGTATCGTATTAGTGCTTATAAGGCATTATGCTTTTAGTGAAAAAGTTTCATAATTTTTTAGTTTTTTAATTCATCACAATTTTATTGGATGTAGATACATTGTCAAAAAAAATACTAACAGTATTTGGAACACGGCCTGAAGCAATTAAAATGGCACCCTTGGTCCATGCTCTTGCTGTTGACAATCGATTTGATTCCAAGGTGTGTGTTACGGCGCAGCACCGGGAGATGCTTGATCAGGTTTTGGATTTATTTGAGATAGAACCAGACTTTGATCTCAATATTATGAAGGCAGGTCAGACATTAAACGATGTAACGACTTCTATTCTTGTCGGTTTGAAGCCGGTTTTAGATTCTTTTAAGCCTGATGTTGTTTTGGTGCATGGTGACACGGCAACGACGTTCGCAGCAGCCCTAGCAGCCTATTACCAACAAATCAAAGTGGGTCATGTTGAGGCTGGGCTCAGAACAGGCAATATCTACTCTCCATGGCCTGAAGAGGCCAATAGAAAGCTCACTAGCGCTATTACCAACTACCATTTTGCGCCAACCGCAGGAGCAAAGGAAAATTTGCTCAAAGAGGGTGTTGCAGAAAGTGACATTACGGTAACGGGTAATACGGTCATTGACGCACTATTTTGGGTTAGAAAAAAATTACAGGAAGATAAATCTCTAGCCGTAAGTTTGGCGGCAAAGTTTGACTTTCTTGATCCAGATAAAAAATTAATCTTGGTCACAGGGCATCGCCGTGAAAGTTTTGGAGGCGGCTTTAAAAGAATCTGTGAAGCGCTTCGTCAGATTGCGACAATACATCCGCAAGCTCAAATACTATACCCAGTGCATCTAAATCCAAATGTTCAGGAGCCGGTTAATAGGCTGCTTAACGATTTAGATAATATATTTTTAATCGAGCCGCAGCAGTATTTACCCTTCTGCTATTTAATGGATAGGTCGACGATCATTTTGACTGACTCTGGTGGTATTCAGGAAGAGGCTCCATCTTTGGGTAAACCAGTGCTTGTAATGCGCGATACAACCGAGCGGCCAGAGGCAATCGACTCGGGCACGGTCAGGTTGGTAGGAACAGATATTGAACTGATAGTTCGTCAGGTAGAGATGCTTTTGAGTGATAGTAAAGAGTATAAGTTGATGAGTTTCGCTCACAACCCCTATGGCGACGGTTTGGCTTGTTTTCGTATTTTGGATTTCTTAGCAAGTAGTTAAGTGAGTTGCTTGTATGAAAATAAATTTGAAAGAAATTAGAATTCTAACTCAGAGGGTTGTATGACTTTCAAACGTATCTCTGTTATCGGCCTTGGCTACATTGGTTTGCCGACCGCTGCAGTTTTTGCCTCTAGAAAACAGAAGGTAATAGGTGTTGATGTAATCCAGGATACGGTCGACATTATCAATGCTGGTAAAGTCCACATCGTTGAACCCGGTCTAGAATTGATGGTAGAGAAGGGCGTTAAAAGTGGGTTTTTAAGAGCAGTTACCTCGCCTGAGCCGGCAGATGCTTTTTTGATTGCGGTTCCTACTCCATTTTTAAAACATATTTATGAAGATTCGGTACCGAAGCCCGATCTTTCTTATATTGAATCAGCTTCAAGATCGGTTGCCAAAGTGTTAAAAAAGGGGGATGTTGTGATTTTAGAGTCAACCTCGCCGGTTGGGACAACTGAAAAAATGGCCGAGTGGCTTGCTCAGGAACGTCCTGACCTGACATTTCCTCAGACTCATGGTTCAATTTCAGATATACGAATAGCTTACTGCCCAGAAAGAGTTCTACCTGGCAATGTGATTAATGAATTAATACAAAATGATAGAGTCATTGGTGGAATGACGGAAAGCTGCTCTGAGGCAGCTATAGAAGTTTACAGTTCTTTTGTTGAAGGTAATTGTGTAACTACCAATGCCCGAACTGCTGAAATGACTAAACTGACAGAAAACGCCAGTCGTGATGTTGGAATAGCGTTTGCTAACGAACTCTCTGTTATTTGTGATGACCTCGATATTGATGTTTGGGAATTAATTCGACTTGCTAATCGACATCCGAGGGTAAATATCTTGCAGCCGGGTCCAGGTGTGGGTGGGCACTGTATTGCCGTTGATCCCTGGTTTATCGTCGATAGATCGCCAAACCACTCTAAATTAATTAAGGCAGCTAGAAACGTAAACGACCAAAAGCCTCAATGGGTTGTCGATAAGGTCAAGTTAGCTATTGCAGATATTCTGTTAAATAGTCCATCTAAGTTATCTAGTGATATCTCAATAGCTTGCTATGGGTTAGCTTTTAAGCCAAATATTGATGATTTACGGGAAAGTCCGGCACTTCTAATTGCCAAAAAGATCATTGAAATGCATTCGGGAACTGTGCTCCTAGTCGAGCCGAATATAACATCACTTTCAACTGATTTTAAAGATTACGAGTTGTCTAATTTTGATGAGGCGCGACGAGAAGCGGATATCCACCTGCTTTTAGTGGATCATAATGAATTTAAAGATAGGCGGCCGAGCTGCGGAGAAATAATTGATACACGAGGTATCTGGTGATGAATATAATTGTTACTGGTGGTTCAGGATTTATTGGTTCAGAGTTGGTTCGTTATTTAATCAAGAAAACGCCCCATAACGTATTAAATATTGACAAGCTTACTTACGCGGCCAATCTAAAAGCTTTGGATTCCGTTTCGTCAAGCCGACGTTATCATTTTAAGAAAGTTGATATTGTTGATAGAGATAAAGTTGCAGAAATTTTTAGCTCATATCAACCTGATCTGATTTTTCATTTAGCGGCGGAATCCCATGTGGATCGATCAATTTCGGGACCTTTAGAATTTATAAATACTAATATAGTAGGCACTTGTATTCTTTTAGATGTCGCCCATGAATACTGGAGTAAAAGTACTGACTTAAAAAGAAGCTCATTCAGGTTTCAACATATTTCCACTGATGAGGTTTTTGGTAGTCTTGGCGAAAAAGGTTTTTTCACCGAGCAAAGCCATTATGATCCAAGCTCACCTTACTCTGCATCTAAGGCAGCTTCCGATCATCTCGTGAGAGCTTGGCACCGTACATATGGTCTTCCGGTGACAATTACGAACTGTTCTAATAATTATGGTCCATATCAGTTCCCTGAAAAATTGATACCCCTGATGATTATTAATGCGATTAAAGGGAACAGCCTGCCAATTTATGGTGATGGCCTTCAAGTACGTGATTGGTTGCATGTAGAAGATCATGTAGACGCTCTCTATAAGATTGCGACATTTGGGAAAACAGGGGAAACATACAATATTGGTGGGAATAACGAGAAAACTAATTTAGAGGTTGTTGAGTTAATTTGTGACTTAGTGGATAGAAAACTAGACTTTCCATCCAAAGGAAGATCTAGTCGAGAGTTAATAAGCTTTGTTGCTGATCGGCCCGGTCATGATGTTAGATATGCAATTGATGCATCTAAACTTAAGTCTCAATTGAATTGGGAGCCTAGCAAAACCTTCGAGGATGGCCTTGCCCAAACTGTAAACTGGTATTTAGAAAATTTAGAATAAAAGGTGATTTAGAGCTAATATTCTATATGCTCAAATCTGTAAAAGCTAATAAATTATCGTTGGCGCTTAGCTGGGGTGTCTTTAGGTAAGATTTGTATGCGTCGCAAACGACGGTCTCGGCTGCTAGTATGTATTATCCTATTTTGTGATAGTTAGCCGCCTTAGATTGGGCCTATTCTTTGTCATAGGAGATTGTAATTGAATATTATAGATTCACTTAGCAACTTCATTGCTAAATCCAAAATTGAGTCGCCAGAAGCAAAGTTTTCTTTGGGGGTCGCGACTACTGCAATACCATTTCATGAGTCTTTTTTTTCGTTCCCTAGAGAGATTCAAGATTGGGGTTATTACTTACATATTTTGTGTCCTTCCTCTGATCATGGAACTGAGGTAATAAAGAGCCTAGAAGGCGAGATAGATAGTTTTTTTCTTGATGTAGAAGACAAAAAACCAGAATTTAAAGCGTCGGAAATAAAAACCGATAACCCAGACATTGACTTTTTTTATTTGTATCCGAATGCTCTAACTGTTGAGTCATGTTTTGATTTTCTTAAAAGTAATATGGAGGGGCGTGCATTTATTTTTGGGCATGGCGACTTGGCTTTTAGATTTGCAGCATTAATGAAGCAAAGAGGGCTGGACTTTAGTTGGCGAGCATCCAGAAAGTCAACAAGTTCGAAATGCGCGATGATGAAGGAGAAATTTCCGACAGAGGAACGCCAGTTCTTGAGTAGCCAAGATCATATTTTTTATAATTTCTCACCGTTTAGGTCTGACTTTTTTAAAAATCTTGAGGATCACCCGCATATCAAAATAGTTGATGTGTCCGCCAAAGCCGCTTTTGGGGATACCTTTAGAAATCGAATTTCAGGGTTGGATGTGTCGGCTAGGCTTGTTAATGAAGTTACATTTATTTTAAAAGGAAATAGATACAGCGATAACTATGGAAGAATGACAAATAATGCTGGAGTAAGTTTTGTCTCGGGAGGCTATCCTGGTAACTCTGGAGATTTAGTGGTAGATAGTTATCGCGCGCCCTCTTTTTTGATTGGAATATCAAACGGGAGCGGTGGATTTTCCCAGCGTATTAATCAATCTCTAAAAGATAATTAAATCTTCAGACCTAATGGTAAATGAAGTGATATTGAGGATATGAACATATGAAAGTTGTTGCAATAGTTCAAGCAAGAATGGGTTCTTCTAGATTGCCTGGTAAGGTATTGAAACCTCTTGGGGATAATGTAGTTTTAGAGTTCTTGTTAAAACGATTAGCGCAGTCAGCAACTCTAGATGAAATCATTGTAGCTACGACTGAGTTGGCGGATGACAATCAGATAGTGGATTTAGTCGGTAATGATACCGTGAAAGTTCATAGAGGTTCTGAGAATGATGTATTGCAGCGATACAAGAATGCAGCAGATGAATCTAAAGCCGAGATAATTGTTCGTATTACTGGTGATTGTCCGTTGGTTGATCCAGAGCTGGTTGATCATTGCGTTAATCGTCTTATAGACCGTAATTTAGATTACATTTCCAACTGTAACAACGCCTTGAATCCTTTACCTGATGGTTTTGATGTTGAGGTTTTCACGTCAAGTTCATTTGCGCTTATCAATAAATTATCGATAACGTCGGCTTACAGAGAGCATGTTACTTTTGGATATTTCAAAACAGGACTGTTTAATACTGAAACTATAAATTATGAGCACCCATACTCTCACCTAAGGTTAACTCTTGATTATGAGGAAGATTACAAGGTCATTTCCAGAATTGCAGACGAAATGGGTACGGAAGACTGGGGATGGAAAAAAATAAGTAAATTTGTATCCAACAGTCAAAATATCATGAAGATTAATTCGCATATCGTACGAAATGCGTCTTGGGAAAAGTCATTTTCAGACGAAAGTAGCGGTCGAGAATTAGTTCTAACTCGCCCTAATTGTATTGCCAATGGATCTGGGTTGTTGTCAAAACGAGCTGATCAATTTTCTCCAGAGGGATGGCCTGAGAATTACCTAAAGGCAAAGGGCCAAGTCATATGGTCTGGCTGTGAACGTCTGTTCCTGGATTATTCTATCGGTGGGATTGGCGCTACTACTTTGGGTTTTGGTTGTGATTTCGTAGATAAACGAGTTATAAATACTATATTAAATGGTAGTGCGTGTTCGGTTAATTCTTCAGAAGAGATTACCGCGACCCAAAAATTAATTAATGCTATCCCATGGATCGAATCCGCGCGATATACTCGCTCAGGCGGTGAGGCTACAACTCTCGCAGTAAGAATTGCACGGGCCAAAACAGGAAAGACTAAAATATTATTCTCTGGCTACCATGGGTGGCACGATTGGTACCTAGCCGCCGCGTTAAATCATAAATTAGGCAATCATTTACTTGAGGATTTGCCAATTGCTGGAGTTCCAAAAGAACTTGGAGGAACTTCCATGCCTTTTGATTACGGAGATTTTAACGGATTTGATTCTTATATTAGCGAGCATAGAGCTGACATTGCAGCGGTTATCCTTGAGCCTATGCGATATTCTCTTCCAGACATAGAATTCTTACAGCATGTCAGGACAGAGTGCACTAACAATAATATCATTTTGATTTTTGATGAAATTAGTTCAGGATTTCGATTTAACAATAGCGCAGTCCATTTAGATATTGGAATAAATCCGGATTTAGTTGTTTTTTCTAAAGCCATAGGCAATGGTTATCCAATAGCAGTTGTCGCAGGTAAGAGTGAAATAATGACTGCAGTTAAGGACTCATTTATTAGTTCAACTACTCATACAGAGTCAATAGGATTTTCTGCAATGAGTGCTGTTTTGGATTTTTATGAAGCGAATCCTGTGTCACAAGATTTAGCTGAGAGGGGAAAGGCTATTAGAAACATTTTGACTAAAGTCGCTTCAATTTATGGTCTAGATATCAAAACGTCAGGAATGGATCAGCTCTGGAGTTGGTCTTTCGAAGGAGAGACCAGTCGCAATAGGCAATTACAAACAATAGTTACAGAGACAATGCTAGATAACTCGATTCTTTTTTCAAATAGATTTTATGCTACTTTGGGCATTGATTCTGATTTTTACCCTCTCTTTGAAAGAGCCCTTAAAAAATCATTTAAAGCTGTGAGTAGCATTCTCGAGAATCACGAAGATCCAGCAGATCATATCCATTTGGGCCTTAACAAGTTGGGCATATACTAATTCTTAGTGTATGTCATGGTTAATACGACCTAACTGTTCTTATAAACATTTCACTTAGAGTGGTAATTATGAAAGAAAAAATAATAGTGACTGGTTCTAACGGTCAGCTTGGTACAACACTTGTAACAATGCTTATTGATTTAGGTTATGTAGTTATTGGTCTTGACCGTACTCATAGTGAGGCGACTCTAGCTAACTATGTGAAAGTCAATTTAGATATTACTGATGAGATTGCAGTTAAAGAGTTTTTTGATGGCATTGCGGACGATGAATTAATCGCTGGTTTAGTTAATAATGCTGGAACTGCAGTTTTTACTCCGTTTGCAGATAGGACATATGACGAAATAAAGTCTGTTTTAGACGTCAATATTGTAGCTGCCATTTTTATAACTCAACAGTTTATGCGTATTAGTGAGGAAAACAAATGTCAAAAACGTGTCGTTAACATCGGTTCGATCTATGGTCATGTTGCTCCTGACCTCACGATTTATGGCGATACTCCAAGAATGTCTTCAGAAATCTATGGAATGACGAAAGCAGCAATAATTAACTTTACCCAATATCTCGCCTCCTATTACAAGGGGGTTAATGCACGATTTAACTGTGTGAGTCCCGGTGGCATAGAATCTAGCCAGGGTCCTGATTTTAAGAGTAATTATAGAAAAAAAGTTCCCATGAATAGAATGGCGGGCGTGGCGGAGATTGCCGAAGTTATCTGCTTTTTAATTTCGGACAAGTCTTCTTATATTAATGGTGAAAATATTTTTGTAGATGGAGGTTTAACCAAATGGTAAAAGATTACGTAATAATAGGTGCAGGAATATCCGGTCTCACTTTAGGTCTCGAGTTTTTACGAGCGGGCAAGCGTATCAGGATTATTGAGAGTTCTAATGCAGTAGGAGGGTTGGCGAAATCAATTCCTTACAGTGAATACTCGATCGATTTTGGGCCTCATTTATATCATTCAGCTCATCCTGAAATTATTGATTATTGGAAAAAGCTAGTCGGAGAATCTTTAGTATCTAAAGATTTCTACAGTGGCAACTACAGGAATGGAAAAATTTATGATTATCCGGTGAATACTGAAACTGCGGAAGCCCAGTATTCCCCAGAAGAATATAACAAAATACTTAGTGAATTAGCCGAAATAGACGATAAGCAGTTAAGTAGCGCTGAAAACTATCATGACTATGTAAGAAGTCTTGCTGGGGAGTTTTTGGCTAATCAATTTTTCACAAAATATCCCAAAAAACTGTGGGGGATCGACACCAAAGAGTTGTCCGCTCGCTTTGCACCTAGGCGAATTGAAATAAGAGAAAAACGATTACCTTTTCATTCTGGTCCGGGGCGATTTGCTGGGATTATCGAAGGTGGGTGTGGTCTTTTAGCAGAAAAAATGAAAGAGGAAATTATCTCTCTTGGGGGAGAGATTATTTTCAATGCTAATATTACAGAAATTGTAACAGACAATAAAAAGAAGATTTCGAAGTTGATTGATAGTGATGATAGAACATTCGAGACCGACAACAGTTGTGTGATTTCTACAATTCCCATTACTAATCTTTGCGATCTATTGGACTATCCGACTAAGTTATACTTTAGGCAAATAATGCTTGTCAATATTGTAATTAGAGGTTCTGATCCATTCCCTAAAGATTATGATTGGCTTTATTTTGATGATGAAGCTGTTGTGTTCCATCGAGTCGGTGTTCAAACTCGATTTAGTAGACAAGGAATTAGGGACGATATTCATATACTATGTTGTGAAATTGCGTTCAATAGACAAGATGTCCCTGATGTAAAAGAGCTAGAAGAACAATGTATCAGCTCTTTGTCTAGCATGCAGTTGCTTAATCAAGACTCTATAATTAATGTCCATTCTTTTGACATTGGCCCGGTTTATCCCGGGTACTATGTGGGTCATGAGCTAGAGCTAAATAGAATATTTGGGAAGTTAGGTAAACATAGAAACCTATATCAAACTGGATCCTTAGCGGACTACGCATACTCCGATCTACAGGTGCTGACAGCTAAATCAATCGATTTAGCAAGAGAATTGCTAACTTTAAGTTCAGATACGCGTAGTGAACTTATCAAACCTAATGCAATAGCTAAGCCCAGTCAAAACTTCTATTTTGGTCGTTCTAAGATGTCTAATGACCCTAGTGAAAAACCTTACGTAATAGCAGAAATAGGATTATGTCATAACGGTAGTGTTGAATTATGCAAACAACTGATCGATGCATCTAAAGATAATGGCTTTTCTGCTGCAAAAATTCAAACTTATCAAACTGGTCGAATTTCGAAGAAAAGTCGCACGTCTCGATATTTTGAGGAAACGCTAGATCAGGAAGAATCGATTTCAGACCAAATCGATAAACTTATTTTTAGTGAAAGCGAATTATTTGAAATTTTTTCTTATGCAGACTCTATTGATTTTGATCTATTTTCGACCCCGTTTGATGTTTCCTCGGCAAATATTTTAAATAAACTAAATGTGCCCGGTTTTAAAATATCATCGATGGATCTTGTCAATATCCCACTAATCAGACACGTTGCACGTTTCGGTAAGCCGGTGATTTTATCAACGGGCATGGCTTCTGTCGGTGAAATTGAAGCAGCTGTTGAAGCAGTTTTATTTGAAGGAAATCAAAGTCTTGCAGTACTTCATTGTGTTTCATCTTATCCTTGTCCGGTGGAGGCTGCTAATTTGACGCGAATTAATTTAATCAAGGATACGTTTGGCGTTATCTCTGGCTACTCTGATCATACAGTGGAAGACTTTACTCCAGCTTTTGCAATGACCCTCGGTGCTAGAGTTATCGAAAAGCATGTAACACTTAGTAAGGGCCTTGATGGGCCGGATCATAATTTTAGTTTGGTACCGTCTGAGATGAAATCGATGATGGCGCTTATAAATAGTATGCATAAAGCGATGAATGGAAATGGCTTTAGAGCGTCTGATATCGAATTAAGTGCAAAGTCAAATTTACGCCGAAGTCTTTATGCATCTGGTGATCTATCTCGAGGTGACGTAATGACATATGAAAATCTTGCCATTAAGAGTCCCGGTGATGGAATTCCCGTCAAGTATATTAACTTGATTTTGGGCAAGAGAATAATACGGAATGTCGAAGATGATTATCCATTGTCATGGGAGGACTTTTTTAATGTCTAGAGTAACAGATGCAATACTTTTGGGGGGTGGCAACGGAAATAGGCTTCAACCGTTTACTTTCTATACATCAAAGCACCTGCTACCGATTGATAATGTCCCTATGATTTTTTATCCCCTTAAAAATCTGCAATTGATTGGAATAAAAAGGGTATTTTTGATAGTAAATTCAGAACATCTAGAGCAGTGGAATAGCCTTTTATCGAAGTATGATTTCGAAATGGAGGTTATCCCTGTGATACAAGATCGTCCTTTAGGAATTCCGGCGGCTATACAGTGTTGCTCTGAAATGATTTCGGGAAAAAGCTTCTTAGTAGCTTTAGGCGACAATTTAATTATAGCCTCTAACTTTTTGAATAAATTCCGTGAATATTTAAAGGACGAATCATCCGCATCCATTTGCGGCTTTAATGTTCCTGACCCGCGAGCTTTTGGAGTGGCAAAACTAGATGCCCAAGGAAATTTAATTGAAGTGGTTGAAAAGCCGGCAGAACCGCCCTCTAAACTTGCGATCGCAGGGTTTTATCAATTTCCTATTTCAGCTTTTCAAATCATAAGAGAATTGGAATATAGTGATCGGGGCGAGCTTGAAGTGGCTGATTTAATTAATAAGTTCATATCAGAAGGATTATGCATATTTGTTGAATCTACAAGTGCCTCTGATTATTGGATTGACACTGGCACCAATGAATCCTTAGTTCATGCTACTAATTTTGTCAGAGATTTAAAAAAGAGTAGCGGTATCTCTATTGCACAGTTTGAAAAACTGAACCTGAACTAGATGCTTTCAGCGTTGTCTTGCGGTTAATGTGTCGAATCTAGACTCCGGTGGGTCTATTTATAAGTTCAAAAGTATAGTGTCATTCTTATCTATGGGTTACTAGTTGTCTGATTCCAGAAATATACGAAATATCTACATATACCGAATTCTAGGTATTTGTGTTAGCTTCGCTTCAATTTTTGTAGTCCTTCCTTATTTAGCCAGTGAGCCAGAACGATATGCCATTTATGCTTTATCTGTAAGTATATGTATGTTTCTTACTTATGGCGACTTAGGATTCTGCGCTGCAGCCCAGAAATATTGTGCTGAGGAGGTCGGGCGAGGCTGTTTGCAAAAAGAGTTGGAGTATGCAGGCTTTTTAGTGGCAGTTCTTGTCGCTATTGGCGTTATGTTTTCCGGGTTAATGCTTGCCGCGGCCAATAGCCCGCAAGTTTTATTACCGCAACTAAATCAACGGCACCTGGATTTCGCCTCGACCATGTTTTTTATGGTTGGAGTATTTATGCCAATCCAGGTTGTATTGCAACGATTTGTAATGTTAATTCTTTCATCTAGGTTGAAGGAATATTATGCGATTAGAATCGACTTGGTTGCAAATGCACTTAAGATTTTTCTTGCTCCAATGTTTGTGTCCAGTTCAGGTTATTTGTTAGAATATTTTTTTTTAGTGAGTTGCCTGATCTCAATTCTATCTTGTTTGTTGAGTCTTCTAGTTATTAGATTCTATTGTAATTTCCCTATTGAGTCGGTTTTGGTACACATTAGATTTTCTAGAAGTGCATATGCGCGGATGAAAAATTTAGCATTTAGTTCGTTAACGTCAACTTTCTTATTTATATTGTATTATGAATTTGACTTGATTCTGGCTGCGCGCTTTTTTAGCTTAGCTGATGTGGCCGCATATGCCATCGCCTTTAGCTTGATGGGGTTCCTTCGAAATATCAGCAGTGTTATTTATAGTCCTATGCTGAGCTATATCAATCGACTTTATGGGAAAGGCGAAGTTGAGACTGTGAAGCGGAGTTTTAGATTTATTTTGGAGGCTACGACACCGTTGTTTATGGTTGTAACAGTAGTGCTATATGCTGGAATGGAAATTTTTATATTTCAGTGGATGGGGCAGGAAATGGCAGTGACGTTGGGCTTGGTAAGAGTTTTGTTAATCGGAGGATTTTTTGTCGGACTAGCGAACACGGGTCCTCTACTTGCCACCACTTTTGAGAGGAACCGTATACTCTTGTTATTTGGTTTATTCCCATTTTCCGCCTATTACGGTTGTTTTTTCATCATGCATTCTTTTTTTCCGGAATTCGGTATAACGGTTATAGCTTACGCAAAAGCTCTATCCGGAATCGCAGCATCGCTCTTTAGTTTAATTTATTTTTATCGTAGCTCTATAGTCAGCGTATCATTTATATTCAAGCTATTAGCATTAACAATTGTGAGCCTTTTTCTAGCGTGCTATTTGGTTGAGCTCTCGCCGTTTAGTCTTATGACCACTGGTGATTCTAATTTTTTAAATCTTGGATTATTCCTAGGTTTGATGGGAATTGTTATTTTTCTATTATGGATTGTCTATTTGCAGATATTTAGCTCAACAAG
>Ga0075444_10001585_pt1 | contig 14049 bp, 7 predicted proteins | sample CoawatmetaG01DNA_FD_76836 | JGI IMG/M metagenome (GOLD analysis project Ga0075444, IMG submission 76836) | Marine microbial communities from the West Antarctic Peninsula - Coastal water metaG017-DNA | ecosystem: Environmental > Aquatic > Marine > Coastal | place: Atlantic Ocean: West Antarctic... | reverse complement strand
CTCCTTTCTGATGCAGGGTTTCACAGTAATCTAAATTACAGCGTAAGACCGTTATTTAGTTATAAAGCTGCCAAAAATTATTTAAACAAACTAAATGCCATTCCTGTTTTTGTAGATCAACACTTTGTGAATTTAAGGGAAGGGTTAGAAAAAGGAGTGTCACAACCCAAGGTGATTTTTAACGGATATGAATCTACTTATGAAGATCATATTATAGCTGATTTTTCAAATAGCTACTTTTACAGTCCGTTTAAAAATTTACCAGAAAATATTACCCAAGATAAGAAAGATTCTATTTTAAGTGCTGCCAAGATTGCGATAGAAAATAGTGTTATTCCTCAATTTAAAAGAATTAAAACTTTTTTTGAAGACGAATACCTACCAAAAACAAGAACTTCTATTGGAGTTTCAGAAACACCAGGTGGAGAAGTATACTATCAAAACAGAATTAATTTTTACACAACAAATACTCTTTATTCTGCTGAAGACATTCATCAAATAGGTTTAAAAGAAGTAGCACGGATTAAGGCAGAGATGAGTAAGATTATTAAACAGTTACAATTTAAAGGAGATTTTTCTACTTTTTTAAAATTCTTAAGAACAGATAAACAGTTCTATGCGAAAACACCAAAAGAATTATTGATGTTTGCGAGAGACATTGCAAAAAGAGCTGATGAGCAATTACCACGGTTTTTTAAAACACTACCAAGAAAACCCTACGGTGTAGCACCTGTACCGGACGCTATTGCACCTAAATATACTGGTGGACGCTATGTGGGAACCTCAAAAAACAGTACCAACCCTGGTTATTACTGGGTAAATACCTACGATCTTCCTAGCAGAACACTCTACACCATTCCTTCGTTAACAGTTCATGAGGCTGTGCCTGGACATCATTTACAAGGATCCTTAAATAATGAACTTGGAGATAGCATTCCTCAATTTAGACGTGATTTATATTTATCTGCTTATGGAGAAGGTTGGGGTTTATATTCAGAATTTTTAGCCGAAGAAATGGGAATATATACCACTCCTTATGAACATTTTGGTAAATTTACCTATGAAATGTGGAGAGCTTGCAGATTGGTGGTAGATACTGGAATTCATGCAAAAGGTTGGACTAGAGATGAGGTAGTTGATTTTATGAGTGCCAATACCGCACTATCAATACATGAAATTAATACAGAAACAGATCGATATATTTCATGGCCAGGACAAGCATTGTCCTATAAAATTGGAGAAATAAAGATTAGAGAACTTCGAAAAAAAGCGGAAACTCAATTGCAAACTAAATTTGATATTAGAGCGTTTCACGAAATAGTTTTAGAACAAGGAACCGTAACATTGGCAATTCTAGAAACTAGAATTAATAATTATATAGAAAAAGTACTTGATGAGTAATACAACTTTTGTTTGTATAGATGGTCATACCTGTGGCAACCCAGTAAGAGTCGTTAAAAGTGGTCATCCGCCTTTAGTAGGGAATACCATGAGTGAAAAAAGACAGCATTTTATCAAAGAGTTCGACTGGATTAGAACCGGATTAATGTTTGAGCCACGTGGTCATGATATGATGAGTGGTTCTTTTTTGTACCCGCCACACGATCTAGAAAATGATTTTTCAATTCTGTTTATAGAAACTTCTGGTGCATTACCAATGTGTGGTCATGGAACTATTGGAACCATTACCATTGCTATAGAAGAGGGTTTGATTAGTCCAAAAACTCCGGGAAAAATTAAAATGGAAGCTCCCGCAGGTCTTGTAGAAATTGAGTATCAACAAACAGGAGCTAAAGTAGATTGGGTAAAAATCACCAATGTGAAAAGTTATTTGGCGGCTGAAGGATTAACGGTTGACTGTCCAGAACTGGGAGAAATTATTTTTGATGTTGCCTATGGAGGTAATTTTTATGCAATTATAGATCCTCAAAAAAACTTCTCGGGGATTCAAAATTTTACAGCTGGTAAGATTATACAATATTCACAAATAGTTAGAGAACGAATTAATAATAAATATCCAAATCAGTTTATACATCCAGAAGATTCAAGTATTAAAAACGTTACCCATTTATTATGGACAGGTGAACCAATTCATGAGAGTTCCGATGGAAGAAATGCTGTTTTTTATGGAGAAAAAGCCATTGATAGATCACCCTGTGGAACAGGAACATCTGCTCGTTTGGCTCAGTTACATGCCAAAGGAAAATTAAAAAAAGGTGAAGAATTTATTCATGAAAGTTTTATAGGAAGCACTTTTGTTGGTTGTATAGAGGAAGAAACTACTTTGGGAAATTTTTCAGCAATTATTCCAAGTATTAAAGGGTGGGCTAAGATTTATGGATACAATACCATTAGTATTGATGATGAAGATGACCCCTATGCACATGGGTTTTCTGTGATTTAAAAACTAGTATAAAATGTCAAAAAAAGTAGTCATCATAGGAGGAGGAATTATGGGTGTTTGTACCGCCTATTATCTTCATAAAGAAGGTCATGAAGTAACCATTATAGATAAATCTAATTTTTCTAGTGGAGCTTCTTATGTGAATGCAGGATATATTACCCCGAGTCATATTATTTCATTGGCAGCTCCAGGAATTATAACCAAAGGGCTTAAATGGATGTTTAATCCTTCAAGTCCGTTTTATATAAAACCAAGGCTAGACTCAGATTTTTTAAAATGGGCATGGGCCTTTAAACGCTCTTCAACTAAAAAGAAGGTTGCACAGTCTATTCCTGTTATTAAAGATATTAATGTTTTTAGCAGAGAATTGTATTCGGCGATGAAAGTATCAGGAGATTTTGATTTTCATTATGAACACAAAGGGTTGTTAATGGCTTATAAAGAAGAAAAAACTGGTGAAGAAGAATGGAACGTCGGACAAAAAGCAATAAAAAATGGTTTAAAAGTTGAAAATTTATCTGCTAAAGAAGTAGAGAAATTAGATCCCAAAGCCAACTTAAATATTAAAGGTGCTGTCTATTATCATTCTGATGCTCATATGACACCTGGTGTTTTTATGAAAAACATGCTGTCTTATTTACAAGCAGCAGGTGTAGAAATTTTAGGAGAAGAAGAGGTAAAAGATATTGTTATTTCTGACAAAAAAATCACAAAACTGATTACCGATAAACGAGAAATTTTAGCAGATGAATTTGTAATGGCTGCAGGAAGTTGGTCTCCAATTATTAGTAAAAAACTTGGTATTAAAATGTTGTTACAGCCAGGTAAAGGGTACCGTATTAATGTAGCTCAAGAAACCAATATTACCATACCAGCCGTATTGTTAGAGGCTAAAGTTGCTGTAACACCTATGGATGGATTTACCAGATTTTCAGGAACCATGGAGATTAATAAAATTAACGATAAAATTAATCCTGTAAGAGTCAATGCCATTGCTAATTCTGCCTCTAAATATTATCGTGGATTACAAATTAGCACCCAAGACAAAGAGGCTGCTGAGTGTGGTTTAAGACCGGTAACTCCAGATGGTCTCCCTTATATAGGCAAAACATCTCAGTACAATAATTTAACCTTTGCAACCGGTCATGCCATGATGGGTTGGAGTTTAGGACCAGCCACTGGCAAATTAGTCACAGAAATTATTTCAGACCAAAAACCCTCGTTAGATATAGCTCCGTTTCACGTGCAACGAACATTTTAATCACTCATGACAACTACAGGTTGGAGTTGTAAAGCTGTTGGTATCAAAATTAAAAGGCACGCCTTGATTGTATTTTCCGTTTTCCCAGTAAAATTTGGTTCTAGTTGTATCGTAATTTCCAATTTCATTCATAGTGCTTACATCATACAATCGCCCATTAATCATGGTGTGGGTTACTGTATTGGTATGTCTAATATTATCTAATGGGTTTTTGTCCAACACAATTAAATCAGCTAGTTTTCCTACTTCTAAAGTCCCTAATTCATCACCAATACCAATATATTCTGCGCCATTAATTGTTGCAGCCTTTAATACCTCTAAATTAGACATGCCTCCTTGTTGCAACATCCAAAGCTCCCAATGAGCTCCTAACCCTTGTAATTGACCATGTGCTCCTAAATTTACTTTTACACCTACCTTAGATAAATCTGTCACTGTTTTAGAGGTTAGAATATGACCGTTTTCGTATTCCTTTGCTGGAATTTTTATTCTATGCCTAGACCTTGTGTCAATTACATATCTTGGAGTGTATTTAAGTAAAGTTTCATTTTCCCATACATTACTCTCTTCGTAGAAGAACATTTCACCATTCATACCACCATAGTTTACAATTAATGTTGGTGTGTAGCCAGTTTTGCTATTTCCCCAAAGAGATAGTACATCTTTATAAACTGGGTTTACTGGTATATTGTGCTCAATTCCAGTATGACCGTCAAAAATCATACTCATATTAGAGTAGAAGTTAGAGCCCCCTTCAGGTACTACATTTACGCCCAATTCTTTGGCGGCCTGCATGATTTGCTGACGCTGTTCTCTTCTGGGTTGGTTGTAACTTTTTACAGATTTTGCTCCAAATGCTTTGGTTCTTTCAATGGCAAAACGGGCATCATCTAAATTGTTTACAACAGCTTTAAAATCGCCTTCGGCACCATATAAAATAAATCCTGTAGAAAATAATCTTGGCCCAACTGTTTGTCCACTTTTTTGTAATTCCTCCAGTGTAAAAGCAGCTTTAGTATGTACAGAAGGGTCATGAGAAGTGGTAACCCCAAAAGCTAAATTTGCATAAAATTGCCAATGTTTTTGAGTGCTTAATCCGTTTCTAAAAGCCCCAACATGCGCATGAACATCTACAATACCAGGCATAATCGTTTTTCCTTTCATGTCATAGACTTTTGCACCCTCTGGAATTACAATTTCTTCTGATGTGCCAATGGTATCTATTTTATTCTGATTGATAATAATAGTCCCTTCTTCAATCACTTCATTTCCATTCATGGTTATTAAGCGAGCTTTTGTAAAAGCTATGATGCCTTCAGGAACATCTGATTTTACGGTAAGGTTAATAGATGAAGAAGTTGCTTTTGAGCTGTCTAAATTTGTTTTAGCAAAAGGATCTTTGGTGTTATCAATAAGATTTTTTGTAAAGTATTCACCTCCTAATGTCCAATGAACTTTTTTGTTAGAAGCTGCCCAGTGAATATCTATACCTGCTTCCTCAGACAAACTTTCTACATGAAAAGATTTGGTCTTAATATCTAAGTTAATCTCCTGACCATTTTGAATAAATGGCGCAATATATACTTTATGTAAATGAATAATAGCAACCCATTTATTGTCTGGACTAGGAACAATTCTATTAGCAAGTTTTGAGGTAAAATGGCTTTTTTTATCATTTCCTGATAAGTCTACACTTTTTAGTTTTTTAGTTAAATTCCCAAAGAAAGCACCACCTGTTTGAAAAAACACTCGTTTGTTGTCTTCAGAGAATTGAGGAAATTCTCCAGTTTCAGAGATTCGTTTTGGATAAGAACCCGTATAACTCATTGTATAAATACCGGTCATTTTAGTAAAATCAAATCCTTGATCTCCATTCCCATTTTCTTTTCTGTAGGCAATTTTACTTCCAGATCCGTCATAGACTGGTGTTCTATAGATTCCTTTTTGTTTTGTTAATTTTTTCAATCCTGTTCCGTCTAGTTTTACAGAGTAAATTGCCCCTAAATTCTCATCATTCCAGGTCACAAATAATACAGATTTACCATCAGGAGAAAAACTTGGATCCGCCTCAAAATCTAATAAATTCGTGATTCTAGTGGCTATTCCGTCTGGGAGTGTTTTTTTATAGATATGCCCAAGTGACGTAAAAATTATACTCTTTCCATTAGGAGTTGTTTTTACATCTTTGATCATTTTTGATGTAAAAGTCTCGGTAAAAGCTTTCCTTTTTACACCATGAGTTTCTGCTAATTTAATATCTGCATCAACTTGAAAAGGAATATTTTTTACCACTTTAGAGTCAATATTTACAGTATGTATTTTACCTCCGCTCCAAAAAACAATGTCTTTATGATTTGGCATCCAACTAAAATAGGGGTACACCCCAAAAACAGCCCATGCTTCTTGTTGGTCTTTGTCTAGATCAAAATAGATAGGTCTTTCTTCTCCGGTTTTTAAATCATGAATGTATAACACCGTTTGTTCGCGAATTCTTTTTACAAAAGCAAGGTTTTTTCCATCTCTAGAAACAACAGGTCTTGTTGCACCACCAGGTCCACCAGTTATTGTTTTAGTTTTTCCGGTGGTAAAATCATATTGCTTAATTACATAGATCTGACTGTTAGGGTCTTTGTTATATTGAAAAAAACCCCCAGGATACATGTCTTCTGCATAGTAAAGATGTTTTCCATCTGGAGATATTGAAGGATCATTTACATCTTGTTGATCATTTTTACGTTTTGTGATTTGTAGGCCTGCTGAACCAACTAATGGATATTGCCACATTTCTCCAGCACCCACAGAGCGTTGAGACGTATAATGCTTTCTTGCTACAAGAGACTTTCCGTTAGGAGTCCAAACAGCATTGTTAAGTAATCTAAATTTTTCTTTGGTAATAGCTTTTGCGTTTTTTCCATCTGCAGACATCACCCAAATATTGTTTCCACCTTCTGCATCACTAGTAAACGAAATATAGGTTCCTTCTGGGCTATATCTAGGCTGTACCTCATAGGCCAAACCTGTTCTTAAAGCCATTGCTTTACCACCAGTAATGGGCATGGTGTAAATATCTCCTAGCATATCAAAAACTATGGTTTTTCCATCTGGGCTTATATCTAAATTCATCCAGGTTCCTTCATCAGTAGAAAGATTGAAAGTTTTATAATTCCAATCTTTGTGTGGGTTGTTTACATCCCATTTTTTTGATTCTATTGTTTTTTCTTTTTGAGAAAAAGTTGAAAATGAAAAAGAAATAAGGGCGAATATGATAAAAAAGTTACGCATGATTATTAGTGGTGTTTATAGAATTTAAAAATAAGCCTTTAATGCTAATTGACCAAGCTTCATTTTTTCACTAGATTAACTAAGGCTTTATATTGAAAGAAAATATCTTTTTTAATGAACTAAAAGAGGCTTTCTAAAATCTTCTCATCACATCTTCTGCTGCTACTAATAATAATAATAATAATAATAATAATTTTTAATATATTTGTATTTATTAAACACCTAATTATGAATAAATACCCCTTTATAGCATTTCTGCTATTATTTACCCAGTTATTTTATGGTCAACAGACAATACCCGCATCAGGAGGTGAAGCCACGGGTACTGGAGGTACCTCTAGTTTTACTGTTGGTCAAGTATTTTATACTACCAATGCATCAAGTACTGGTTCTGTTTCGCAAGGAGTTCAGCAAGCGTTTGAGTTTCAAACCTTAAGTAACCCAGGACTTTTAACTGCTCAATTAAAAGCAATTACTTATCCAAACCCAACTACAGATTATGTAGTCTTAAAGATTACAGACACAGCATTAGAAAACCTACAATACACCCTTTTTGATCTTAATGGTAAAATCATTGCTAGCAAAAAAATTACCACTACCAGTACCCAAATTATTATGAAAAATATTTCCATAGGGATGTATCTATTAAAGCTTACCAAAAAAAATCAACCATTAAAAACCTTTAAAATTATTAAAAAAGAATAATTATGAAAAAATTTAGCCCTACTTTATTTTTATTATTTCTAAGTCTCTGTATTTATGGTCAATCTCCAGAAAAGATGAGTTACCAGGCAGTTATTAGAGACGCTTCCAATACACTTGTTACCAATCAGTCTATAGGTATGCAAATTAGTATTCTACAAACAACCATAACAGGCACCACTGTATATGCAGAAACACATACAGTGACTACCAACCTTAACGGCTTGGTAAGTTTAGAGATAGGTACAGGAAGTACTTCAGATACTTTTAGTACCATAGATTGGAGTGCTGGTCCTTACTTTATAAAAACAGAAACAGACCCAACAGGTGGCAGTAGCTATACTATCACAGGTACAAGTCAGTTAATGAGTGTGCCATTTGCAATGTATGCCAAGTCATCCGGTAATGGCATCACTACAGACCAATCCGATGCCATAGCGGCGAATACAGATAAAGTGGGTTATACAGAAGCCTTAGTTTCTGCCAATACAGACGTAGTAGCCAACACAGCCAAGACGGGTATTACTACAGACCAATCCGGTGCCATAGTGGCTAACACCGCAAAAGAGGGTTACACAGAAGCCTTAGTTTCTGCCAATACAGATGTAGCAGCTAACACATTAAAAGTAGGCTATACAGACGCCTTAGTTTCCGCCAATACAGCTGTAGCAGCAAACAGCGCTAAGGTTGGTTATACAGAAGCATTGGTTTCCGCCAATACAGCTGTAGCAGCAAATACCGCTAAGGTTGGTTATACAGAAGCAGCAGTATCAGCCAATACAGATGTAGCAGCAAACACCTCTAAAGTTGGGTATACAGACGCATTGGTTTCAGCCAATACGGATGTAGCAGCAAATACCGCTAAGGTTGGTTATACAGAAGCTGCAGTTTCTGCAAATACAGACGTTACTGCTAACACCGCAAAAGTGGGCTATACAGAAGCCTTAGTTTCTGCCAATACAGACGTAGTAGCCAACACATTAAAAGTAGGCTATACAGACGCCTTGGTTTCTGCAAATACAGATGTTACTGCTAACACCGCAAAAGTGGGCTACACAGACGCCTTGGTTTCTGCCAATACAGACGTAGTAGCCAACACAGCCAAGACGGGTATTACTACAGGCCAATCCGATGCCATAGTGGCTAACACCGCAAATAGACTAACGAACACTAATTTAATTACAGCTTTAGATGCTAGAATAGCAGCTTTAGAAGTGCTGTTACCAGCAGAAATTGGAGATTTTAGATCTGGAGGTGTTGTGTTTTGGGTAGACCCTAGTGATAATACTCATGGTTTGGTCTGTGCGATACAAGACCAGAGTTCTGGTATACGATGGTATAATGGTAGTTATAGTACTACAGGGGCAACAGGGACAGCTGTAGGCACAGGAAGTACCAATACAACGACAATTATAACTGAACAAGGTGCAACTGCAACATCTTATGCAGCAGGTCTTGCAAGGGCATATACTGCAGGAGGATATACAGATTGGTTTTTACCCTCAAAAGATGAATTAAACCAAATGTATTTAAAAAAGACAGATATAAACACCACTGCTTTAGCAAATGGTGGTGTTATTTTTACAAACTTTTACTACTGGAGTTCTACGGAGGACGGTAACTATAACGCGTGGAGTCAGAGTTTCGACAGTGGTTATCAGGACAACAGCGTTAAGACCTACACGGACATTGTGCGTGCTGTTCGGGCTTTTTAGTTATTTAATTATTTATCAATTTAATTAGTGCCGCGTAAGCGGACGATTTTTATTTTTTAAAAATGGCATTACACACAGAGCTTCCGGTTTACAGAGATACTTATAAACTGGTATTAGAAGTTTTTGTAAGTACAAAAAATTTTCCCAAAGAATACAAGTATAGTTTGGGTAGAGATATGGAGCGCGATGTATTGGTATTAATGCGTTGTATTTATAGAGCCAACAGAGCACAAGAAAAAACAACGTTTTTAAATGAGTTTTTAGATAATTTTGAGATCTTAAAATTAGAAATTAGGGTTTGTGTAGATTTAAAACTCGTGTCTATAAAACGGCAGAGTGTTTTGGCAGCCCTTATGAACAGTATAGGAAAGCAAGTGGTAGGCTGGCGAAACAGCGCTACAACTAACGCCAGAATTGTTTAAAACCAAGGTTTTAACAAGTGTGCGTTTATTTTGAAAAGGCACCTTAGCTATATAGTATACTATGTAGCAAAATAGCGCTCCTTACCAATCGGTAATGGTTCAAAAATTAAGGTGTTGTATTACTACTGGAGTTCTACGGAGAACGATAACAATAACGCGTGGAAACAGAATTTCGACAATGGTAATCAGAACAACAACAATAAGAACAACACAAACAATGTGCGTGCTGTTCGGGCTTTTCAAACTTTCTTACTAAAAAGGCGGCAATTTTTGCCGCCTTTTTTATGCATTAATTTTATGGTAGAAAAACATATAATACCGTTAGCAGATTTATTTAAAGCCTATTATAGCTGCCGCAAAAATAAACGTAACACTATAAATTCCTTGGCTTTTGAGCTTAATTTAGAAGAAGAATTAATACAGCTAAAAGAAGAATTAGAAAGTGGCAGGTATGCCATTAGTAGCTCCATTGCTTTTGTGGTAGATAAACCTGTAAAACGCGAAATATTTGCAGCTAATTTTAGAGACAGAGTGGTACACCATTTAATCATTCAAAAAATGAATGCCGTATTTGAGCCACATTTTATTTATGATAGTTATGCTTGCCGTAAAGCAAAAGGCACTCATTTTGGAATTAATAGAGTTGATGGTTTTATACGTAAATGCTCAAAAAACTATGCGCAAGATTGTTATGTGTTAAAGCTAGATATTAAGGGCTTTTTTATGCACATTAACAAAGCTATTTTATATACTAAAATTGCAACCTTATTTACTGCAAAATATAATGGAGCAGACAAACAGTTATATCTAAACCTTTGTAAAACAATTTTATTTAACGAACCAGTAAACAATGCAATTATAAAAGGAAAACGAAGTAATTGGGATGATTTACCAAAAGATAAAAGTTTGTTTGCTGCCAAAGCCGGGTATGGTTTACCTATAGGTAATTTAACTAGTCAGGTATTTGCTAATGTGTACATGAGTGCTTTAGACCATTTTATAAAACACAAATTAGGTATCAAATATTACGGTAGGTATGTAGACGATTTTGTATTGGTGCATACTAACAAAGCCTATTTAAAAAGTTTAATTCCTATAATATCCAAATTTTTAAAAACTGAATTACATTTAAAATTACATCCCAAAAAGATTTATTTGCAACATTACAGCAAGGGTTTAAGTTATATTGGAGGTTTTATAAAACCCAACAGAATTTATGTGAGCAAACGCACCAAAGGTAATTTTCATGAAGCTATACAAAAACAAAATAAACTAATAGAGTATACATCAAACCCTAGCAAAGCACAGAAGCATTTGTTTTTAAGTAGCATGAATTCTTATTTAGGAATTTTGAGACATTTTAGGTCTTATAAATTACGTAAGTATTATATATCAGAAAAACTTTCAAACAAATGGTTACTACATTTTTCGGTGAATCATAATTTCACAAAATTCACCAAAAAGAAACAAATGAAACAGCGTCTAAAAACAATTTTTATAACGTATCTGTTGCGTATGATCAAAAAAGTGTGGTTTAAAATCTTCTCATCACATCTTCTGCCAATATTTTTCTGAGATACCACAACAGCTGTTGTGCATTTTCTTTAGAAAAAACTAAGGGAGGTTTTATTTTTAATACATTATGATCTAGACCATCAGAACTCATTAAAATACCATGGTCTTTCATTCTATTGATAAGGTAATCTGTTTGTTTGGGTAATGGTTTTTTTTGAGCATCTACCAATTCAATACCTAAGAAAAACCCTTGGCCTCTTACGTCACCAATAATAGGAAAATCTTTGGCTAGATTGAGAAGCTGCTGTTTTAAATAAGCACCTACTTCTAAAGCATTTTCTTGTAATTTTTCTTTTTTTACTGTTTGCAATACTGCAGTTCCTATAGCACAAGAAACAGGGTTGCCTCCAAAGGTGTTAAAAAACTCCATGCCATTGGCAAAACTATTGGCTACTGCTTCTGTGCAAACCACAGCTGCCAAAGGATGTCCGTTTCCTATGGGTTTTCCTATGGTAATAATATCTGGTAGTACATTGTGTAATTGAAAGCCCCAAAAAGATGTTCCAAGTCTTCCACAACCTACTTGTACTTCATCAGAAATACACAACCCCCCCGCTTTTCTAACGGCTGTATAGGCTTTAGATAAAAAGCCTTTTGGCAACTCTATTTGTCCGCCACAAGAAATAATAGGTTCTACAATTAGCGCACTTACACCATCTCCATTTTTATGAATCGTATCAATGCATTCTTGAACTTCTTCTGCGTATTTTTCTCCAGTATTTTTGCCCCTGTATTTCCCTCTAAAAATATCTGGTAATGGGAAGATATGTGTGTGTTCTGGAGCTCCTTTTCCACCTTTTCCATCAAATTTATAAGAAGAAATGTCTACACAAATATTTGTGTTTCCATGATAACCAACCTGTGAGGCAATAACATCTTCTTTACCTGTTACAGTTTTTGCCATTCTAATAGCCAATTCATTGGCTTCACTTCCAGAATTCACAAAATGAATAACACTTAACTCAGGGGGTAAGGTGTCTAAAATTTCTTTTGCTAGAAGATTTATGTTTTCATGCAGATAGCGAGAGTTTGTATTGAGTACAGCTGTTTGCCCTTGAGCCGCCTTTACAACTGTAGGATGCTCATGGCCAACATGAGCAACATTGTTTACAGTATCTAAATATTTTCTTCCCAATTCATCTAAAAGATACACCCCTTGTCCCCGAACCATTTTAAGAGGTTCTTTGTATTGCAAACTCATGCCTTTTCCTAAATGTTGTTTTCTGTACCCAATTAATTCTTCTTTTGAAGTATTCTTTTTTGTATGGAGGTTTTTAATATGAAACAATGCGTTTGGGTCTATGCAAAGACTTTTCCAAACAGCGATTTGATTTGCATAGGCAACTCCGGGAAAATCAGTTGTATAGTCTAATAAAGAAAGCATTACTTGAAAATGCAGGTGAGGGGCCCAATTACCATTGACGGTTTGATCTCCTAGCACACCAATTTTTTGCTCTTTTTGTATGAGGTCTCCTTTTTTGTAGTGTAAAATACTTTCCGGATCTAAATGACCATGTAAGGTGTAGAATTCGATATCTTTTTCTTTGTGTTTTAAAACAACCAACCCACCATATTCTTTATTTCCACGGTCATTTACTGCTACGGCTATTTCACCATCAAACAATGCATGAACAGGTGTGTTTGTAGGAAGCCAAAAATCGATTCCTAAATGAATAGTTCTACTTTCTGGGCCATAATTTCCTATTTTATCATAGGCAGTAGCTGTGTACAAAGGTCTTGGCTCTAGGTAGCCACCAGAGATAATTTTTGTTGGATATTCTTGCTGAAGCTGGTCTAGTTTAAATTGAAAAAAGTCAATATTGTTAAAATCGGTCTGATGACCAATCCAAGTACCAGAGACACTCAAATCTAATAGTTCTATGTCTTTTCTATGAACTGTTGGGAATAATTCTGTTAAAGAATATTGAGTAGTTGCTGCCCATTTTTTAAATTGTTCTTCATTTGGGTGTGCAGAAAAACCACAGGTATTTCTAAAGGAATAATGTGCAAAATCTTCTGAAATTTTAGACCATTTATATAAGACTTCCCAGGCAGGTTTTTCGCTAATCCAAAGATATTCATTGTCTGGTTCTTCAATTTTACTCATGGCAGCTCTGGTAACAATAATTACAAGCCGCATGGCAATAGCATTAAATAAATGAGCTAGCTCTTTTTCTAATAAAGGAAAAGAATTATGATATCCTTTTATAAATGCAAGAGCCGCCTCTAATGGATCTTGATGCCCCATAGTACCATAGGCACAAAGAATGGCTAGATCATTAATGGTTTGTGTGTGCATGGCATCTCCATAGTCTATGGCTGCTTTTGCTTTTGGCTGCACTATGCTATTGGTAACAATAATATTATTGTCATTAGGATCATTATGTACAATGCTTTTTCTTAAGCGAGTATAGGTGAATTGATAGGCTTCAAACTTATCTTGAAACAGTATTAGAATTTCTTTTTCGGGAGTTTCAAATAAATGTAGTTGCTTTTTTGTCCAAAGAGATTGTGCAATATCCCATTCAAAATTATAATGCGCTTCCGGGTGCTTAAAACTCTGTAATACCTTTGTTAAGGCTCCACATTGCGCACCAATACTAAAGCGTAAATCTTCTAATTGTGGATTTACAGCACTCCAGACTTTGCCAGAAACCCAGGTGAGTAAACGTACACAACGTGTTTTTT
>Ga0075444_10001583_pt1 | contig 14052 bp, 28 predicted proteins | sample CoawatmetaG01DNA_FD_76836 | JGI IMG/M metagenome (GOLD analysis project Ga0075444, IMG submission 76836) | Marine microbial communities from the West Antarctic Peninsula - Coastal water metaG017-DNA | ecosystem: Environmental > Aquatic > Marine > Coastal | place: Atlantic Ocean: West Antarctic... | reverse complement strand
TTCTCAGTAACGCGAAGAGACTACGTGTGGTAGCCGGTGATGGTCACCATCATCGCGTTGTTGCTCCCCACCGTCGTAACTCCGAGGAGGGCCCCGGCGGCGACGCGCGAGTAAACCGCATCGATGCTAGCAACGGGGTCAACCATCAGCTTGATCGCCTTGTTGCAGTCAATGGCATCGGTGATGGCGTTCCCGGCGTTCTTCACCTGAAGCGTAGACGCTCCTCCGGCAGCAGCGGCCCTGCTAGCGGTGACGTTGGTAAAGCGGAACCGGGCAGGCATCGTAAGGGAGATGGTCCCTGCAGCTACGGGTGTAATGAACGCATAAACCACCGGGGTTCCAGCCTCCGGCGTCGTCGAGGTAGCGGAGTGCTCCGTGACGGTCGCCGAGACCTTGAACCGGTTGTCAATTTCAGTAGTGAACGCATCGACATCGGTCTTGTTACCGAACTCGTATACGTTCAACTCTGTCAAATCTACATAAGGCATTGTGTACTCCTATCGGGTCAGGCCGGTCAGAATCGCCTGAGCGTTCGGCCGGACACAGATGAGGTTGTAGTCCCATTCGAGGTAGCCCTCGATACGAGCGGAGCCCTGGACCTTGTTGATGATGCGCCCGTCCTCATCGGCAAAACCGATGGGGCCAAGCTCGGCAACCTTCCAGTGCTTGCGCTTGACGAAGATAAGCATGCCGTTGTCGACGTGCCGTGAGGTCTTCATCGGGATGCCCGCATAGGAAATGTTGCTGAATCCACCGTCAGCGCGCTTCTTCGTCGAGTTCGCATCGGAGATCAACTGCTGGGCTGCGTCGAACAGCGTGGTGTACTGGTTGCGGAAGAGTGGGCTGATCCAAATCTGGTCAGGCTCCTCTCCAGCAGTGTTCATCACGCGGTCGAAGGTCTGCTGAATGCGGTCAAGGTCGACCGGGGTCATTGCACCCGCAGCAGCGTTCATGTCCAACACGTGCGACTGAAGCGTCTGCGTAGACGCTGTGCCGCCAGTGTTGCCACGATTGAGGCCGTGAATCGTCTCGTCAGCAATGTTGCCGTAGAGACCCTCTGGCTCCAGACCGCAGGTGTTGGCGACAACCTCAGTGGCCGACCCAACGCCCGTAGTGGCCTGAGTCGGGTTGATCTTAATCGCCATGCCAAACCCGAGAGGCACAAGGTCCGTGCGAATGTCAGTGGCAGCGCCGCCGCCATTGATCAACTGACCCAGAGCAATCGTGCCGTTGGCAACAACGATGTTAGCCGCCGTCAGCGTGCAGGTGTCGTTTGCAACAGCGCCAATCGGGTTGTAACTCGACAGGTTGGCGAGAAGCATGCCTGCGCCGGTCCCGGCCAGGTCCGGTGCGTTGCAGATGACCTGCACGCGCATCGTCTGCCCAGTGGCCTCAATGGCTACCGCGACATCGCGCAACTTCTGGATGTCCCCGAAGAAAGGAGTAACCACGTTTGTAGCAGCGTTGCCGAGCGGGTTGAGCTTCGCCGTGATGAAGCCAACAACGTGTCCACCGGAGGTGGTCATGCGGTTAGCTCGGTTCTTGGCGGCCTCTTTGGCTCCGTCCATTTCGAGTTCCAGCGCACCAATAAATGACCCTGCTCCGCCCTTCTTGGCGGCCTTGAGCGACTTGTTGGTGATTTGGAATCGAGACACCAGGCTCATGGCGGTGACCACCATTCGCTCAGTTCCGACGTTGCCGGCGGTGGGCAGGTTGCCACCATCGGTGATGTAGCCGACGCCCGTGTTGCGGGTAGTCTTGACTGGGAAAATTGCCTGTGAACCAGACCACGAAACACTTTGTTTCGAGAACTCGTTCAGGATATCGATTTCCTCATTAAGCTGGTTGGTGATAGGAGATACATAGAACTCCTTCAGCGCAGCATTGAGGGTCGTTAGATCTGCGACCATTTGAGTGTCCTCCTAGGGACTAGCTGTCGAAAAAACCTTCCTGGCGCAGCATTCGGGCCATGTTCTCACGGGCACTGTCTATGGTAGGCGCTGCGCCGGAATCGATGTTGAGCGCGTCGTTCGAGGACCTAGGAACACGCGGAGCCACGTTGTGTGGCGACGGTTCCGACGTCTGCGAAGTCTTGTACTCGTCAATCCCGGCCTGCTTGTAGTGCGTCACCATAGTCCGGTACCTGTCAGCGTAAACCTTCATCGCGTCCAGGGACTTGTGGTCAATTACAGCTTGGTAGAGGACATCATCTGGGACGTCAGGATACTCTGCTCGGATCTCCAACATCTTGCCATCAAGGAGCTTCTCGCCCTCAGCGAGTTTTGCTTGCTCTTCAAAAGCGCTCAGTCGTTGCTCCAGCGCGGAGTACTTGTCGGGTTGCGGCTGCTCCCCGTACGAGTCGTTCAGTCCAAAGATATCATCTTCCGCAGGATGAGTGGCTGATTGGGACTGGGAAGCCTGCTGCTGCATGGCGTCTAGCTTCTTTTGAAGCCCGTCGTTCTGCGTCTGCATCTCCCGGTACCTGTGGTTCTCCTCGCGAAACCGTGCGTACGGAATCGTGTCAGGAGGACCGCCTTGAGCATTCGACGGCTGCTCACTTGCCGACTCCGACGTCTCATCACCAAGACTGCTGTCTCCCTGGTGATCCTCGTCGGCCTCGCCCTCTCCTGTTGCCTCCTGCTTAACGTCCTCGGCACTGTCGGACGAAATGTCGGATTCCATAGACTGGTCCACGTCAGGGTCGCTCGCAAACGATTCATTGATCATCGCTTCGACTGCTGATTGTGCTGACTCGTCTAGTAAACCCATGGTTGCCCCTTTTGTTTAACGCCAGGTGGACACCCGGCTGTAGACGATTTAATCGATTTGCATAGCGCTTGGCAAGTCTTCGTCTAAGAAGTCTACCAAATCGTCGTCGTCAAAGTGCCCGTCAGGCTCGTCCTCTGGGCGCCGGCCAGTCTGCCGCTTGTATGCCCTTCGCTCCTGAAAGCCTACAGGGCGACGGCGCTGCCTCTGCTCCTTGACGTGGTAGGACTGCTCAAAGCCCATCGTAGCCAACGCCGCAGCAAAGACCATGTCGTCGTGCTTCCCAGTGTCGTGCATGGGCTTGCCGGAAGCGGTGTAGACAAAGGTGTTGATCTCGTGCTGCATTCGGGGGTCGATGACGTCAAACCAGCCGCGCGCTATCCACTCCTGGAGGCGAGCGAGCATGATGGGCCGCGTCTCGGCGCCCGTCCACCACCCCATCTTGGAAGGATCTGGCACCTTGATGTCCGCAAATTTTGGCTGGGTGTAAACCTGCCCCCAGTTACTGTTGACCAAGTGCTCGATTACGGCCGCCCCGTTGTTGTTTCGCTCAGGAACGACCAACGCTCCCCACTTCCTGGCCTCCTGGAGCACGCGCTGGGAGAACCAGATAATGGGCATGCGGCCGTAAAAAGAAGCCACGGTGCGCACTCTCGGTATCTCGGAGTCCCTGTCCGTCACGTCAAGCACATGGAACGCGCTGTAGTCAGCCGTGTCGTTCGTGGAGCCAGAGGCAGTGTCCACCCCAATCACGTAGGCGCGGTACTTCCTCGGCTCATCCCACTCCATGTAGCCCTCGCTGAACTTCACATGGGGGTACACCACGTCGAAGAACCTGGAGCCGGACGTCACAAACGCGTGCTCAGGCAGAAGCGGGTACTCCTGCATCCAAGTGTTCCAATTTGAGACGCACTTGGTGTAGTACGTCGCCACTGCCCAGTTTAGCTGCTCTTCGCTTAGTGCAAACTCGGCCGCGTAGTCGACAAACTGTTGTGGTATTTTCTCCGCTTTTTTGCTCGACACGTAGCCCTTGTCATCCGTCCACGAGACGAAGACCTTGGTGTACCCGGCTTCCTCGTACCAGAGGCGGTGAGCGTCGTTCATGCCGTTGGCGGTGGTCTCAAGCACGATGTCTGCGCTATCCGGGGCAGAGTTTGCAGCCGCCGCCATGGTCTCTGGGATGTGGGTGTAGTGCGCGAACTCAGAGAAATGGATGCTCATCACCGTGTCGCCGCGGAAGCCTTTGGCGGCAGCAGAGATGCACTCGACACCACCGCGGTGAAAAAATTCTAAGCACGTCTTGGAATCATAGGCGGTACGAAACTTCAAGAATTTCGGTAGGTTATCGTATATACGGCGGTATATGGCGAAGATTTTCTTCGCTCCGGCGTCTGATTCAGACACCACCAGGACGCGGTGGTTCTCTCTGAAGAGGGCTTTCCAGAGGAAGTAGCAGGCCACGATAGTGGTGAGGCCTTCTTTTCTGGCCTTGAGTATGTAGATCTTCGACGCATCTTCCGTAGCGTCCAAGAACTTCCGCTGGGCCAGATTGGGCTGGATAGTGACCAGACGGAGCGACTCGCGATCGATAATCTTTACCCAGTTAGTGGCAAAGTGCCAAAAGTCAGACCCGCACAGGCTTATCTCTTCGAGTACCTCGCGGCGCACCGACTACGCTTCTCGGCTAGTTTTGCTTGACTTGAGAAACTCGTCAGAAGGGAAGTTGCGCTCCCCGCGCTTGGGTGGTGAGACCTTCTCCGTCTCTTCCTCCTTTCCGGGCTGTGGCGGCTTCGACGGCATCGCCTGCCCTGCCAGAGGAGGGACCTTGCCCTTCATGCGCTCTTTAGCAGCCTTGGCGGCTGCCATTCCCTCTTCGGTGTAATCGAACTTCTTTCCGTCTACGTCTGGCATGGTGTCTCCTAACAGTTCCAAGCTCGGCGCGCTTTGCGCAACCGGCTGTTGGGGTCCTTGGCTGCTCCAGGGTGCATCTTCATCTGACCAGCAGACCGAGCGCAATAGCTATCTCTGCGCTTGCCGCCGCCTGGCTGCGGGGGCTTAAGGTCTGAGCCTGGGTTCTTATCCTCATACGAACGCCGGCCCGTTTCGTTTAGGCCGCCTGACTCGTTTTGGCCCTCTTTGCGCTGCCACGCAGCAGTCACGTGTCCCTGACTGCTCTTCTGCCTCTTCTTGGCGGCCTTAGCGACAGACATCAGTGAGCCTTAGAGAGCCTGAGTACTTCTAGGCCAGGGTCCGACGACTCTTTCGGGTGGTCAGTGATGCCCCGGAGAAGACCGAGGACTTCGTCAGAGTCCTTATCCATTCCCCGTAGAGCTTCTGAGCGTGCTTCGAGGAATTCGACTTCTGCACGCGCTTTGGCAAGCCTGAGGCGGTCGAGTTCTTTTTGGGCCTCTGCCGAGACGGTGTGCGCTTCTGACCACTTAAACCGTCTGGCGAGTAGCCACTGGGCAGACTTCGCGTCCTTCTTGGATTTAGCCCAGACAATGTTGAGCAGGTCTTGCTCGGCCTGGCCCTCTGCTGCGAGTACTCTGTCACGGAAGTCGACCTTGTTCTGGTCAGGGTTCACTTGCTCTGCTTCGGCGATCCACTTGTAGTACGTTGGAGTCGAGATGCCAACGCGCTTGCAGATAGAGCGCACGCTGTGCCCGCTCTCCAGGCCAGTTACTACAGCGCTAACCAGTGCGGGCGTGAACTTAGGCACTTACATACTCCTTGGCGAGTTTGTTTCGCTTTCGGGCGTTATCGGTCCTGAGCACAGTATAGAGCGTTTGGATAAACTCACATAGCTCTTGGACAAGCCCAACAATGGCCGGGTTGTCCTCATCTTGCGTGGTGTCGATTTCGTAGTCGATGAGTCTATCGATGGCCTCGTTGATAATCTTTCGACAGGCTCTATGCCGTGGGGCGAGCGTCTTATCGGTGTGTGGGTCGTAGTAGCGCTGCATCTGTCCACACTCTTGGAGCGTCACCATCCGAACGGCCCTAACGTGCTCGACCCTGCTCATCTTGTGTGCTGGGTTTTCTCGCATGACTCGTTCGTACTCTTGGACGATTTCGAGGCTAGCTGTGATCGCCGCAAGCGACTCGTAGCACAGTCCGTCGAGAGAGAGTGTGTCGTAGACTTCTATTACAGCCATCGCTTGCGAAACCTTGTGTCCCGTAGCGCGTTGTCGAGGGCTCTCTTGGCTCGCAATGCACCGCCCCGTCGCAGTGGGCCGAACGCGCAGTAGATCATCCCACGCACAATATCGTCCTCGGCCATGTTGTGAGTAGAAGCCATCATGTCGACCCAGGCTGAGACTTCGTCAGACACGGTGGCCCAGAGAGCCTTTGGCTGGTTGTCGGGCTCTGCTGGAGCGGGCTCGGCGGCGCTTTGCTTGCTGTCGTCGAGGGCCTTACAGAGAGACACAAGCTCTGCCTTATTGGCCTTGGCCGGCGCTTCGCAGTCTCGCTCGGCGAGCAGGGATCTGAGAGCCTTAACGGTCATAGCAGGATAGGTCACAGGGCCTCCTTGGCTGAGCAGAGTGTAAAGCACCCTCCTACGGCCCGTCAATAACCTAGACGTTCGAGCCATTCGACAGCCTCTTCCCAGCCATAAGCCACACAGGTGGACCAACCACTCTGCTCCAACCAGCACAGCCAATTACGCTGGACAGGAGACAGACGGCCCTTCGCCGAGTTCTTGCCCTTGGGCTTCTTGAGTTCAATGGCAACGCCACGGGCCCAGGGAGCGTTCGGAGCAGGAGTGATGATGATGACATCCGGGACCCCAGCCTTCATCCCACCACGCTTGAGACGTGCACCTTGACGGACATTCCGCTTCCCTTCGTTCGGCGTGTGCCACCAGATGATCTTCCTGGCATCAAGCCACTGCGTTAACCACTCCTGGTGCTGCTGCTCTGTGGCGTCTACGGCCATTCCAGGCAAAGCAGGAGCCTTGGGGCCTCCAACTCGTTTCCTTCTCATATCTAGCCTCCTGTTAGCGGTGTGCCAATGTACTTGAGAGCCTAAGGGGTCGTATGGATTTAGGGCAGAGAGAGCAGAGAGACGGGGGGGCGGACCGGTTGCACCCCCTAACCACGGTTCAGGGCTTGAGGAGCACAGAGCATCACTGCTTGGTAGCACACTGCACTAGCACCGGAGGGACTGTAGTCTACGCTGCAGGGCCTTGACCTCAGCACGCTCATCTCTAGAACAAGCAGGAAGGATGGAGGCCAACTGAGCCATGGTAGACGCCACGTGGGGCAGCATGGGCACACCTAGGTTAGCACCGTTCTCGATACCCCTCACCTTCATCTCCAAGAAGGCAAGCTGCTTCGCCTTGTCCACGGCACGGTATTCCTTCTCAGCACCCAGCATGCGACCGACGGGCTTCATGCCAGTTCCCTTCTCGCGTGTGTGTGTGCTGTAGCTAGATCTATAGTCTGTCTTAGTCTTACCGCGCGTCCGCATAATGCCCGCATGATGTTGTACGTTCGGGACCGTAGTCGTTGTACGCTCGGGACCGTTGCTCGGTACGTTCGGGACCGTTGCTGTTTGCACTGTGGGTATAGATTCTGGTGTCAACCTGTTCACCTCCTCCACGTCAACACTGTACTCAACCGACCCATGCCCACGCTCCCTCCGCTCGCACAACAGCCCTGCCTCTCTGAGTATGCGCCTAGCCCTATCCTGCTCCCTGCGCTTCAGCCCCGTCCAAGCCATCCACTCCCACCGCGTACACGCCCACCAGCCTCCTACGCCTACGACCGACTGCTTCCACAACGCCTGGCTGAGCATCAACGCAGCCTTCACGTCACCCAGCGCCAACGCCAGAGCAGGACGAAACGCAACCGCTCGCTCCATCGACACCTTCGGTATCTCACTCGACATCGCTAGACCCCATCGCTTCTCTCCTCGCTGCGCTCGTCGCTTCGCTCTCACGAGTCGCTCGCAAGCTCGCTCCAACAAGAGCATCCAACCGCAACCCCAAAGCAGACGCCAACTTAGCCACTGTGGCCACGCTTCGCCCCGCCCTCGCTCCACTCTCCAACTGGCACAAAAAGCTGTTGCTGATACCCGCCAGGCATGCTGCCTCTGTCTGTGTTAATCCCATCTCCTCTCTGCGCTCTCTCAGTATCGTGCCTAACTCACTCATCGCTACCTCCTGTTTGCACTATGCATAGTACACGTGTTTGCATCCTGTCAAGCCGTTGGGCGTTGCGTCCGATGCGGCCGCCGGGTCACACGGTCGCAAGCTCCCTCCATCTGCCGCGATGCGCGTCAGACCGAGCCCATGGGTCTCGTCCATACGGTGGGTACCCCTAACGCGGACGAAGCTGCAGATAGAAGAACAAACAGTCATCCCGGGCCGCGCCGCCGTTCCGGCGGCGCTCACCCGTCTAGCCGTCCGGGGGGCATGAACGACTACGCTTTTGGACCCACCTTCTGGCGACTCGGCGCGTGCTGCACCCTCATCACTGTGGGATCATGCTACCCCTTCGCCGGGGCTCAGTGTGGGGCGTCCCTCAGGCCGCCCGTGATCCTCACCGCGCTTTTCAGCCGTGTTCCCCACTTTTCGTGAAGAGGGTGCATCCCGCGCCTTCGCCGCTTCGGCGGTGTGTCCAAAAGCTCCCATCGTTCCTGCCCCCCGGCCGGCCAGCCGGGGGGATGTGATGGGAAAGAAAAAGGTAGATAAAATGACCAAGGCATTGGTAGAGATTCCTGTAGTAGCAGAGCAGCCCGGCGACGTCGGAACCCGTGACACCAACGGCCGCGTATCGTCGCAGGTTGACCGCGTGCGCCATGACCTGGAGATGCTCACCGAACAGCGCGCCTTTTTTCTCTCGCGATGCGGCGACATGGGAAAGGTCCTGATTATCGGCGACCTGCACCCCATATCCTTCAACAGTCGCAACAGCTACCTCGAAGCCGGCGACCAAGGCGCAGTTATCGGGACGGACACGGACGACCGCGCGACGGTGAAGATCTTCCTCGGCGGGCAGTACAAAGACGGTGCCAACCCACGCAAGGGCGACGCCCAGTATCGCGTCCAGTTCAGTACTCACGTTGACATGTACCACTACAACCAGACAGGCAAGCGGCGCTCGCTCGTGGAATACGTCTACGTTGACGACGCCTCGACCTACACGGTGAACGGTAGCCAGCAGGCGACGCCCTTCGACGATGACATCACGGACCTTGAAGCGACTCTCTACGCGTTCGAAATGCGCGACTCCTGATAGCGTCGACGTTTCGCCAACGTCACCCGCTGACCTCGAGCGTACCGCCTGAGGTCAGCGGGTTTTTTAGTGCGCCGAATCCGAAAAAATTTTCGCTCGCTGCGCTCGCTCACCGTAGCGCAAGGAGTCACCGTTGCACACGCCAGTCCACTGCTCGCCGAACCTGCGCCCCATCAACGGCGGCTGGCTACCCACATGGTACGGCTTCCGGCACCCCGACGGCTGGACCGCACGGCGATTCATCTACCGCTACGGATACTCTCCACCTCACTACTCGGTCTACGACGAAAACGACTGCGAAGTCGGGTTCATACTTGGCCCATTGGATCTCCCATGAGCGAGAAACAAGCAAACACGCGCAACTGCCACCTGCTACACATCCGCGCCCTCCTAGAGCACACAGGTGGCCGCGATGGTATCGTCCGACTCAAAAACGCGGTCGACAAGCTCGCGCAACTCGACGACCAACACGCTGGTGACCTCTACTGGTTTTGCCAAGACTACGAGTTCTGAGGATGCGCACCGACCGAGCTCAAGCCCAGTCGCTACGCTCCTTGTCGCTACGCTCCATTGAGCGCCGCCGGAACGCACCGTCTTACACTCCAGGACAAAGGATGCGTACCGCACCGTCTTACACTCCAGCAACAAGAAGGATGCGCTACGCGCACCGTCTTACATGACAAGGGGCTCTGCCCCTCTCCCCCGCCAAGGGGTCTAGCGACCCCCAGGACCCCTGCCCTCTAGAACGATGCGCTGCGCGCACCAATATATATAGGCCGCACCCCCTCCCTGCGGTCGGGGGGGCGGCCGGCTTGAGGGTGGTAAAGCGCGATCACAATCCAACATTAGGATTCCCATGATCATCACCGACGCCCGAATCGTCCCAGACCCTTACGGTCAATCCAAGGTACTCGTTACCCCCAACAACCTCGACGAGTTCGAGTACACCCTCTTCGTCTTCTACCCCGACGAGCTTAGCTTCTCCGCCTCCGAGTTCATCGGACTCAGTCAAGACGAAGCACTCGCCCTCTTCACCCGCAAAGACATCGCCTACCTCAGAAGCTAGGAGCACGCCATGGAAAGCACCATAGCCATCGACACCATCCTCACCGCGCTCTACGCAACACTCGACCTCATCCCTACGTCGGCGCAGTCTCGGGCCCGCCAAGTCGCGTTCCCTAACGCAATGGACCGAAATCGAGCCCTTCTTCACATCAAAGAGCAAGCGCTCCTGGATGGGCAATGGCGCGCCATTATCGCAGTCGCCAACGGACTCACCGCCTACCGCGACGCCCAAAACGAAGGCCTCAGCCCTGACCTCGCCGACCTCATCCGCCCAACCATCAAAGTCCCACAGCAGACAAGAAAAAGGAGCTAGCCCATGGGAAACCAAGAAGCCTTCGACATCATCATCGCCCACCTACGCAAGCAGAAGCGGCAAGCACTCAACGAGCTAGGCCTGTGCTCCTACAAAACAGACACGGGGGCCATGTGCGCCATCGGATGCCTCATCCAGGGCATCGAACTCACCGAAGGAGAAAACAACGCAGGTGTACGAGACCTCCTCACCACAAACCTGGAAGTCCAAACCCTATTTAAAGAAGTCGACCTCGCCTTCCTTGAAGACACGCAGCACCTCCACGATGGCGACAACTACTACGGCCCCGACGGCTTCACCGCCAATGGGGAAAAGTACATCGACATGATCGCGCGCACCTACCACCTCAACCCACCGGAGCAATCATGAGCTACAACATCGCGTTCACCTGGGGCGCAGCACCCTCATGGGTCAAAGACCAGACGGACCGACCTCGTCCGTGCAGGTCCCAAGCAGGCTGGTACGTCGGAGCCGACGACCCCGACACAGGCGAAGCCATCGCCCGGTGGTCAGAGGAGTACTACCCGTCCAAGCACCAATGCAACGTCGCCATCATGCACGACAACTGGACCCGAAGGATGAACCCATGAGCGTCAAGTCAACAAAGACCTTCCTCAACACCTACACCCGCCTCAACAACAGACGCAAGCACGTACAAGAACTCGCCGACTCACTCACGAGCAAGCTCCACGCCCGTGAGATGACCGAAGCCGCAATCTTCTTCGCCCTCCTCCCGCTCACCGACCGCATCCAGGACATCTCCAGCGACATCTACCACCTCACCTTCCACCAGGTCGGCGACCTCAAGCAAGAGGGCACGCTGGCTAACGACGTCCTTGAAGACCTCGCAACCGCAGAAGGTGTGAAGCTCTCCGAGAACTACGAGGACATCACATTTTGAAGCAAGTCCACAATATCGCAATCAACCACCAGCAAAACGTCATGCCCGAGTGGAACCCCGCAGACGGGTGGCCACGCAGGGTCATCTCATCACACCTCAGCATCACCGACCTCATCTGGCAGATCTACGACGTCGACTACGGCCATGGCATGGACGCCATCCTCCAACTGCGGAAGCTATCCGAAATCGCGCCCAACCTGACAGTGCAAACAGTCATGGCCATCCAAGGAGGAAACTACCTCTGCGTCACAGAATGGGAGCCCGAGCCTGACGGCATGATCATCACCTTCAACCCCGAAAACGAACACGCCACAGTGCCATCTAACTGCCACGCAAGGAGACTCAACCGATGACCTTCTACCACCAAGACCTCACCACTGAACAACTGAACTGCCTCAAGCCAGCAGCAGAGGAATACCAGAAACGCTTGGAATCACTGGGGATTGTCGTCCGAAACTACAACAACAACAAAGCACACCTCAACCTCTACGTGGCTACCGAGTTGCTCCACACCGAACTTTGCGGCTACGACCTCACCAACCTCAACAAATTCTTCCGCGTCTACCCATGCATCCGCGACCTCGTCAACCACTGGGCACATGGGCGCGGCATACGCACATTCCCGAAGGACGAACAATGAAAGCACCAGGACTCAACCCAGACACACTCAAGTACATGCGCCACAACATCGACGCGGCCATGCAAAACGTCGACATCACACACAACACCATCGACACCTGCGCAGTCTCCCACAACTCCACCACCGCCAACCAATGCCAAGTGCTGCTGCTTCAACTCCAGGCCATCAAGAACCTGCTTCTGTCCGTCGAAACCTCTCTGGGTCACCACCTCGTGTCCCAGTTCCTAGAGAACGAGCGAGCCTGCCTTGAGGAGAACCAATGAAAACCATGTGCATGTGGGTACGCAGCGGATGCCGCAAGCCCAAGTTCGAGCAACTCGCCACAACCCCCGGCGCAGCCGGCTACATCATCAACACAGCACAAGCCGCCAAGGCAAAGAGAGGCAAGCTCTACATCGTAGACGCCGACACAGCAAACCACGCTCGAACCATCATCAACCTCTACAACGAGGCCGTAGCAAAGCGAGCCAAAACCCTCGACCCCAACCTACTGCCAGTAGTCCTGTCACTGTGCGACGACCGCATCGTGGCCATCGGCATCACCGCATGCAGCGCAATCCACGGAGCATCCCGCGCAGCCAGGCTATGGGACCACAGAATCGCCAAGTACGGCGCAGTCCCTGACGCAATGGACAACCCTCTTCACCACGACAACCTCCACCCACCCAGCATGGACGACGCATTCGGCGAAGGACTCTTCAAATGATTTACATAGAAAACCCATCAAGCCCACACGTCCAGGCCATCTTCCTCAAGAGACACCTGCGCCTCATGTCAGTCGGGATGTTCCACTCCAAAATGACAAACACCCAAGTGCTCACCATTGCCACCACACTCACCGGCAACAAGTACAAGCGAGGCCAATACGTCAAAGCAATCCAAGACCTACAAGTCATCATCGATGCAGGGAAAGACTAATGCGGAACCTCATACAAAAGCTACTCAACTGGGCGCTCGGCTACGACATCAACGCCAGCATCCGAGAACTCAAAGACTCGCTCGAAATAATCGAGTCAACCGACCCTGAGACAATCGTTGAAGACACCATGAACAACTACTCCAACGAGTTGGAGATGCTCAACAGCTACGACTGGGACGACTTCAGCCAGCGCCTCGACAACGTGCAGCACCTTAATGAATTCAGCCCCGACGACCTACGCGAAGAGCTATCCCAGCGGCTATGCATGGACGGCAAACAGCAAGCAAAGGACAGCAATGAACTCAAAGAACTACAGAAGCTCGTGTGGGACCGCGGAGAACGAATCCTCGCCCTAGAGATAGGCATCAATCACCTCAACGAGGCCGACGAGAACGCCGCGCCCTTCTCCATCAGCAACCAAGTGCTCGCAGACAAGATCAAAGACCTCAGCTACGACCTAGGCCTAACCAACGAGGCCATCGAAGCCACAGACCAATGGTTCCAATCCTTTCTCAAAACCACCCACGAGCACTTCATGCAGCAAGCAGGCGGCAAAGACTGATGGACAGCCATGACCTACTACTCCAGCACGTCATCGAACGCGGATGGCGCACCACCAAGTACAACCCACCGACAACGCCTCTCTCTGGCTACCTCCAGGCCGTGAAGTGCGAGGGGAAGCGCATCACCAGGGTCACGTGGATAATCGAGAAGACCGACGGAGCCCTGCGCTGCAGCCATCCCAACTACACCGTTCACTTCCGCCACCACTAGGGAAACAAATGAAGTCTATACAAGAAACCTACGACAGCATGCTCAAGGCAGAGGACCTGCTCATACGCGCCATCAAAAGCGCCCAGAAAGTACTCAACGCACTCAACGAAGTGCCCGACCACACGGTCGACATCACCGAGGTAAACGTGCCCCAAACCTGGAGCTACGTGACCGACGTCGAGCAAGTCATCGAGCGACTCGAAGGCAGGCAAGAGCAGTACAGCGAGATCATCTGGGACCTAACCCAAGACTGGCCCGACCTGCTCGACGACCCCGACGCATACGACGAAAGCCTGGAGGACTAGCCATGAAAGTCCTAGTCGCCTGCGAGTTCAGCGGAACAGTCAGAGACGCGTTCCGAAAACTCGGCCACCACGCCATCAGTTGCGACCTACTTCCCTCCGACAAGCCAGGACCACACCTACAAGGAGACGT
>Ga0075444_10001580_pt1 | contig 14061 bp, 13 predicted proteins | sample CoawatmetaG01DNA_FD_76836 | JGI IMG/M metagenome (GOLD analysis project Ga0075444, IMG submission 76836) | Marine microbial communities from the West Antarctic Peninsula - Coastal water metaG017-DNA | ecosystem: Environmental > Aquatic > Marine > Coastal | place: Atlantic Ocean: West Antarctic... | reverse complement strand
GAACGATTTTATTGTTGCTATTGCATCAGCTCTAGAGGTTGAAATAAGTGTTATAACAATGGATTTAAAAATCGATGACATACCAGAATGGGATAGTCTTGGTCATCTGACAATTTTATCTTATTTAGATGATTTAACAGAAGGTAAGGCTGCAGAGATTGGCAATCTTGGAGTCATGGAAAGTCTCAATGAGATATGGAATGCTTTTGTTCAGGCAAAAATTGGTTCAAACTCTTAGATTGTATGATAATAGGTCAAGTTTTTGGTTCTAATCAATATAATATATCCAAGGTTCTTAATGAAGAATATGGAGAATTAATTGCATCTAATGTATTAAAAAAAACAGGCCCTAAAACTCTATCTATAGCTTCACATAAAGAGAACACTTTAACTCTAGGGATTGATGCATGCAAAAAATTATTAGATAATCAAAATATTGATAAGGCATCATTTTTATCTAATATCAAAAATTTATTTTCAGTTACTGAGTCACCAAGTTTACTATTTCCAGGTAATGGGACAAAAATTGCCTCAGAATTAAATATTCCACAAGAGGTCTCTATTTTTGATTTGAACGCCGGTTGTACAGGATTTGTTGATGCTATTAGACTGTCTTTTGGGCTGTCTGAACCTTCTTTAATAGTTTGTAGTGAAACTTACTCTAAACATTGGACAAAATTTAATAGAGCAGTTTCATCTCTCTTTGCTGATGCAGCGGCAGCAACTTACTTTACACCAAAAGATTGGGATTTACTCCATAGTTCAGGAAAATATCAACATGATACTTCATTAATCATCTCATCCCCTGTCGGTTCTCCTGATACTGGTGAAGTTAGAATGATTGGAAAAGATGTTGCTAGTTTTGTTAATTCTCTTGTAATTCCGTCTTTGAAGGAAATAATAGAAAAACATACTATTATTGATAGAGGGTATTTTCATCAAGGCTCACTGTTTGTTGTTGAATTATTACAATCAAAATTAAATAGACACTTTGCCTCAATGCCAACAAATATAATTGAACGTGGAAATAGCGTTTCTGCAACGCTTCCAATTCTTATCAATGATGATATTCAAGTAAACCCTATTAAATCAGGTGAAAAAATACTAATTGCTGGTTTTGGGGTAGGCTTGTCATTTTCTGTATGTATTTTGAAGAAAAAATAATTATGAAAAAGAAACTAGTTATATTTGGTGGTTCATCTGGACTTGCTTTAGAGTTAAGTTTAAAGCTAAGTAATAGTTTTAAAGTTATAAATATAAGCTCTAGTCCAACTAATCTTAATCATGAAGGTATAAAAGAAATTAAGTTAAAGAAATATAGCGAAGAAGAGCTTTCCAAGTTTATTTTTGGTTTAAGTAAAAAAGATGAGCATATTTTTCTTTTTATGAATGGAATAACAGACTCAAAAGCTTTTTATAAGATGGACAGTAAAGAAATTTCTCATATTATTAAAGTTAACTTTGAACTTCCAGTTATGATTACTAATATAATAATTAAGAAATTCATGCTACATAAAACTAAGTATGTGTACTTTTCATCTTCCAGAGCATTACTAGGTGATAGGGGGATCTCTCTATATTCAAGTACAAAGAGTTCCCTTAAGTACTTTGCAAGATCGCTATCACTTGAATATGGAAAATTCAATCAGTTTTTTTATACAATTTCTCTTGGAGTTTTTGAAAAGGGCCTTGTGAGTAAAGTTAAAAAATCAGATCTTGATAAAATTATAAAAAGATCTGCAACCAATACTGTTGTGAATATTGATGAGCTAGTAAGGGCTATTAATTATTTATCCGAAAATAACTCACCAACTGGCTCAGTGTTAAATATAGATAACGGCTATTTCTAATAAATGGAAAAGAATTGGTCATCATGCTTTCCACAAAGTTTTTATGTAAATGAATCATTACTTCATAAAATCCCCAATATTGAAGATTTTGAAAAGTTTGTATTTTTAGCAAATAAGTATAGAAATATTTTTCGAAATAATTTTGTATATTCTGCCCCCCTCTCTTATGATGAGTCATATTCTTTCTTAGTCAATCTCCATAAGGATAATTCAAGAATTTGGTACGCTATTTCATATAAAGAAGAATGGATAGGCCATTTTGGCGTTAGGCACCTTGGAAATAAAAATATTTTATTAGATAATGCAATTAGATTTTCATCTAATGGCGGAAAGACTTTGTTTAAAGATATTAATCATGCATTGATTGAACGTATAAGAAATAATTTATATGATTATAATATTTTAATTATTATCAAAAAATCAAATACCCTTTCCCTTAAACTTCATGAAGAAATGGATTTCAAGGATTGTTCTAAAGCTTATTATGAAGACCTATCAATAGAATCTTGTGACTTTTCCGTAATGATTCTAGAAAATAAATAAATAATGTGTATCACTTTATTTGGCCAAATTAGATTTTAAATTTAATCATTAATGAGGATGATGGTATTTAAAAATTTGATAATACTGATTCTTGTAACTTAATCTTTTGACTTTTTTAGTTGTTTCAGAAGATTAATAGATGGTTATGGGTAGACTTTTTTTTGTTATTAAAGTAATTTATCTAGTTTTATGAAAAGGGCAAAATCAGTAAATGGAAAAAATTGATAACTTGATAAAAAATAGAAGACCTTATGTAGTGGTTTGTATGGTGATTCTATTTGTTTTTTATAGATTGTTTGTGATCGACTCTATTAACAACCAAAGAGATCTTCCTATTGAGGTTGATGATTCTTATGTATACATTTCTCAAGCTAGCATGTTTTATGAGGATTATAAGAGAGAGAGGCAAACGCCAAAAAGCATTCAATCAATTTTAAAGGAAACTTATAAAAGTGACACTTCTAATGATATTCAATTTGTTTCTAGATATTATGGATTCTCAAACAACCCTTCATATTTTTTATATTCAGCAACATTTGGATTTTTTACAAAAATAGTAAACATTGATCCAGTTAAAGTCTGGTGGACTTTTGCATACTTGACGCAATTATTGATTGCTATTTCAGTCATATTAACACTCCAAATGTACATTAGTAATAATCACATATTAATTATTGCATCAATATTATGTGCATTTATATCTATAGAGGTGGTTCACCAATTAACTGCTACTCCAATGACTATTGCTAATGCTATATTTTTGATTGGTTGGTTTTTTATAAATAAAGCTAAAAAATCTAAAGCTTTGTGGTTAATTGGCGGATTAATTATTGTTATATCTTTGCATATTCATCCGGGAGTTTTTGTTCTATTCGGCCTTTTATCTTTTTCTGCCTTAGTTTTTTGGTATTTAAATTTTGATAGTAAAGTTTATGACTGGAATATTTTTATCTTTTCTATTTTTATTGTTTTAGCATTAATATTAATAGAGGCTTTAGTGTTTTATGTATTTAGTGGTGAAAGGTATCTTGGCTTAATATCTTCTGAAAATCTAGCGATAGAAAGGCACAATATGTCACTTTTACAACTTATTTCATATAATGCTTTGGAAACAAGAGATAGGCTGATAGATTTTGTAAATCTATATTCATTTAAAGGCGTTGGTTTATTTATTTATATCTTCTCCTTATTTATAACTTATAGTTTGAATAAGAAAATTTTTGTTATCAATTTAGTATTTTTAGCTAGTAATTTTATAGGATTAATTCACTACATACCTTATCATAAAGGAGAGTTGATTGAATATATTGGTCAATCTCAATTGATATTTATTGCTGCTACTTTTTCTTATGGTTACTTTAAAATTATAGGATTAGTAAGAAGGGGTGACATTAGAAATGTATTCAGTATTATTTTATTAAGTATTTCTTTATATTTTCTTTACGATAAATACCTTGCAACTTCAAATCAGATTGAAATTAGATCCTCCAGGCACAATTTTCCTAACGAAATTTCCATAATTGTTGACTTTATGGAAAGTTTACCAAAAAAAACTTCCATAATTGTTGGCGATGAGTTTACTTTGGTTATGGTGCTGTCTGCAGTTTCTGACAAATACCTGTTACTTTCAGATGATATGAGAAGGGGTAGCAAGGAATGGTCAGCGCCGCGAGATATGCTATTGCCTTCTGCCTATATTGGTACACCAAAAAAAGTAGTTTCCTTTGCTGGAAAGGAATACAAATTAGTAAACCATGAAACTACTGGAAGAGTAATTTTATCTAAAATTGAGATTAAAGATGAGTAAAAAAATAGTAAAAGTCTTGATGGTTATTCCCTCTTTCAGTCCTATAGTTGGAGGTGCTGAAAAACAACTAGAGGGCCTTGCTAATTCTCTTATTAGCATTAATCATGAGATTACCGTTGTTACTAGAAGCTTTCCAGGAACTTTAAAGAGAGAATTTATTTTTGGTACCTTTGTTGTTCGTTTAGCAAGGGGAAAATTTAGGATCTTTTTTTTGCTTAATTTACTTTGCTATATATTTTTGAATAGTAAAAAGTATGATGTAATACATGTCCATACTTTAAACTCGCCAGCAATTATTTCAGCCTTTGCAGGAAAAATTGCTAATATACCCGTAATTGTTAAAGTAACCAGAAGTGGTAAGGAGAGTCAAATATCAAGATATTATGAAACTAGAATGGGTAGATTATTGTTTAGCGCTTTGAGTGCTTTTGTTACGAGCTATATTGCAATTACTGATGATGTTAAAAATGAGCTAATAACCCTTGGAGTTAAAGAAAAAAGTATAGTAAAAATTCCAAATGGTGTAGCGATTCAAGATACTAAATTAATTAAGAATAAGAATCAAGTTGGATTTAAGTATGTTTATGTTGGGCGCTTAATTCTAAGAAAGCGAGTTGACTGGTTAATAAATGCATTTTCAAAATTAAATTTAACCGAGGATAATCAGCTAATTATAGTTGGATCCGGCCCGGAATTAAATAACTTAAAAATATTGACGGCAAATTTACAACTAAATGAGTATGTTAATTTTATGGGCGAGTTAAATAATAACAAAGTGATTAATGTCCTTATGACTTCAAATGTATTTGTATTGCCTTCAGACTCAGAGGGAATGTCTAATGCTCTTCTAGAAGGAATGGCTTGCAAAAATATTGTAATTGCAGCAAATATTCCTTCTAATCGACAGCTAATAAAAAATGAATCAAATGGTTTATTATTTACAACTCAAGATGAATTAACAGACTGCCTTCTCAAAGCAAAAAAATTCAATGAATTGTCTAATAAAATGGTTGAAAATGCATTAATAGATATTAAAGAAAAATACTCTTTTCAAGTAATTGCTGCTAGCTATAGAAAGCTATATAATTATCTAATTTCTCATAAAACTTCTTAATAATATCAAATGAATACCTGTAAGTTTATTCTTAGCATACTCGTATGAAGGTCATAATACTTGCAGCAGGACAGGGTAAGCGTATGTCCCCATTAACAAATAAAGTTCCTAAGCCACTTTTAAGTTTTGGGGAAGATAGTATAATTGTTAGAATAATTAGACAGATAGTTGAAAGATTTAACGGTGAAGTTGTGGTTGTAGTCGGTCATGAAAGCGATAAAGTGACTTGGGCAGTTAAAAGTGTTTTTGGTAATCGGGTTAGTATAATTAATAATTACAACTATCAAAATGATATAAACATTTTGTCTTTAAGTCTTGCATTGGATGAAGACATGGAGCAGTTTATAGTCTTTGAATCTGACTGTATTTTTGATGAGAAAGCTATGGATAAAATATTTGACGAAAAGATTAAACCGTCTTCTGCATGGTTTACTATTGGTTCTTTTGCCCCCGCACAAGTTGGAGGTATAGTTAAATCTAATAATAGTCATGTTGAGGATTTACTTGTTGTATCAAAATATGAGCCAAAATTTAATGATTATTCTAAACTTATTGGGGTTCTTAAAGTTGGGCCAAATGAAGCAGAAAATTATGTTCGGTTTCTTAAAGAAGAGGCAAATGCTGATATTAATCAGTACTATCTTATGCCTTGGATTAAGAATTTAAGTATTTTACCGTGTATAGCTGTTTCGCTTAAGGGTTGTTCTACAGGAGCTTTCAATACTCCAGATGAGTATTATAGTGTTTTACATAATTTTGAGAAAAGTATATATGTCCAATAATGCCCGTAAAATTCAACTTATAGACACAACTAAATTGAGACATATTGAAGGGTTCAGTGTAAAAAAAGTAGTTTGGTTAAAAGACAAAATATTGAAAGAAGGGATATGGACTGTTCCTTTAAAAGTTGATAAATTTCATAACTTGGTAATGGATGGCCAACATAGAATGGAAGTAGCTAAAGAGTTGGGATTGAAAGTTGTGCCTTGCTTATTGTATGATTATGATGAAGTTGAAGTTTGGAGTTTAAGGCATAACCATGAAGTGACTCAGCAATTAGTAATTCAAAAATCATTAACCAATAATATATATCCTTACAAAACAGCAAAACATGCATTTCCTGATGGTTTTGATATAACTTGTAGCTACTCGCTTGCTGAATTAAATGATGGAGTCAAATAATGCGCGTAATAGTTCTAGCAGCTGGACAAGGTTTTCAACTTGATGGGTTTAACAAGTTATTAATTCGTGATCCAATAGACAATAAGCTTATTATTGAAAAATACAGAGATGCGTTTGATGGTATGGATATTACAATTGTTTTAGGTTATAGAGCAATCAATGTTATGAATACTTATCAGGATTTTAATTATATTTATAATTCAGATTGGGCGGTAACAAATAATAGCTATAGTCTTAATTTATCATTAAACGAAGAGCCATGTTATGTAGTTTCTGGAGATTTATTTATTGAGCCTGAATTGATAAAAATGTTGGAAGATTCTGGGCCTAATCTAGTGTTAACCCAAAATCGCGCGTCTCGCTCTTTAAATGCACTCAATGTATCTTCAGATAATAACGGAAATATTAAAGAGCTATATCAAGGAAAATTAAGAGAAGCTAATGATCCTGAAGCAATCGGTATCTTCAAGATATCAGCGCCTGAAATACTTAAAAAGTGGAGACGTAATTGTCGAGAATATGGGAATTTGTTTGTAGGCCAAAACTTGCCATATGATTTAAAAAGCCCAATACTAAGTGTTGATATTCAAGATCAAAGACTTGATGAAATAAATACACCATTGGATTATATTCGATTAATAAATAGAGATTATTGAGATGGGTAAAATTGTTAAATCAGGATTAGTCAATATTAGGTCAATCACTGTAGGAATAAATGCTGAAGATAGGCAAAAAGATTATATGGTTAAATCTATTTCTGCATTCATGCACAATTCAAAAAAAATTTTTAATGAGAATGATGTAGATGTTAGGACAACACGACTAAGCATTACTCCTTTAAATAGTCATAGAAATTTTTCTAGAGCAAGTGCTCGTTCAATAGTTGGATGGGTATCAGATTTATGTGGTCAAGTTGGAATTCGTTGGTTCTGCATCCCTTTTGATTTGTCAGAAACTAATTTTGACTCCAAAAGACTATTAGTTGCTAATGATATTATTACTAGATTTCCCAACGCCTTTATTAACTTAATAGTTGCTCGTGACAACAAAATAAACCATAAGGGAGTGTTAGATGCTGCCAAATTTATTCGAACTACCTCCCTATTAAGTAATAATGGTTTTGATAATTTTCGTGTTGGTTTGTCATGCAATTGTAAGCCTCATACCCCATTTTTTCCATTTTCTTATCATAGTGGAAATGACGGATTTTCAATAGCTCTTGAAACAGTTGATTTGTTCATTGACGTTATTCAACGAAGAATTAATCAAGGAGTAGAGGCTGTCCGTGAAGAATTAATTGAACTGCTTGGGACTGAATTATTAAAGATAGATAGGTTGGCAAAAAAAGTTGAGCTTGAAACAGAACTAATATATCTTGGTCTAGATGCTTCATTAGCGCCTTTTCCAAATGGTAATACTAGCGTAGCGAAAATTATTGAGCTTCTTGGGGTAGAGGATATTGGAAGTAGTGGCACATTATTCTTTACTTCTTTTCTTACAAACATAATCAAAAATACTATTGGAAATAGCAAGGTTCGTATTACCGGGTTTAATGGAGTGATGTTTTCTTTACTTGAAGATGATATTTTGGCTTTAAGAGCGAAACAAAGAAACTTTAACTTGGATTCCTTAATTTTATATTCTAGTGTATGTGGATGTGGGGTTGATATGGTTCCTGTTCCAGGTGATATCTTAGATGAAGAGATTGCTGCAATTACAATGGATGTTGCTGGCTTATCCATAACCTTAAATAAGCCGCTAGGTTTGCGTATATTGCCAATACCCAATAAAAATAAAAATGAAATAACAGACTTTAACCACGATTTTCTAGTTGATTCTAGGATTATGAGTGTTAAAGACAGAGCATACTCATCTGAAGCTTTTAGGGCATCTGAGTTTAATTATCTAGATGAATATGACCTTAGGTAGAAAAAATAATGCTTGATCAAATAAAGATTAAAGAGTTTTGGGATTCTCAAGCAAAGAAGTCACATAAATTATCTATTGAAGGTATTGCTAATCTTGAGGAGAATGCTTTACTTCTGACAAAAAAAGTCAAATTAGAATATGATAAAATTATTAGTAAAGTTAATTTAAACTCAAGCAATTCAAGAGTATTAGACCTTGGCTCTGGAACCGGCCAGTGGTCGTTTATTTTTTCAAAAATTTCAAAAAAAATTGATGCAGTAGAGTACTCTAATGACATGCTTTCTCTTGCAACTATAGAAGGAAGCAAAAGAAATATTACAAATGTCAATTACATTCATAGTCCAGCACAAGAATTTACATCTAGTAATAGGTATGATTTAATTTGGATTTCAGGTTTGTTGATATACCTTAATGATAAAGATTGTGAGCAATTAATTTCTAATTGCTATTCCATGCTTAAAAGTGGAGGGGTACTTCTTCTTCGCGATGGTACCGCAGTTCACAATCGTTATGAGATAGATAATAGGCATTCTAAAGATTTGAATAGCTATTATTCAGCAACTTATCGAACTAAAAAAGAATATATAGCACTTTTTAATATTCTTGGTTTTGTAGTGGTCGAAGATGAGGACATGTTTGAAGATGGAAGCCCTTTAAATAAATGGAAAGAGACGCGTCTTAGGGTGTACAAGTTTAAAAAAAATAATATAATCAGGAAAATTAAATCAAAAAAAAATGAATAATTACAATATTGTATTTACAATTGTTGATTCAGTAAGACACTACCATTCTGATGATGATAGGTCTCGACTTGCTGTAATGGATGAATTTGCCAAGGAGGGGGTAGAGTTTAAAAACATAGTGACATCTGCTCCAAGTACTGTTATGTCAATTAGCGCTATGATGACTGGGCTTCCATCTTATTATCTGGGTAGAAATTATTCAGATTTTCGTTTTGATAATGATTATTTCTCTACACTAAGTTCGATAGTTAATAAGAATGGTTGGACTACACGCGCACTTATTATGCATAAAGATATACGGGAGAAATTACGTGTATTTGATATGTTACCCCGTAAATACTGGCCAAAAGGCTATTCGCATAAAGATTGGTGGGATAATTCTAAGATCAATCAGCTATTACATAATACAATCAAAAAGGATGGTTCAAAACTACCTCACCCATGTTTTTGGTTTCTTGATTTTAATTGCCGTAAAGATCCAGATACTTCTGATTTGGTTGGCGATAGCATGAAAGCATTGCAAGATGCTGGCTACACTAAAGATAACACTATTTTTATTTTGTGCTCTGATCATGGATATCCAGATCCTTCTCGTGGAATCACACCAGAAGAGTTAAAACGTAATAATATGACACATGACATCTTTATGACAGATGACAATATTTTGATTCCGATGATTATTAGTTATCCAGGGTGCACGCCAGGGCAGAAAATTGATACCACAGTAAGTACTTTGGACTTATTACCAACTTTGATAGATATTCTTGAGATAGATGTACCAGATGAAGTACGAAGTCGCTGGTGTGGAAAAAGCTTATTGCCATTAATTCAAGGTACTAATAAAAAAGATTTTGAAAATCCTAAAATACGTACGGATGCTAGATTTCTTGGACAGAGTGGCAGAGTTTGTGCACTGAGAGGAGATAAATACAAATATGTTTATCATCACGATGAGCAAAAGGAAGAGTTTTTTGATATATCTGAATTTAAAATTGATGAACAAGATATTTCTGATAGTTCTATTCCTGAAGTGCAAAATGCTTTAATTGAATTTAGACAAGATTTTCTTGAATCTGAGAGATTAGGTGTTGAATTCCAAATAAATTACACATCCTATCAACTTGGTAAACAGATCAAAAAAATTCATAAATCAAAATTAGAAAAAGATTTTAAAGTATTAGTATTATCAACAGCTAGTGACGTTTTTTTACACTCGCTTGGAAATGCTTTACGTAAAATTTTAAGCACAGGAGATTTGACATTAGTTGCGCCATCTAATACATTTAAAGACAATATACAGGCCACTCATTATAGCAATGTCATTAACTTTTTAGATTTTCAAGTGTCTGAAAAAGATTGGCAGCAATTGAATAATGCTATATATGATTTAGTTATTTTGACTTACGACTCTAGTCAAAAATCTGATTTTAATAATTTAAGCCTATTTTCTAAAAAAATAAATAGTAAAAAACTAGTTATGATGGATCTAAATATGTCAATATCAATTCGCAAAGGCCAGGTTCAGCGGTATTTCCGGACACTGAATGAGAATCGTTTATTTTTCATACAAGAACCTTCATTAATTTTTTTCGAAATTTGGAAGGTATTAAAAATTGCATTTGCTCAGACTAGATATAAACTCATAAAAACTAATATACTGGATGCCAAGAAGTGGAGATAAAAAATTGGCAGCATTCGATCAAAGATATAGCAAGCTATCCACCTGGAGTAAAAGATTCGAGTGAGTCAATTATGGCAAATGCCGTAAATGCAGCTAACTACGATCTACTTTCTTTAATTAATTCTGGGCAAAGTACTATTGAAATTGGTTGTGGGTCTAATTCATGGTTGAAAAATAACCTACCAAAGGATGTCTCTTGGGATGGGATTGATGTCTTTGACATCGACTCTAGGGGCCGCAAATGTGTAGCTACGAGAATTGGTTCAGTGCATGAGATTCCATTTTCAAATGATAATTTTGATTGGGTTTTGGCAAATCAGTCTATTGAGCATTGGTTTGAATATGATATTCAGATGGAGGATGCGTTAAGTGAAATAGCTCGAGTCTTAAGGGTTGGTGGGCAGGCTCATTTAAACTTTCCTTTTTACTTACATGGACACCCTTTTTTTGTTCAAGGTAATTTAGAAGCTATTCTTTCTTTGATAGATGTAGATATCTGGAATATTGTAAATATAATTGCATACAATGATAGTGATGATCAAGATTATCTTGGATGGCGCCGTTGTGGATTTCCTGATAAATATGTTCAACGTTTTGGCAAAACTAATAGTTCGTTTGTAGTGAATTTGGTTTTAGAGAAAATAAGCACAAAAAAAGACGCACATCCAGAAAATCCAGATACTAGAGGCTTAAATATTAAACCACATCTTTCTTTATTTAGAATGGCTTGGACCCATGGAATTTACGTTGTAGTATGGAAAATTTTTCGAAAATTAATAAAGAGAAAGTTAAGTAGTTAATAGATAAGTTTCAATATCTTAAATTTATTACTAGAGAAAAATAAATAAATATAGTAACAAGCTTTTATTATGATAGGAATTTTTTTAGAAGTACGAAAATGAAAATTATATTTTTTTAAAATTAAAATTAAAATGAGTAGGACTAATAATTTTACAATAAGTGTAATCGGAACTTTGTTGACAAAGTTCGTCCTTGTCTTTTTAAAAATGGGTGTTGGGGTTTTAACTGCACGCCTACTTGGACCTGCTGGACGAGGATTTTTTTACTCATCTTCTCAAGTGCCTGGCCTTATCAACACTATTGGCACTCTAAGTATTGGAGAGGGGTTAATTTACCACATTAGTAAGGGTGATGTTAAACCTTACCAAGTACTTGGTACGGTATTTATTATGGTGGCAGGCTTTACTGCGATACTTTCGGCGGTATTGTATCTACTAGAGCCTTTGTTATCTCAGTATTTTTTAGAAGAACTTCCTGAAGGGATTATTCCATTAATCTTTTTGTTAATTCCAGTCACGATGACAGAATATTTTTCTACATCAGCATTGCGCGGTCTAAAGTTATTTAGTGTAGTTAATAAACTGACAATTATTACTCGTGTAAATGTATTGCTTTTAATGTTTATTGCATTAATATTTTGGTCAACAGATGTTTATACTGCAGTTTTTGCCTATACTTTAGCACTTTCTCTTAATGCTATATTATTTTTTATAGTGTTATTTTATCAATCAAAATTTAATTTTTCTGTTTCCTGGAAAGAGCTGCATAATATCATTAGATATGGTACGAAAGCACATATTGGCACAATACTTACAGAGGTAGAATATCGCCTTGATATATTTATTCTTTTATTCTTTTTAAATACAGCTGCTATTGGTATTTATTCTATTGGAGTTGCAATGGCTCAAATACTTTGGTATGTTAGCAATTCTATTAACACCGTGTTATTTCCATATTTGGCATCTTCTAATGGAAAGGATGTTGATCTTTTTACTGCAAAGATTTTAAAATACACATTTTTTAGTAACTTTTTGGTTTTACTTGGGTTAATTCTAGTTGGCTATCCTCTAGTTCAGCTGTTATATGGACGAATATTTTCGGAGGCTTATTTCATATTTTTAGTTTTATCTCCAGGCCTTTTAAGTGATTCAATAGCAAGAAGTTTAGCCTCCTGGTTAAAAGGCACTAATCGAGCTTTAGCCTTGAGTAAGGTGTCAAGTATTTCACTGGTCGTGAATATTTTATTTTGCATCATTTTAATTCCACATTGGGGAGTTTATGGAGCTGCGTTTTCATCAGTTATTTCGTACACACTTCGGGCAGTGATGTTAACTATAATGTTTTGTAAAATCACTAAAATTTCCCTGACCCAGATGTTTGTTTTTTCAGAAGGGGAGCTAATGAGAGCTAAAATTGTTCTCATTGCAAACATAAAGAAAATATTTTTTAATATATTATGATCTCTAATTACATATTTTTTTTAGGCTTCCTATCATCTTTATTTTTATGCATGTCAGTCTATGTGAGATATAAGAAGTCTGGGAGTGTTATTTGTATTACAGACCCTTTTTATCTAACTATTATTTTTTATTTTTTATATTATATAGTAGGTCAATTTAGCAGAATTCCACTAGATAATTTCCCTGAACATGTCTATATTTTAATTGCAGAAATGGTGCTTTTATCTACAGGAATTATGCTTCTTGCGAGCCTGTTTTTTGATGCCAGAATAATAACAGTTTCGTTTAATGACAAACTTCGAATACACAAAGATAGTAAAAGATTTGTAGTGGCAGCTTGTGCTTGTTTGTTAGTTGGCTATTTATTTTGGTATTTGAACTATTCCCGATTAGGGGATTTCAGTACTATTCTTTCTAGTTCATACAATAGAGTAGATAGAAACGCTCAATTGACTGAAATGCTGGGAAATCTTCCATACACTCACTTCCTTTTTCTTGGTTATTCTTTCTCTCTTACTGCTTATTTACTTAAAGGTAGGGCGCTATTAAAATCAGTTATTATGTCTTTAACTCTAGTTTTTCCGTTGATATTTTTTTATATCGTTGAAGGTGAAAGAACAGCATTACTTAAATATATTGTTTTCAGTTTTTTTATTATTTCATTTATTAAGTTTAATGGCGCTATCTTTTTAAGGAAGAAAGTTGTCTTTATTGGGGTTTTATTATTTTTACTAATGGCATTATTAGGAAATATACGAACTGGAGTACTTACTTTTATAGGTACTGGAGATTTAACATATGTTCAAAATCAGTTTAAAACTAAGAATTTTAAAATGTTTCTACCAAAAGAGTTTTCAGCTATCAATTTTACGACAAATAAGATTGTAAATGACATTCTAAGTGATGAACAAGACATACAAATGGGCTATTCATATGCTCAATCGGTGCCAT
>Ga0075444_10001576_pt1 | contig 14078 bp, 16 predicted proteins | sample CoawatmetaG01DNA_FD_76836 | JGI IMG/M metagenome (GOLD analysis project Ga0075444, IMG submission 76836) | Marine microbial communities from the West Antarctic Peninsula - Coastal water metaG017-DNA | ecosystem: Environmental > Aquatic > Marine > Coastal | place: Atlantic Ocean: West Antarctic... | reverse complement strand
TGTGATCAATGGTTACTTTCCCCAGGGCGAAAGCCGCAGCCACCCGACCAAGTTTCCCGCCAAAGAAAAATTCTACGCTGATCTGCTGGCCTATTTAAAGGCTAACTTTGGCGCCGATGACCTAGTTGCCGTAATGGGTGATATGAATGTCGCGGCCGAGGACATAGATGTAGGTATCAAACCAGAAAATGCCAAGCGCTGGATCAAGACCGGCAAGTGCGCCTTTCTTCCCGAAGAGCGTCAATGGCTGCAGAACTTGCTGGATTGGGGCCTACAGGATAGCTTCAGAGAGCAGTATCGAGAGGACAATAGCTACAGCTGGTTTGACTATCGCAGTCGAGGATTTGAGCAAGAGCCAAAACGCGGTCTGCGCATTGATCTGATATTGGCGTCACCGGCACTGATGACACAGGTTTCAGACACCGGTATTGATACCGAGGCCAGAGGGTTTGAAAAGCCATCGGATCACTGCCCTATTTGGGCTGATTTGAATCTCTAAGCCTGAATTAAAAAGCCTGTATATAAAAGCCCAAAACGGGCAATACAGTCAACCGATGTTCTCCAATGCCGTTCATAGAGCGACAGGTTAATTAGGAGATAGATATGCGTAAATTACTGACGATATTGACCCTTAGTACAGCGCTGCTGGCGTTTCCCGGAACGGCACTTGCCGAACGTGAAGATGATCGAGCATCGGCTAATCACAGCGATCACCGCCAGCAGGCCGATAGAAACCACCACAAGAAAACCAGTCACCTTGATAGAAAGCACGCCGCTAGAAAACATGCGGATAGAAAGCATTCGGACAAAAGCTACCGACATCAAAAGCAGTACATAAAAAAATACCGTGCAGAGACTCGCAGGCAACACAAGCTGGAACGCAAGCACCGCAATCGTATTGCCACTTACCGCCATTTTAACGGTAATAATTACACTCACTGGCGCGACCGTCGTGACTATCGAGAACATCGAATCTATAGCCAACAACGCAGAGCGTTTTACGGGCGTCATAACGACCGCTACAGAACCCATTATTTGCGCTATCATCGGGGCCTTAAACGCAGCCATCACCAACATGACGACAACTATCTCGAATGGGTCGCCACAATGCTGTTACTGAATGAACTGTTAGATGATGACTATCGCTAACCCGCCGATAACGGCTGCGGAACTGGCACTACTAGTGCCGGAACCGCTGGCAGTGCGAGGCAACGTCAATGGTACTGCTTTAGGTGTCGACCGCACTGAGACCAGAGACTCGAAGAACAACAGGGCAGAGGAACACAAGCTTGAGCAAACCGTTATTAAAAAAACTGCGCCCCTGTTAATGGAGATGTCGATGGATGAATTTCTCCAGAGCATTGAGCGTCGCGCTTTTCATATGGCGAGAATCGCCACAGGCAATCGCGATGACGCACTGGATATAGTTCAAGAGGCCATGTTCAAGCTGGTGCAGAAGTACTCAGCCAAGACCGCCAGCGAGTGGCGTCCGCTTTTTTACCGAATTTTAAACCGTAAAATTACCGATCACTACCGCCGCAATGCAGTCAAAAATCGGCTCTTTAGCCTCGCAAGCTTTGGCATGAAAAGTAGTGATCAAGGGGCTGATTTGATTGATCGTGCAGAGGGCCGCAAAAGTGATGCGCCAGACGCCACGGTGGCCCGAGAACTGCAGATGGAAATACTCTCTAAGGCTGTGGCTCAACTGCCAGGACGTCAGCGGCAGGCTTTTATGCTCCGCTGCTGGGACGGCATGAGCACCGCCATAACCGCTGAAACCATGGGCTGCAGCCAGGGTAGCGTCAAGACACATTACTCGCGGGCGATGCACTCCCTGCGCGCCTCACTGGAGGATTACCGATATGAATAGCAAGACAGAGCGCAGTTTGCAGGATCAGCTTGTGGCGCTGGAACAGAACACCGCCAGCAAGGATTTATTTCGCCTGGCTCAGGCTCGCAATAATGCCCTAGAGCAAAAGCCCGGAACAATCAGCAAAGGACTGTGGCCAGCAATGGCAACCGCCTTTGGTTCAGTCGTACTAATCGCAGTGCTCTACAGCCCGATTGAATCGATACTCTCGCCCAGCACCGAGTTCAGCAGTGATGATTATTATTCAGAGCTGTCAGAAGATAGTTTTGAACTCTATGATGATCTAGAATTTTACGACTGGTTAGCGGATATTGAGAGCTAATAAAGAGCTAATAAAGAGCTAATAAAGAGCTAGTGAAGAGCCCTAATACAGAGACCGATAATGAAAAATAAGCGTTTCAAAACCATAGCATTGCTCGCGGTATTGGCCTGCTGTGCCCTGCCCGTCTCTGCTGACCAGCCGAATGAAAGGCCGAATGAAAGGCCGAATGAAAAAGCAATTGCCTGGGCTGATCTGCCGGCGGATGCCCGCAGCGCACTGGCACCCATAGCGGAGCGCTGGGATAAGATGAAGCCGCGCCAGCAACATCGCTTACTGCGTAAAGTCGGCAACAAAAAGTTTAAGCAAAACGCTGATCGCTGGAACAAGCTTTCTCCAGAGGAGCGGGAGCGCATCAAACAATCTCGTGGACGTTTCAAGGAATTACCCGCGGAAAAACGTAAAGCATTACGCCAGAAATGGGACAGTATGTCTGACGCAGAGCGACGCGATGCCAGCAAAGCACGCCGCGCCCTGAGCCACTATCCACCCAAGCAGCGCCATCGTCTCCTCGAAGAACTGCAGCATTTACCTCCCGAGCAACGGCGGGCAAAATTAGAGCAACTTAGGAAGGCAGGTCCGAAAAACAAAAAGTAACTACCCTATAAGTCTGAATACGCAGAGGCTCTGCAAAGGATGCGGTAGTTATTCCAGCCCTCAGGTTCTGGTTGCAGCTTGGCCAAAGCTGCTGTGGTGGCGAATTAAGCAATCAAGCCGATTACCAAACAGTGCATAAATCCAAATCGTATAAACTTTCCCTAATCCTCCACTGTGGGGTAAGGGACTTAAAAGTAATAAATTTTCCGCAGGCTTTAACGCCTATCACTTTATGCGCTGCTTTCGGACCACAATGGGACTGACAGCAGGCTAATAAGCCAGAGAACCGCCGTCCATACATCGCACTGTAAGTGCCGAGATTCCGCGCGGCGAAACCCTTTCTTACAGCAGGGTAATTACCTGCTGCTTAAGCACCGGAAGAACCTCTGTAGCGAACCACGGATTAGTCTTTAACCAGCGATTATTACGCGGGCTTGGATGGGGCATGGGCAAAATTTCCGGCCAATAGTCCTGCCATTGACTGACCGTTTGGGTCACGGTGCCATGGGCTCGGTTGTCAAGATGCCAGTCCAGCGCATACTGCCCAATAACCAAGGTTAACTCTACCTTAGGTAACAGGTTGAGCAGCTGCGTTCGCCAGCGTTCCGCGCACTGAACCGGCGGCGCTAAATCCCCACTTTTTCGGGTTCCCGGATAGCAGAAAGCCATGGGTAAAATCGCAATACGCGACTCATCATAAAATACTTCCCGGTCTATACCCATCCAATCCCTCAGACGATCACCTGAGGGATCATCAAAAGGAATGCCTTTGTGGTGGGTCAATCTTCCCGGAGCCTGTCCTGCAATCAGTATCTTGGCTTGGGGATTGAGCTGCAAAATAGGCTTGGGACCAAGGGCTAAATCTTCACAGAGCGTGCAGGCGCGCACAGCGTTTAGCTGTGCAGAAATATCCTTGATTTCAAGTCTATCATTAGTCAAATTTGAGCCTGTCTATTTGAGTCAATCTATTTGAGTCAATCTATTTGAATCTATTTATAGCATTTTCGGTGGGAGGCTACCGAGCCCTGCCCTATCATCAGTTAAATCTAAGTTAAATCTAAGTTAAATATACTGTTTATGTAAGCTCAATGAGAAAATCGAGACAAAAAAAAGACCCCGGTGGGGTCTTTTTCAATACTGCGTTTCTACTTAGCTTTTCTTTAACAGCGCGCCTTTATAAAAGAGCTATTTATAGAACTATTTAAAGAGCTAGTTAAAGAGCTAGTTAAAGAGCTGAATCAAGTTCCGGTAAAGCAGTAAACAGATCTGCAACCAGACCATAATCCGCAACCGAAAAGATCGGTGCTTCTTCGTCCTTATTGATCGCAACAATCACCTTGCTATCTTTCATACCTGCCAGATGCTGAATCGCACCAGAGATACCCACAGCAACATAGAGATCAGGTGCAACGATTTTACCCGTTTGGCCGACCTGCATATCATTGGGTACAAAACCTGCGTCAACCGCAGCGCGAGAAGCACCGACGCCAGCGCCGAGCTTATCGGCAATGCTGTAGATCATGCTGAAGTTGTCGCCGTTGCCCATGCCGCGGCCACCGGATACAACAATTTTTGCGGCAGTCAATTCAGGACGATCTGACTTGGCGACTTCTTCGCCTTTAAACTCAGACTTGCCGGCATCGTGCGCCGAGGCAACGGCTTCGATAGTCGCGGAGCCACCTTCAGCAGGCGCCGCATCAAAAGCTGTGCCACGAACGGTGAGGACTTTAATTGCGTCGCTGCTCTGCACTGTGGCAATCACGTTGCCCGCATAGATTGGACGCTTGAATATGTCGGCACTGACCACAGCGCTGATTTCAGAGATAGCCTGAACATCCATCAGTGCAGCGGCGCGAGGCAGTATGTTTTTCGCGGTTGTCGTGGCAGTCGCCAGCACGTGGCTATACGCGGCACCCACCTCAGCGATCAGTGGCGCAACATTCTCTGCCAGTTGATGGCCGTAGGCTGCGTTATCTGCGACCAAAACCTTGCTGATACCAGCTACCTGAGCGGCCTGCTCAGCGGCACCCTGGCAATCACTACCAATAACCAGAATATCAATATCACCACCGATAGCTTGCGCTGCGGTAACAGAGTTCAAAGTAGCAGGCTTAAGGCTGCTGTTGTGGTGTTCAGCGATAACTAAAATACTCATGAGATCACCTTCGCTTCGTTTTTAAGTTTGTCTACTAACATGGCTACATCTTCAACCTTGATACCGGCTTGTCGCTCGGCGGGCAATTCAACACCCAACAAGGTGACACGAGGAGCAATATTGACGCCCAAGTCATCGGGCGTTTTAACATCCAATGGCTTGCGTTTGGCTTTCATAATATTCGGCAGTGACGCATAGCGCGGCTCATTCAAGCGCAGGTCAGAGGTCACAATCGCAGGAAGAGTCAGGGCAAGAGTTTGCAAGCCGCCATCTACTTCGCGAATAACCTCGGCCTTGCCTTCGTCTAAGCTCAGCTCTGAGGCAAAGGTCGCCTGTGAGCAATCCAAAAGCGCTGCGAGCATTTGACCGGTTTGATTGTTATCACCGTCAATCGCCTGCTTGCCCATTAAGATAAGATCTGGAGATTCTGCGTCGCAGACTGCTTTTAAGCATTTTGCGATGGCCAGTGGCTCGAGAGACTCATCGGTCTCAACCAGAATGGCGCGGTCTGCACCCAGAGCCAGCGCTGTGCGCAACTGCTCTTGGCACTGCTTAGCACCGACTGAAACAGCAATCACTTCAGTGGCTATACCCTTCTCTGCCAGACGCACTGCTTCTTCAACAGCAATCTCACAGAATGGGTTAATCGACATTTTGACATTGGCCAGATCAACATCTGAGCCGTCAGACTTGGGTCTTACTTTGACGTTGTAATCAACAACGCGCTTTACAGCGACCAGTACTTTCATGGTTTTCCTTCCATATAGCTGAATAAAAAGGGGGTTTTTAAGCGCCACGCAACAGTGCTGCAAGGAGCCAGATTTCGAGTCGAGTATGATGCCTAGCTACGGCCGATAAATCAAGCAACCGCGCGGCCTAACGCGACCAGTGAGTCAGCTCGTACCGCCCGTCATTGTTATAAATTATGGTTATCAATAATCGCTATAGCTATGGCCATATGATGGTTGTAACATGACGACTGTCGATATAAATGCTTTGGGGAGAATAAGTTTGGAACGAGAATATATGGATTACGACGTCGTCATCGTCGGCGCCGGCCCTTCAGGCCTGGCTGCTGCTTGTCGGCTAAAGCAGGTAAATGCAGATATCACAGTCTGTGTGGTAGAGAAAGGCTCGGAAGTGGGAGCCCATATTCTATCCGGTGCTGTCTTCGAACCCACGCCCCTCAATGAGCTGTTCCCCGAGTGGAAAGAGATGGGCGCCCCGCTACTGACCCCGGTCGTTGAAGACGATATCTTTGTCTTTACCGGTGCGACCAAGCGCATCAAGGTACCGAATCTGTTTGCACCCAAAACCATGCACAACCATGGCAACTATATTATCAGCCTCGGCAAACTCTGCCGTTGGTTGGCCGAACAGGCCGAGAACCTTGGGGTTGAGGTCTTTCCTGGCTTTGCCGCTGCAGAGATACTCTACGGCGAAAACAATGAAGTTCTGGGCATTGCCACCGGTGATATGGGTGTAGGTCACAATGGTGAGCAGAAAGGCTCTTATATGCAGGGCATGGAATTGCGCGGCAAGTACACGCTCTTTTCCGAAGGCTGTCGCGGTAGCTTGGGCAAGCAGTTAATTGCCAAGTACCAGCTCGACGCCGGCAAAGATCCTCAGCACTACGGTCTCGGTATTAAAGAGCTCTGGACTATTCCAGCGGATCAACACAAGCCCGGCTTGGTCGTTCACTCGGCGGGCTGGCCCCTAGATGAAAGCAAGTCTCTGGGTGGCGGCTTCTTATACCACCTGGAAGACAATCAGGTTGCCGTAGGTTTGATTACTAACCTGTCCTACACCAACCCCCATCTCAGCCCTTACGATGAGTTCCAGCGTTACAAGCACCATCCTGAGATCGCAAAGTACCTTGAGGGCGGCACGCGCATCACCTATGGCGCCCGTGCACTGTTAAAGGGCGGCCTGCAGTCCCAGCCAAAGATGTCATTCCCTGGTGGAATACTGATTGGTGACGATGCTGGCACCCTGAACTTTGCCAAGATTAAAGGCAGCCACACCGCCATGAAGTCGGGCATGGTTGCAGCTGAAACCGTTGCCGACGCTCTGGCAGCTGAGAAGTCTAATACCGATCTTCTAGAATATGCGCTAGCTTACAAAAACTCTTGGGCCTACAAAGAGCTGCATATGCAGCGTAACTTCGGTCCAGCTCAGCACAAGTTCGGCAATATTATTGGCTCGGCTTATGCCTTTATCGACATCAATATCTTTAATGGCATGCTGCCCTGGACACTGTCGGACAAGGTTGCCGATCACGAGACCTTAAAGCCGGCCAGTGAATGCGCCAAAATCGACTATCCCAAGTACGATGGCAAGCTGAGCTTTGATAAGGCTTCATCGGTATTTATGTCGAATACCAATCATGAGGAAGATCAGCCCTGTCATCTGGTATTAGCTGATCCGGATCTGCCGATCAGTAAAAACCTTGAGCTCTACGATGAACCGGCGCAGCGCTACTGCCCTGCAGGTGTCTATGAGGTGGTGGCCAATGACGATGGCAGTCAACGCTTCCAGATCAATGCCCAGAACTGCGTACACTGTAAAACCTGTGATATTAAAGAACCCAGTCAGAATATTAACTGGGTAGTACCTGAGGGCGCTGGCGGGCCTAATTACCCGAATATGTAAGCTTTAAACGCTCTGCAACTAGATCAATGCCCGTATCAATGATGCGGGCATTTTTTTATTCAGGGCTTTTAGTTCCAAGCTGTTTATTAAGAGCTGTTTATTGAGAGCTTTTTTATTGGGAGCTTTTAGACGACTTAGAATCTGCCCAAAACAAAGACGTCGCCCATGCTGCTAATGCTCAATTCATCGGTCTCGCTTGGATTCTGGCCATCGGATATCTCCGCCGCCCACTCAACGATCTGATAGAACACGTTGCGACTTAACAGTGCCTGTAAATTGCGGCGTATCAACACCAGTGGCAGAGGCTCTTGGGAACCGGGAAACGGCTGCATGGATAGCGGATGCTGACTGTCGACAACGACAATATCACCGGTGTGGGTAGTGAGCTTGATGGCCTGACAGCCATCGCGGGTTTCACGCTTGGCCGCAATCACGAACAGAGGGGCTACCTCGACCTTAATACGCCACTTCTCTACCGGCGTAATAAGGAAATAGTCACCCTCTTCATAGACCAGAATTGATGCGAACAGTTTGACCATCGCGGGACGTTTGATTTCACCGCCCTCGTGAATCCAGCGACCTTCGCGATCAATCAACAGATCCATATCGCCGCTAAGTGGCGGTTTCCATAGGTGCACAGGGGGCATTGATGCGGATGATTTCTCTTGAGTTGCCAGAAGGTCGGCAAACAGGCTGTCGAGTTCGATAGACAACGGGGCTGGCCTAGTGCTTACCGGGTGCTGCGGGCTTGTCTGCTACAGGCTTGTCTACTACAAGCTTTGACGCGGTCGATTTAGACAATGAAGGGTCTCGGTACTGACCGCTATTGCCAATGGTGACGCCGACGCCGGTGATAAACTTCATCAGATCGGCACTGTCGAGGCGATAGTTCCAGCTGCGACTAAAGCACAGCTCTACGGCACCCTGAGCCAAGGCCCAGCAAGCCAGATAATGATAATGTGGTGGCACATCTTCGAGCACGCCGCGTTCTATTAAACGGGTGATCATGCTATTCAGGGAATCTTCATTAGAACGGCGCATGGCGTGCAGTTGATCCAGCTGCCCTGCCACATCTTCAGCATCGATCAAGCGTACTTCTAGGTGCTGTACCAGTCGATCCAATTCTGGGCGCGCCAGACGCGACTCAAAATAGGCTTTTGCCGCTGCACCGGATTCCCCGGCCTCAGCCTTGGCAATACCATCAGCTAAACGCTGCGTAATGCTCTCTTCGTAATCGAGCATAATCCGCACAAGAATTTCGTTTTTGGTGAGGAAGTGCTTGTAGACAGTGCCCTTGCCGATGCCGGCCTTGCCAGCAATGCTGGACACGGTCACCCTGTCTATACCATCGGATAAAAATAGCGACAGTGCAGCATCGATAATCTTTTGTTCACGATTGAGAAAGATCTTTTTCTTCTCGCGAATTCTATCTGCACTGGAGGTTTTGCTATTCATATAAAAGACAATTCTTAGTCAACCTGTGGAATACCATTAGAAACCTAAAGACTGCCAAAGACAATATCTAAAGGCTCAACTCTCTGTTACTGGCGCGAATAAATTCACTCTTCAAATCGGCAAAGCTCTGTACGGCAGGAAACTGCGGAAATTCAGCAATCACATTTTCAGGCGCATGGAACAGGATACCCGCATCAGCCTCAGCAAGCATCGTCGTGTCATTATACGAATCTCCAGCGGCAATGGTTCTGTAATACATGCTTTTAAAGCCAACTACGGCTTGGCGCTTAGGGTTGGCTTGGCGCAAGTGATAGTCGATCACTGTGCCATCTTCCGCTGTCTCTAATTTGTGACACAGCAGTGTCGGATAACCCAGCTGCTTCATTAGCGGGCTGGCAAACTCATAAAAGGTATCTGAGAGGATAACCACTTGAAAACGCTCACGCAGCCAATCGACAAATTCGATGGCTCCTGGCAGTGGTTCGAGGGTCGCAATTACCTCTTGAATTTCATTCAACCCGAGACCATGTTCACGGAGTATATCCAGGCGATAGCGCATCAATACATCGTAGTCCGGCTCATCGCGCGTGGTCTTTTTTAACGCTTCTATACCGGTTTTTTCGGCAAAGGCAATCCAAATTTCCGGGACCAGAACGCCCTCCAGATCAAGGCATGCAATTTCCACAGATAGTACTCCTGACAATTCGATTTTGACTGCACTTTACGTGGTTCCAGAGACCGGTGCAATTGCCAACAGGGTAGATAAAAAGTTATAAGGCTATAGCTGCTTATTATTTTTACTAATTAGGCGATTTTGCTATAGTGCGCGGCTAAATAGGGCTGGGTTAATTCCCCCTGTACTCTCCAACAAACTTATCGGATAAAGACAAATGAGCTCGATCACCAACATCGTTGATATAGACAGTGAACTGGCAACCCAGTCACCACAAGAAATCCTCCGCTACGCTCTCGAGAACTTTGATAATATTGCGATCTCCTTTAGCGGCGCCGAAGATGTGGTGTTGATCGATATGGCTTACAAAATTCGCAAAGATATACAGGTCTTCTCTCTGGATACCGGCCGACTCCATGCCCAGACCTATAGCTTTATTGAAGCGGTGCGCAACCATTACGACATTAAGATCGATCTGGTGATGCCCGAAGCCGCCAAAGTGGAAAAATTAGTCAAAGAAAAAGGCCTCTTTAGCTTCTACCAAGACGATCACAAAGAGTGCTGTGGCGTGCGTAAGATTGCCCCCCTGCGCAAGCAGCTGCTGACCGTAGATGCTTGGATCACTGGCCAGCGAAAAGATCAGAGCCCTGGCACACGTGCTGCAGTGCCGGCAATGCAAGACGATAAAGCCTTTGCCCGCCCAGACGACAGCCTGACCAAGTTCAACCCACTGGCCAACTGGACGTCAAAGCAGGTCTGGGACTATATCCGTGAAAACAATGTTCCCTACAACGAACTCCATGACGAAGGCTATGTAAGCATTGGCTGTGAGCCCTGCACCCGTCCTACTGGACCGGGCCAGCATGAGCGCGAAGGCCGCTGGTGGTGGGAAGAAGCAACCATGAAAGAATGTGGTCTGCACGCGGTTAATATCAGCAAATAACGGTCACTAACAACAGCAAAGGGAGATAAGTATGAACATCACCATGGTCAAAAAGATCTTTGCCGATGGCTCTCCCTGCAAGAAATGTGCGGAAGTTGAAGAAAAGATGCGCGCGGCGGGACAGCTCGAGCGTATTGATCAGACAATTGTTGCCGACGAGTCGAATCCTCAATCGCCGGGTATGGTGCTGGCCACAGAGCACGGCGTTGATCGCGCCCCGTTCTTTGTGGTTGAACGGGATGGCGAGCCAGCACAGATTTACACGGTGTACTTTAAGTTTGTCAAAGAAGTGCTCGACGCTGAGACCAGCGAAGAGGAAGAGATTGCCGAAATAATGAATGATGTGGATCTGGACTTCCTATAGAGCCAACCCTGCTTGCGCAGTTTGTCTCTTGCCGCTGCCTTTTAACAGAGCCAACTCTGTTTGTAATCATAAAGTGCTTTTTTCTAGCACACCGGCAATTTGATATTGGCGAAGTACTCCAGCTGGGCTTCCTTGCTCGGCAGTGCCATGGCTTCATCCACCACAGTGCGTGTCAGGTGCGGTGCAAAAGCATGAATAAAATCATACATATAGCCTCTCAAATAAGTCCCTTTGCGAAAGCCAATGCTGGTGACACTGGATTGGAATAGGTGCCCTACTTCGATGGCCACCAGATCAGTATCCACCACTGGGTCATAGGCCATATGGGCGACAATGCCGATACCCAATCCCAGGCGCACATAGGTTTTGATCACATCAGCGTCAGTGGCGGTAAACACCACTTTTGGCTCCAGGTGCTTTTCACTAAAGGCATCATCGAGTCGCGAGCGGCCGGTAAAACCAAACACATAGGTAACAATCGGATGTGCCGCAACATCTTCAATGGTCAGTTCTGCAAGCTGCGCTAGAGGATGATCTTTGGGTACCAGAATGCAGCGATTCCAGCGATAACAGGGCATCATCAGCAGGTCGTTGTAGAGCTCCATGGCTTCAGTTGCAATGGCAAAGTCAACGGTACCATCTGCGGCTTTCTCGGAAATCTGCACCGGTGTACCCTGGTGCATATGCAGGGATACCTCTGGATACTTATTAATAAAACCCTGAATCACCGTGGGCAGCGCGTAGCGGGCCTGAGTATGTGTGGTGGCAATCGACAGACTGCCTTTATTGGGGCTGTTATGTTGCTGGGTCAACTGTTTGATGCTCTCAACCTGACGTAGAATATCCCCGGCGATTTTAAGAATGTCCTCACCGGTGGGGGTCACTCGGGTCAGGTGCTTGCCGCTGCGGGAAAATATTTCAACACCCAGTTCATCTTCAAGCAAACGAATCTGTTTGCTGATACCTGGCTGAGAGGTGTAGAGGCTTTTGGCGGTGGCTGAAACATTGAGGTCGTGGTGGGCGACTTCCCATATATAGCGCAGTTGTTGCAGTTTCATAGGGTTTCCTCGACGATCTTAAGCTGGCTAACCGGGATATTAGCTGCCACTTTGATATTTAATCTATCTGAAACATACGCTTATCTATACGATAAAGCTATAAAAATATACAAAACTATTCCTTCATAGAATAGCCTCTGGTTGCTAAAGTGGCGCCTCTATTTTGCTTGTAAGTGACCGCCCCACTCAATGATTGATCTTCTACTCTACATTGCCTCTGGCGCCGCTGTCGGTCTTGCCATCGGACTCACCGGTGTCGGTGGTGGTTCGCTGATGACGCCGCTGCTGATTCTGTTTGGCTTTCCCTATAACGTTGCCATCGGCACCGACCTGCTCTATGCGGCGATTACCAAGGCTGGCGGGGTGGTAAGCCATCAGAAGCAAAAAACCATCCAGTGGCACACTGTGCGTATGCTGGCTCTCGGCAGTGTACCGGCATCGATTATCACCGCCCTGTTCCTCAGCCAGTTGTTTAGCGACTCGTCGGAATATGAGGGTATCCTGACCCGCAGCCTGGGGGTTATGTTGGTATTGACCGCCACGGTTATATTATTAAACGGGCGCTTGCGGCAGACAGTTAAAGTAAAACATGAAGAATCTGATGGTTTTTTCGTCCGTCATAACGACGCAGTGATCTTCTTGGTGGGCCTCTTTTTGGGGGTTTTTGTCACCCTTTCATCGGTGGGTGCCGGCGCTTTTTGTGCCGCTGTGTTGATAGTTCTCTATCCCCATATGCCGGCGCTAAAGATTGTCGGAACCGATATCGCCCACGCTGTGCCGTTAACCTTGGTGGCAGGTCTTGGACATCTGGTCTGGTTGGGCAACGTAGACTTTATGTTGCTGGGCTGTCTGTTGATTGGTTCGCTGCCGGCGATACATCTGGGAACCAGGCTGGCTCGCAGAATTCCGAGCAATATACTGCAGACCACCATCGCTACCCTGCTGCTGGCTATAGGTATTAAATTTGCGGTTTTTTAACCTGAGAGCTGTTGATGTGGCTAATGGCTTTGAATGTTCGGTGGTAAAACAGCCCTAGATAAAATCTTTACCGAATCGAACCACAAAAAAGCCAAACATTAGCGCATAGAACAGATAGTAGAGTACCGAATGGCGCGCCTTTTTACGGACTTCTTTTAACGCTTCAGCGGCCTCTGCAGCTAGATTGCGCTGCTCTATTTCAATTTGTAGGAAGTGCAGAGCCTCACCGCTGGGCTGGTCTTTATACAGTTTGAGTATCTCTGTATCTGACCATTTTAAATACTTCCGTGAGCGTAAAACCGCCATAGTCTATTGCCCTGTCAGCCAGCTCTATTTTTTGAGCTCATTGGCAACACCATGTGGTACATGACCTGTGGCCACGTGTTGGCTCGCGGAACTACAGTGATCCTGCTGATCGTCAAAAAATACATCTGCACCAAAAGACTTGAGAAAGTCCCCCTTGCTGAGACCGCCAAGAAATAGGCTTTCATCGATACGAATGCCCCACTCTCTCAGTGTTCGCACAACACGTTCGTGAGCTGGCGCAGCTCTTGCAGTGACCAGCGCGGTGCGAATGGGGCACTCGTCTATGGGGAATTCAGCTTGCAGTGAATGCAGCGTCTGTAAGAATTTTTTAAACGGCCCTGCATCCAATGGCATACGGGCTTCGGCCTTTTCGTTAGCGGTAAAGGCATCTAGACCGCGTTCCTTAAAGATCCGCTCAGAGGCATCTGAAAACAGTACCGCGTCTCCATCAAAGGCAAAGCGCAGCTCATCAGACTCGCTGATACTCTTCTGGGATGGCAATAGAGTCGCCGCTGCCATACCACTATCGAGAGCACTGCGCACATCTTGAGCATTGGTACTTAAAAACAGATGACAGGCAAAGGCAGAGACATACCTGTAGGGTGAATTGCCCCCAGAAAAGGCTGCACGGGTAATATTCAATCCATGGTGGGCAATGGAGTTAAACACACGCAGGCCAGTATCAGCGGAGTTGCGTGAGAGTAAAAT
>Ga0075444_10001573_pt1 | contig 14080 bp, 9 predicted proteins | sample CoawatmetaG01DNA_FD_76836 | JGI IMG/M metagenome (GOLD analysis project Ga0075444, IMG submission 76836) | Marine microbial communities from the West Antarctic Peninsula - Coastal water metaG017-DNA | ecosystem: Environmental > Aquatic > Marine > Coastal | place: Atlantic Ocean: West Antarctic... | reverse complement strand
CCACGGAAGCTCCGACCGACAGCAAGTAAGCTCGCCCACGAGACAAAGTCAGATTGCTATAGCGATTTGCACTAATTCTCAGCGAGGAAAAGGAGAGGCGCACTACAACGCGCTTCTTCTTTCGGGAAAAGCAGCAGCAACCCTGCTGCTTTTTCTTTTCAAGATTAGTAACAGACCGGTCTAATAATTCAAATTGAAATGTTGATTAAGTAGGTCGCAAAAGTGAATTCGCCTCTTCAAAATTCCAAGAGAAAATTAGTCGAAATTTCTCTGCTCGTAGAAATACTGCAATTCTAGAATGTTCCAAAAATCACATTGACATAAAAGAACCCAAAGCAACTCATTTCACTTTACCTCTGAACAAATCGTCAAGGTCATTATTCTCCAGCACTCCACTTTCAGAGAAATACAATGCCGTTTTGTCACGAGCCTGCTTAAAGCCCTGCGGAATCAAGAATCGTTTTTTATCAAATGGCACCAATTTCAGAGAGTGATAGACAAATAGGTCGCGCAGCTCTTTTTGACCGAACTCTCTTTGCTCACGACGAGAGCTGCGCTTTTTGAGATTCACAGGAAAGCCTAGCTTTGTATCACAGTTCATAATGCTGCACCAAGCCTTGCTCATAGTTGCCGACAATTTGACATTGCTTAGAGAGATTACCCGAGCTAGTTCGACTTGGCCAACATCACGCTTGCGTACAGACTGGCCTGTGTAGGTAGTCTCCATAGCGGCTGTGCCATCAGGCAAACGAACCGCCTTCACTTGCGAACCCTGATAATTCGAAAAACCACGTTTGCCGCTGCGATGATCACTTAAATATTCAGCTAACGAAATCTCAAAGTAGCTCTTATTCTCAGGATTGACATAGACAACTCGATCAGGAGAAGTGTCTTGCCAAATTACAAGACCCTGAGCAGTCTTCGTGCTGAATGCATGCTGGCTAAAAGCATTTTCGGATGCACCGAACATGCCTCCTGAGGCTTTCAATAAAAGCATTTGGCTATCAGTCGGTGCCAACGCTGCCGATGTCGCGGCCACCCCTGGCAAGAGCAGAAAGACGTATCCACAGAGAACTGCGCTCACAGCCATTACTATTTGGTAATTGATTCGCCGCTGACTACTCTTCACTCGGACAGCCACTAATTCCTTTACTAAACCCTTCAATAGCCAATGACCAGTCGCAAGCCCTTTCCAGTAAAGCTTTGCCAGTAAACTCTTTCCAGTAACCTCTTTCCAATAAGCCCTTTCTGGCAAGCCCTTTTGCGACCACCAAGCAAGGAATTTCTCTTTCCATAGTCGCAGGCAACAAATTCTTCTTACCCTCTTTTTAACCAGCGATTACGCGCACACGACCCTATCCTAAAAATTCTCAGGCACAGATACTGCTTTCTATAGTTAACATACCCCTTTAATAGAAAAAAAGAAGTGCTACGGAAAGTTTCCGTAGCACTTCAAAGGTTCATATCAACTGACGCTATAGGTCTTTCTTTGCCTTAATTGATCCTAGACTGCATCAGGGCCAATTTAGACGCTAGGGCTAATTCAGATGCTATGCCTAATTCAGCTGCTAGGTCCAATTCTGCTGCAAACAGCGCCAGGCCCAAAAGTCCTTCCGCTGGCAGAACAGGGCTCCAGGGCAAGCGAAAAGCGACTAAGAGCCGCTCAGGTTAGCCGTGGAACTGACCAGCCTCGGTGGAACCCGCCAGTGCCGTCGTCGACGACTGGCCGGCGGTAACGGTTTCCAGGATGAGGTCGAACAAGCCAGTGCCCACCTCTTTCTGGTGTGCCACGGCAGTGTAGCCGGCCTTCTGGGCGGCGAATTCTTCCTCTTGCACACGCACATAGGCAGGCATGCCTTCTTGCATGTACTCACGGGCCAGCTTCCAGGAGCTGAGGTTGATCGAGTGCCAGCCGGCCAAGGTGATGAACTGGAACTTGTAGCCCATGGCACCAAGCTTGGCCTGGAAGTCCATGATCGTCTTGTCGTCGAGGTTCTTCTTCCAGTTGAAGCTGGGAGAGCAATTGTAGGCCAAGAGCTTGCCCGGAAACTGGGCATGAATGGCCTCGGCGAACTTGCGAGCCTGCTCCAGATCGGGCTTGGAGCTTTCGAACCAGAGCATGTCGGCATAGGGAGCGAAAGCGAGGCCGCGCTTGATGGCCGAATCAAGACCGCCACGCACGCGCCAGAAGCCTTCAGGCGTGCGCTCGCCGGTCATGAATTCATGGTCGCGCTCGTCCACGTCGTTTTCCAGCAGGGTGGCATCGAGGGCATCGGTACGGGCCACCAGAACGGTTTCCACACCGAGAACGTCGGCAGCCAGGCGAGCGGCAACGAGGGTGTTGATGCACTGCGACGTGGGACGCAACCCTTTGCCGCCCAGACGGCCGCATTTCTTAGCCGAGCCCAGCTGGTCCTCAAAGTGAACACCAGCGGCTCCGGCCTTAATGAACGACTTCATCAGTTCATAGGCATGGAGAGGACCACCGAAACCGGCTTCGGCATCAGCGACGATGGGAGCGTACCAATCGACACCGTTGTGACCGTCGCTGGCATCGATTTCGTCGGCGCGCTGCAGAGCATTGATCAGCTGTGTCACCAGGGCCGGAGCACTGTCCACAGGGTAGAGGCTCATGTCAGGATAGACCTGGCCAGACTTGTTGGCACCGGCGGCCACCTGCCAGCCAGAGAGATAGATAGACTGAGCACCTTCGCGCACCATCTGCACAGCCTGCGGGCCGATCATGGCGCCGAAGGTCTTGACGTAGGGTTTGGTATTGAGGAGCTTCCAGAGCTTCTGAGCAAGCACTTTGGCGTGGGTGTGTTCCACCTGAAGCCGCGGGCGAAGACGCACGACATCCTCAGGGGAGTAAGGGCGAACAATGCCGTTGAAGCGATTGTTGGTCCATTGGCTGGAAAGTTGCTTGGTCTGGGCTTTGAGAGATTTTTTGGTCATGATTTAGGAGATTTCTGTTGAGCAATTTATAGAGGTAAATCGCTGTATTGGCATACCACTGCAAGAGTGGCGGGAATATTGGGTTCTCGAACGTACTATCCTTCAGGTATAACTAGCTACCGTTGTCTCCTAAACATCTAAAAGATGCTGTCACGGCGGCCTGCTGATTCTTATAGTTTGGCTTTGCTAGTTAATTAGAGAAAGTATGAGACCTGATTGGGGGGAGATTGAAAGAGAACTTCCTATTGGTCTATCAATAAGTGTTTACTCAGAGCGGCACTGACTAAGCCCCTCTCATTTACAGAACCTCGCAACATGGCTTAACCGAAAGCCCCATAAGCCATACCAGCGCTATCCGCAAGACCTATTGGCAGCCAGTCTTACGTTAAGCTCTCGCTTAACGTCTCAATCTTAGCTAGATGTAAGACTCGCATAGCTAGTGCAAACACTGCCTTGAGATACACTCTAACAATGGCAATCACGAACGAATCACGCGACAAACTCAAAGCACGGCTATCTAAAGCCATTGGGCATCTCAACGCTGTTTACAAGATGGTCGATGAGCAGAAATACTGTATTGACATCCTTAACCAGCTGAAAGCGGTGCAGTCGGCATTGGATAAAAGTGCTGAAATCATGCTTAAAGACCATCTCAATACCTGCGTGGTCGAGGCTGTCCAAAACAATGACTCAGCTAGAGTAATGGAAGAACTATGGCAGCTTCTAAGACACAGCAATGATGCCGAAGGTCCAGAGCCATCACTGGAAACTAACACAATAAAAGCCGCAACAAAATCCGATTGCTGCGGCTCCTAAATTAGGGGCCCCGAAATTAGCGGCTCCGAAATTAGTGGCTCCGAGATTAGCTGCCCCGAGACTAGCGGCTCCGAGATTAGCTGACCCGAGACTAGCGGCTCCGAGATTAGCTGCCCCCCTGATTAGCAGAAGCTAGCACTGGGGCAATTTTGTCAAACGAACCAAAATTGGAAAGGCGGCAGCCAAATGAGCTCGGCTGCCGCTCTATGGCCCGTCGGCGACTTCTGCTCAAAAAGCAACTTGTAAAAAAATAGTGATTGCCAAATGGGCAAGCATGAGATGAAGTTACCTGCATAAGAGAAGAAGAGCAAGAAGTAATAGTAATAGTACTTCTACTTCTTCTACTTCTTCTATTACAAACAAAGGAAAACAAGGCTCTTAGAGCATCTCAGCGTTTTTCTCGAGAATAATCTTGATCGCGCCGTTCAGCCTGAGAGTTTCGCTAACGGTATCGGCGGCGGTGCCTTAGGCGAACTAGAACAAACTGGCGAAATGCGAGTCAACATAGCTACTGGCAAAATCAGCGAGCAAATTACCTGAGATTTGGTCACTACTGTTTCTGGCATTTCTCGATACAAGCAGTCAGGCAGCAAGAAATACATAAAACATCTAGTAAAAACGGTCGCCAAAATTTTATCAGCCTGTGAAATATCATATGTTCAAAACCTCACACATAGATACTTCCGTGGTATTTAATCCCGACTATTCACCCAAATAGGTGATTACCGCAAAAATCAGACCTAGTAGACTGAACAAATGGCCGACTAGTTACTGGAGATATTGTCATCAAAATCCACTAGCTTACCAACTTCTATCGAATACTGAACTCTGGCGAAAAACTATCAAATCTGGGGGCTTTGATTGAAACGGAAGAAGACAAAATCCAAATTTGACTTGCTTGGGATAATTGCTCGAGCCGTCGAACCACAGGAAGAAATAATAAAAGAGTCAACTCCGGCGACTGAAACCACTGGTGATGTCTTAGAAACTAAGCCAGAGCCGGAAGCAGAGAAAAACCCTTCGAATTTCACTATTGGCACAACAGAGAAGTCGCACGGTTTTAGAGTACTAATACCAATAAATTCGCAAGACTCTGCTCTCTACGCCCTTGAATCTGCTATGGCGCGTCAATGGCCGCACGACACACAATTCATGCTCACAACAGTAATTGAAAGTCTCAGTGGCGAAAACCTTGAGGTTAAAACCATTCACCGCGATGCGTTATTGGCTGAACAGAATGAGCATCGCCGTGCTATGCGCAAATGGCTTAATCAGCTCAAAGACTCATTTGCAACGGTTTTCCCCGATACTATTACCGATTTAGAATGCGGCAGAATTGCTGAAAAGATTTGTGCGGTGGCTAGTAGCTGGCAGGCCGACTATATTTTAATCGGCTCCCATGACTTCAGCTTGGTCGACCGCAAAACACTTGGTAGTATTGCTTCAAAAGTACTTATGAGCGCGCCATGTACAGTTGAAGCGGTACGTTTTAGCAAGCGGAGAAAGACAGGTCGGAGAGGTGGTGGCAGCGACACAGAAGAAATAAGACAGCACGCCAACCAATCGCCACGTCGCATCATAGTGGCCACTGATTTCTCAGAGCAAGCCGATAAGGCCGTTCAATGGGTAGCAGACAACCACTGGTTCGACAATACTGAGATTCGGCTACTCAATGTTACTGAAGCATCCAAAAGAGAACCTGGTGTGTCCTTTCTCTCTGGCTCAAAAGGCTATATTTCAGAACAGCAATATCAGAGAACCTTGGAAAACAGACTGCGCGTAGTTGGTAGACAAATAGCGAAAAAGCAGCCTCGCTGCAAGCTTGAAGTATTTGTACTACAGTCAGATTCTGTATCAGGGGCAATTTTAGAACTCGCTTCTGCCTGGGACGCCGATCTAGTGGTTCTGGGTGCACAAAGAGAAGAAAACAGCGAAGAGCAAAAATTCGGGTCTAAAGCTCTGCCAATTATGGATAGCTTAGATTGCTCCACAATTGCCATAAGAGACCACAATCGCCAACAGGTGCATTTCTCCTGGTACCTTGAGCTGCAGAAAACCACTAACCACGACTTGCGAACGGTAGAAACGTCCGAGGCCAAAAAGTCATGAATGAGTCGCATGCACATTACTGGGAAGACCTGAACCAATGGTTTGCATTTGCCCTTCATCAGCTTGTCTACATTCCAGCATGTTGCATTCATGCTATAGAGCAAGAACTTAGAGCCAAGCACGGTGCCCCCCAAATTCTACATCGACCTCACGAGCACTCAAAAAACCACCCGATTAATCACCTTGAGATGGCCAAGAATTCGACAGAACACCTCGAAAAAGCGAGCATCCACGATCAACCACATCTCTGCAGGAACTGCGGCGATGACATCATTTCTCGAGTGCATTCAAGTCACGGTCGTGAGCACACGAAAATTGACAATGACACCTTTCACGATTGGCTTTCAAATGATCAACCTCGTCTTGATGTCTATGAAGCCCTACCGCACGTTAGCGCCTACGAGCAAAATCTAGACGGCTTTAACGAAGAACACCTGCAGCGCATAGAAAAATATTGGGCAGAACATCAACTTTCTAGTCCAAACTGCGCAGTCAAAGCAGCCAAATTAGCTACTGCCGCTGACTGGGAAAAAACGAAACAGCAGTCGATAGAAAACAGCCGAGCTGAATACTAGGCTCCTACTGGATAGCTGCTCAGAATTTTTACTAAAGACTAATACGCGTGCTTTTCAGCGGGGATCAGAAAACGCGAAGACGGCTCCACTAGGCCAACCAGAGATTTTCACGCTGTTTATGCATAAATGGCATGGCTGACAGTTAGCATGGCATTTTGGCGTTTCTGGGCGAATCAGATATGACGAAAGAAATCGAAATGGTTCAAAGCAAAGCAATCGATGTCCATAGCGAACATCGGCCGCCACTTGAACCCCCCCAATGGCATACGGACCAAATCTTACAAAGAACAGCTGAAGCAATTAATTCCGACAGTGAGAAAAACGCTACTACTTACCCACTACCCAAGCTATCGATAGACAGTATGTTCGGCGCAACGATAAACAATTCGTTATTCAAAAAGCACCTAGATACAAGCAAAGGAAGCCATCAACCCACTGAAAAGCCAGACCGAGAAGATATAGTACCGCAGAGAATCGAAGCTCAAAAAAATGGCGGCAGATTAGAAAGGTCATCAGCACTTGAGCCCATAGATCCGACAAAAGCAGAGCGCTACCTACACGGTGACGGCAAGGGCCTTCCACCAATCGCCAAAGCTTTCAAAGATATCGGACTTGAGACTCTAGCCGCAGCAACCGCAAAAGACAGTTCAAAGCCCCAAATACACGTCTCCACAAGATCAGGCGACAGAGCTTTCCCTCTAGGCTCCAGAGAAAATCCATACACATCTATTCAGTCGGCTGTAGACAAAGCGCCAACAGGCAGCGTTATCAACGTCCACCGAGTGGGCTCGGACGTTTACAAAGAACGAGTCAGCATAACGCGTTCCGATTTAGTCGTGCAAACAGATGCAAAGAATCCAGCGGTGATTGACCTAGCAGGTAGAACTACCGGCCGAGCCAACGCCGCTTTTGCCATTGGCAGTGGCAGCAGCGAAATTTCGATCAAAAATTTTGAAATACGCAACTTTACGGGCAATGTCGCAGCAATCAGGATAGACGGTAGTAACATTCACAATATCACTGTCGCAGGTAACGACATTCACTCAGCCAGCGGCGCCGAGGGTATCGCAGTATATGGCCGTGGTGGCAGCGAGGCGTCACGATTAAGCAAAATCAATATCATCTCCAACAAGGTTCACGATCTAAAGCTTGGTGAGCTGGAAGCAATTCCGATTAACGGAAATGTCAGCGGATTTAAGGTAGTTGGTAATAGCGGATACAAACTCGACAATATTTTCATCGATACAATTGGTGGCGAAGGAGTTTCAAAAAACGCAACCTTCGATCAAGCGCGCGATGGGGAGATTTCTTTCAACTACGCTGACAAAATCTCTACCCTGAGCAATGCCAATAGCCGAGAAAGTGGCAACCTCTCTGCGGCGGCAATTTATAGTGACGGAGCAAAGAACCTTTCGATCAAAAATAACTATATACGCAATGCCGATTTTGGTATTGAGATCGGTGGTGAGCACTCGGGTTTAGCCTCTAGCAACGTAGCGGTAAGCAGCAATATTGTCGAAGCGAGCAACTATGTCTGGCTCGGTCGAGGTGGGGATCCTCAACGCCCTGGGGGAGCCAAGGACAGCTACGCTCGAGATAACGTAGTAATTGGCAATGCTCGAACTGAAACTCAGTCAAACGTAAGAAATTTCGCTGTTGAAAATACCATAGCGTTCGCTAGAATGTCATCCGCTAAAGTCTTGCCAAAAGATATCGCAGCTTTGGTGCAAAAGCACTCCAAGTGACCTAGCGGTCTCCTATAATCTCGTCGGTTATGCCTTTGCTTGATTCCTCAAGGGCCTTCAAATCTCTCTTAGCAAGATTGAGCTGACCGAGTTTTTGATAGCAAGAAGCTCGCTCTTTGTAGCAGGTCGACAAAATTACTTCATCCTCACCACCAGCACTAGCCTTGTGTGAACGAGTCAAATTAATAGCCTCAGTAACACTATTTACTGCATCCTGCCAGCGCCCCTGAGATTTAAAGCAATCAGCTTTGACCATGTATAGGGGAGCAATAAATTCACCAGTAGAAGCTTTCAGGCCTCTATCAACCATTACTAAGGCCTCTTTACTCTTGCCGGCCTTGAGCAAAAGACTAGCGGCGCGACAGTAGAAGCCTATGGGTGACGAGCCGCCCAAGATCGCGAGCTTCTCAAAATCAGCAGCAGCCTCGGTCAAACGGTTGGTCGCCCCGTAACAGCCAGCTCGAATCTGATAGGCATCTGATATTTGATACTTCGCAAGCGCCTTATCACAGAGCTTAATAGCCTTATCATACTGCGCATCACCAGCATAGGCCTCAGCTGCCTTAACTAAAATCAAAACAGGAGCGCTGTCTAAATCTTTGACTTTATCAAACAAAACCACTGCCTGTTCCGACCGATTATTGCTACTTAGGCAAGCCGCTTCCCACATCAGCCTCTCATTTGCATCACCCTGATGAACAGGAGTTTCCTTGAGCAGCCGTCGAATCTCCGCAATTTTTTTCTTCCGTAGAAAACCAATCAATTTCCCCACTGGTAGCTGATTGGCACTAATCGCGTTTCGCGGAACGCTATATTTCCACAAGTCTCGAGGCTCTACTTTCTTTGTATTAGCGCTGGGTTCTCCTCGTTTACTTATTTCAGCCTTCTTAACCGCTTCAGGCCTTGGCTCACTCCCATGCACAGAAGAAAACTGAACTTGAATCAGACTAAGTGCGCAAAGGCAAAATAGACGGCACATGCTAGACGGAAATATAACTGGAGTATTTGTAAGAGCCAACTTTTGTACCTAAGCGAGAATTTCAGCGGTCGCAACAAAGAAACAAATAGCACAAATAACTTTGCCAATATCTTTCATGGCAAAACCCTGTTTACCATTATCCTTCCATCATAAAGGGTTTCAGGGTTCACTGCGAGAATAGATCTTTTTTTTGCCAGCCTGAGCCTTTTCACATTACCTCTAATTCAAAGGGACAAAGCGAAATCATCGCTTTATCCCTTTGAATTAATTGCAAGGTAATTGCGGTGCCTATTTCAAGTACCGATCTGGATCATTAGCTGGCATGTTCCGATCATGCTGCTCGTCGTGCGGGTTAGAGCCGTGAGGATCCGGACCACGAGGACTTGAACCATAAGGGTTCTGCGTTTCCGGTTCATCATAACGTTCTTTACTTCGCTCATCCAACCGAATCTCAGAGAGCCTGCTCTGCGAGTCAAATTGCTCAACGTGAAACCGCGCTCCATTGAGGCTTGCACCAGTTGAGCCTAGAACCAATGCCACCAAGCCAAACGATACTACATACGGTGCTAGCATACCAACCTCCTTTCCCGGCATCAAACCAGAATGGAGGATTCACCGTAAAATCGCCGTAAAATGGATTCTAACTATTTTCCAATGAGCTTTGTCCATTTAGTCAAGATGTGTTCACCACATCTGTAGACGCTATGCCGAGCTATCTAGCAAACATAATTCCTTCTGCTTTATCGTCTGTTCAAACACAAGGCGCTGCCAACGGATGCTGAAAGCAGTAGAGATCTTGTCTCTCAACCAGGCTGGCATAAACCGTGCTTTGCTAACCAACTCGTGAAAATCGCCGCGATCGAAGGATAAAATTTGCCCATAGATAGCTTCCACAGTAAGAGTTGCTTGCTGTACATACCAGAGCGCCCGAATGGTTTTGCCAACATGGCTATCTGAAAGTTGTATCTTGCGACCATTGCATTTTCGCAAGTAAATATAACCTTCACCAAAGCGAAAACGGGTTGAGTGGCCAGACGTCAAAAATTCGTAGCTCTTATCATTGCTCTCGGAATTTTGATCACTATTATCAGGTTCTGCATTCAGATCTGACTCAGTGTTTAGACCTCGTTCATTCGCACAGGTAGCACCGCTCTGAACTATACAATTGCCGAATGCCCGTGCTTTCACTTCTGCTACTTCTTCAGCAGAATACTCAAGCCTTCGGCTTTTGACTGCAACAAAGACTCCGCGTACAATTCTTTCAATTATATTGAGATCGATTAGCAGATAGATGGCCTGGTCGACTGCTGTGCGAGAGCCATACTGCACACATTCCTGCGTGCTAAACAAGGCTCCCGGAGCCAGCGAAGATACGTGTTTGCGAACTTTGCTGATACAGCTAGACATGGCTCTCTACCCGTTGCTTAGACTTGGCTTATATTCAAAACAACGTACAAACTAGGCTAAAAGTTCAAAGTCAAACTGCACAAAAAAAGTTCAATCGGGTTTCGTAGTTCAGCTGGAGCAGTTTCTAAAGGCCAGCGAAATTCCAAACAAAATTTCGCTGGCCTTTAGAAGGGCAAACACAACGAAAGCTAAACATCACCCAACAGATAGAAGCTGAGCAAAAGAACGCTCACAAAAAAAGAACAAGAGATTCTATATAAGAACAAGAAGCAGCCATAACGCCAGACAATGGCCGATAATTAGCGCCGATAAATATTATCGCGCTCTCACACTTATCGGACATATTTCCACTCGCATCGATGCATATACAAACGCGCATGAACAGCGGCTAATCACCAACAACGCCACCAGCGCGCACCATCTATAGCACCACGCACACATGGATATATCAGCCACCGCAAACGCCACCACGAGTATATATACAATCGTGATACCAAATTATCGGACCTCAAGCCCTGTCAGCCTTTGAAGGAACGGCATAGCGCTGTCAAGCAGACATGCCTACACCACATATAGCAATACCGACACTAGGGGAGGAGTGACTATTTTGCGATTTTATCTAACCCGCTAACGCAACCCCACCAAAGCATCCCAGACTTTGAACACCTTTTGAACATCAATTTGCTAGTTGCGGAGGTGACCCTACCGGTAGTAGATTATTCATAACGAAATCTTGCGCAGAGGTCCTAAAAACCTCTCATAAAACAAAAAAGTTCCAGTCACAAATCTCGATTTGTGAGTACTGACTCATGAGTCAGCGAAACTTTGCCCCAACGCTCCAACAAAGCCCCGCCCTCGCGGGGTCTAGTTGATGCGTGTACCTGTCTCGCCCGAGATAGATTCACAACAACCGAGCCTACGTGCGCCCACGCTCAATACCCCTTCGACTCTTCGACCTTCACGACCTAACGACCTGCACTGAGTAACGCCTCGCACAAACTATCGCCCCACCCCGTATCTCCGCTCCCCTTATCTCTGCTCTAGGAAGGAAACACATATAAATGCTGACAGTTGAGAACAAAGAAAATTCCTCTAAAGAAGATTCTCCTAGCGATAACACTTCAGAGAAAACAGCAAACCGGCCTGTTTCTATGTCGTCTACACCAAGCTCCACAAGTACCCAAGTTGCAACTACCGCTAAAGCATCGGCTTCCCCAGCCACCACAGTGATACCGACAAAAGAGGACTACACTAGCCGCTATTGGGAATCGACACAGGAGACACTAGTTGGCCTCTATGGCAACAGAGACCCATTGACCGGACAACCAATCGAAGGGGTCAACGACATTATTCATAGAGTGGCTGGCTCAGTCGCTTTGGCCGAATTGAAGTATGTGCTTACACCAGCCGAACTGGTGGAACTAACTCTGGCTGATGCTATCAACCATCCTAAAGTAGTTCAATGGACTCAAGTCTTCGCCGACAATATTGGCAACCAGAGATTCTGGGCCAACACCCCAGCAAATATAAACGCGGACCCAGAAGTTTCACTAAAAGTTCTGCAGTATTGGGCATTTGGCAAACTAGCCAACATGAAGGAAGAAGATATTTGGTTGCGCTCTGAAGAACTTCGCCATGCGGTCACTCAGGGAAAAATCACCAATCTTTCGGAACACGAAGTAGCCATGGGCCACCTCTCAGTTTTCTTGCGCGGCAAAGGCTGTTTAGCGGCCTGCGGAGTGGCCTTTGTCACCGATAGCCTAGAGGGCATCCAAGAAGCTGCTCGCATTGAAGCATTGGCCGCCAAAGCGGCAATGGGAATGGGTCTAAATACTTCCTCACTACGCCCATGGGCTTCAATAATATCTAATGGAGCGGCCGCTTCTGGTCCAGACCGCTTCTACGAAAAGACCATCGCCAAAGCAGTAGAAGCCGTAGCCCAAGGCGGACGCCGCGGTGGAGCTCTCATTGAACTGCGCAACTCCGACCACCCAGATATTCTCTTCTTTATCGACAAGAAGAAATTGATTCCACCACCCACCATTTCCCAAATCTACAAGCAGTTGCGCAGCGAATTAAGACAAGAATCTGGCGAAGATTCTATGACTTACAAAAAACGCCTGCTCAAACTGGCAGAACAAAAATACGGCGAGCAATACGCTAACTACATCGACAGACAAAACTATCTCAAGAACACTAACGTTACAATTTTGGCTATGCCTGGATTCATGGAAGCCGTAGAAGCAAAACGCTTCTACCCAGCCTCTTTCAACAACCAACCTTGGACAGGCCCGGTCTACGATCCACGCAAACCGGTGCTCGACGCTCGCGGCATGATGACAGTGAACAAGCTCACAAAAGAGCCAACATACGAAGAGTACTCAGTCGACATCAAAAAGCATCCTGAAGCAATTGATGCTGCTCGTAAATTGAGCAACGCTATGGTGGAAATCACCGACAAATACGTCAAGGCCCACGGTTACTTCTACGCCCCAGACGTCTTCCAGCGAGTTGTCGAAGGCATGAGAGATTCAGGCGAACCTGGTATTGGTTTCTATGAAACCATCAATGCTGGCAACGCTAACAACCACGCTTACGACCTCAACACCTGCAATCCCTGCGGCGAGCAATTCTTGCCAGCTGGCCCAGGCAAAGACGGCCGAACCTACATGGGCAACTGCAACCTCTCCTCACTACATGCTGCGCACTCAGATTTCTGGGGCCCAGACGGTAGCTACAACATGTCAGCCATGCGTGCTGTAGTGCGTGTACAACAGCGCTTTATGGACAACGTTTCAGACGTTAGCTGGTATCCAATTCCCCTGCAGAACATGACTGCTCGCTTAGAAAGACGCAATGGCGGAGGATTTGCTGGAATTGCTGAATTCCTCTCAAGATTGGGCGTGGAATTCGGTTCTCCCATAAGCCATCAAGCTACTGAAGAACTCTTCCGCCAATACAACAAAGCTTCACTCGAAGCTTCCATTGAAATGGCCAAAGATCGCGGTGTTTACCCACTCTGGGAAGGAAGTCGCTTCCAAAAGAAAGGTCTGCGTGTTCGCAATAGCTGCTTGACCAACAATGCTCCAACCGGAACACTGGCTCAGGCACTACAGACTAGCTGGGGGGTAGATCCACACAATGGCATAGTCTTCTCACGCAAAGTTCGCTCTCGTTTTGTTGACTTCGTTGCTCCAGGCTTCAAAGAATTGATGATCAAGCACGGCGCTTGGCCAGAAAACGAAGATGCTCAAAAAGTACTGATGAAGAAAATTCGCGACAATCACAAATCTTGCCGCGGCATCGCTGAAGTTCCAGAAGCTGTACAGCTGGCCTTCCCTATTCGCGTAGAAGTCACCCCAGAAGGCTACATCAAGCACCTCGCCGCCATTCATGATGGCGCCAACGAAATGCCAGAAGTCTTCAACTCGGTCTCCAATACTTGCTCTATTCCTTTAGATTCAAGCGAACAAGAAGTGCACGACTCTGTAATT
>Ga0075444_10001570_pt1 | contig 14092 bp, 15 predicted proteins | sample CoawatmetaG01DNA_FD_76836 | JGI IMG/M metagenome (GOLD analysis project Ga0075444, IMG submission 76836) | Marine microbial communities from the West Antarctic Peninsula - Coastal water metaG017-DNA | ecosystem: Environmental > Aquatic > Marine > Coastal | place: Atlantic Ocean: West Antarctic... | reverse complement strand
TACCTTTTCTACAGATAATAAAGCCGTAAAAAAAGACTTTTCTAAACAGTTTGATTCTTTGCAAGAAAAGCTAGAAGAGAAGTTATTTGCATTACAAAAAATGACCAAAGGTTTTAAAGTTCAAGAATACTTGCAAGTAAGAGCAAATGCCGTTTTGCAAAAAACAGAACCTATTAAAAAGAAGAAGGTTGCTTCTAAACGAGATCCCATTTTAGCTTTAAAATTACGTGAATTAAGAGATGGTATTGCAAAATCTTTAGAAATTGCACATTTTCAAATCTTTACACAAGAGACTTTGTATGCCTTGTGCGATGATTTACCTAGAACTGAAAAGGAACTATTAAAGGTTGTTGGAATGGGCAAAACGCGCGTTTCAAAATACGGAGAAGAAATTTTAGAAGCTATTGAAGTATATTGCAAAGACAACGGAATTAACAGATTAAACGAACAAAAAAAGGAAGATAAAAAGCCAACGAAGCAAATTTCTTTTGAACTCTTTAAAGCAGGTTTGTCAATAAAAGAAATTTCTAAAGAACGCAGTTTAACTGCAGGAACTATAGAGAACCATTTGGCTAATTATATTTCTTCTGGTGATATAGATGTTTTAGAATTAATTCCATTAAAACGGTATAAAAACATTCGAAATCAGGTTGAAGAAGCGGGCGAAGTAAAAGGGTTAACGGCGCTGAAAGAAAAAGTAGACGGTAGCGTTACTTACATGGAGTTGAAAATGGTTTTAATGTCTATGGATGTGTAGGCTTTCTACTTCAAATCCTTCAATAGTAATTGCACTGTTTTTCGTCCATTCCATTCGTTTTCATCTAATGCATACGCAATATCAAACTCGTCATTCACAAGTGCTATTTTAGCACCTAAATTAAAACCAATAGCATTGTATGTTTTTTGATTGTCACCTTGAAAAACATTTAGTTTTAAATGCGTTTTATCTGCACCAACTTGTTTGCCATAACCATTATCCCGAACACAAGTAGATGTAAAAGTAGGTTTCATATTCATCGGACCAAAAGGTGCCATTTGTTGAATAATTCTAAAAAATTTAGGCGTAATTTCAGATAAATCTATTGCAGCATCTATAGTAATTTCTGGAGTTAATAATTTTTTATCGATGGTTCTTTCAACAACCGCTTCAAACTTGTTTTTAAAATTTTGATAATTCTCTGGTAAAAGCGTTAAACCGGCAGCATATTTATGGCCGCCAAATTGTTCTATAAACTCGCTACATTCTTCTAACGCATTGTAGACATCAAAACCTTTTACAGAACGCGCAGAAGCGGCTAATTTATCGCCACTTTTTGTAAAGACTAAAGTAGGTCTGTAGTATTTTTCAATCAATCTAGAAGCAACAATACCAATAACACCTTTGTGCCAATCTTCTTGAAAAACAACAGAAGAAAATTGCTCTTCTTCCTTGTTATCAATAATCTGAATAAGTGCTTCATTCGTAATTCGTTTGTCTAATTCTTTTCTGTCAGCATTAAAAATCTCTATGGAAGCAGCAAACTCTATAGCGGCGTCAAAATCCATTTCGGTTAAAAGCTCTACAGCATAATTACCGTGTTTTATTCTGCCAGCGGCATTTATTCTAGGTGCAATTATAAATACAACATCGGTAATAGTAAGCACTGTTTTTTTTGTTTGATGAATAATGGCTTTAATTCCGTTTCTAGGATTTTGATTAATTACTTGCAATCCATAATATGCTAAAACTCTGTTTTCGCCATTCATAGGAACAATATCTGCTGCAATAGCAGTAGCCACCAAATCTAAATACGGCACAAAATCTTCAATGGTTTGATTTCTAGAAACTCCAAGCGCTTGTATCAGTTTAAAACCAACGCCACAGCCACAAAGCTCATCAAAAGGATAGGTACAGTCTTCTCTTTTTGCATTTAAAACAGCCACTGCTTTTGGTATTTCTGCACCTGGTTTATGGTGATCACAAATAATAAAATCGATATTTTTTTCTGATGCATATGCCACTTTTTCAATTGCTTTAATACCACAATCTAAGGCAATGATTAAAGAGAAATTATTGTCATGCGCAAAGTCTATACCTAGATAAGAAACTCCATATCCTTCCGCATATCTATCTGGGATGTAGGTTGCAATATTTGGAGTTATCGTTTTTAAATACGAAGCAACTAGTGAAACAGAAGTTGTTCCGTCTACATCATAATCCCCATAAACTAAAATATTTTCGTTGTTTGCAATAGCGGTTTCAATTCTTGCAACCGCGGCATCCATGTCTTTCATTAAAAAGGGATCATGAATAGCATCTAAACTTGGTCTAAAGAAATTTTTAGCATCCTCAAATGTTTCAATATTTCTTTGGAATAATACATTAGCAATAGTTGAGTCTACCTGTAAATCTTGGGCTAATTTTTCTATTTTTTCTTTATCTGGTGCGGGTTTTAAAGTCCATCTCATAGCATTTTATTGACTTTATTTTAAATTTCGTGCAGAAAAATTTCAATTTCTACCTCTGAAAACTGACGAAACATTTCCATAACGCCACAGTATTTTGTTACCGATAAATTTACGGCTTTCTGTATTTTTTCTGGTTGTAATTCGCTATCCGTAAAATGATAATCAACCTTTACTTTATTATAAAATTTTGGATGCTCATCTGTTAACTCTGCAGTTACTTCAATTTTGAAATTAGCAACTTCTGCACGCATTTTTTCTAACAAAGAGACTACATCTAAGCCAGAACAACCCGCTAAAGAAGATAGCATTAATGCTTTAGGGGCAAAACCAACCACATCTCCGTTATCTTGAGACTTATCAAACATGGTAAATTCGTACCCGCTAGGGTTGTCACTTTTAAATTGTGATTTTTCTATCCAAACTGTTTTAATTATATTTTTGACCATATTTTCTATTTTTTAGAAATGAAGTATTAAATTGTAGATTACTACAAATGTAGGTACATTAATAAATTTAAAGATATAAAAAATGCCTTTAGTAACACCACTTTCAGCAGCACACGATTTAGAAACTAAAGAATTGGCAGAATTTTTTAATGAGACCTTAGGTTTTTGTCCGAATTCTGTATTAACCATGCAACGCAGACCCGCTATTTCTAAAGCTTTTATAAATTTGAATAAAGCAGTAATGGCTAATGAAGGACGCGTTACGTCTGCATTAAAAAGAATGATTGCTTGGGTTTCTAGCAATGCAACAGGTTGCAGATATTGCCAGGCACATGCAATTAGGGCTGCAGAGCGTTACGGTGCAGCGCAAGAACAATTAGATAATATTTGGGAATATAAAACACACGCTGCCTTCTCAGAAGCAGAAAGAGCGGCTTTAGATTTTTCTTTGGCAGCTTCTATGGTGCCAAATGCAGTTGATGCAAAAATTAAAGAAACGTTATATACGTACTGGAATGAAGGAGAAATCGTAGAAATGCTAGGCGTAATTTCACTCTTTGGATATTTAAATAGATGGAACGATTCTATGGGAACAAGCTTAGAAGAAGATGCCATTGAAAGTGGAAATCAGTTTTTAGGAAAAAATGGTTTTGAAGTTGGGAAACACAACGGCTCTAAATATTAAAGTTATTTCTTTAATGTTAAGGCTTCATTTTCAAAAGACAAACCTTTAAAACCTGTTTGCATAAAATTTCTAATATTTTGATGCGAGGTACCATTTTTATCTTCTAAAACAGTTTGATAATATTCGCCAAAACATAATAAAGTTTCTTCTTTTCTTAACTTTTGATGCTTTGCAAATGCAAACAACTTGCAAGAACCATTATTTTCTCCTGCATTATTTATAATGTCTCCGTTTGTAAATGCTGTTGGATTAAAATTATAATGGTCCTCAATTACTTACATGGTTTCTTTGAAAGTAATTGCGGTTGGAGTTGTTTTTAGTTTGGTTTTGAATTCTGGGATGCTCATATTATCAGTTTAACTTTACTTCTTTCCTTCAACAATAACAACAATCTCCCCTTTTGGTGGTTTATTTGTGTAATGCGCTAAAACTTCTGTAGCAGTTCCTCTAATAGTTTCTTCAAACATTTTTGTCAATTCTCTAGAAACAGAAACTTGTCTGTCTGCTCCAAAATATTCTATAAAATGTCCTAAGGTTTTCACCAGTTTATGTGGCGATTCGTAAAAAATCATGGTCCTAGTTTCTTCTGCTAATAGTAAAAAACGCGTTTGTCTTCCTTTTTTAACAGGTAAAAAACCTTCAAAAATAAATTTATCATTTGGCAAACCAGAGTTTACCAATGCAGGTACAAAAGCAGTTGCGCCAGGTAAGCAGTCTACTTCTATGTTATTTTCTACACAAGCTCTTGTCAATAAAAAACCGGGATCTGAAATTGCAGGCGTTCCGGCATCAGAAATTAGGGCACAGGTTTCTCCATTTTTTATTCTATTAACAACTCCTTGTATAGATCTATGTTCATTGTGCATATGATGGCTGTGCATTTGCGTAGCAATCTCGTAATGCTTTAAGAGTTTGCCGCTTGTGCGCGTATCTTCTGCTAAAATAAAATCGACTTCTTTTAGAATTCTAATGGCTCTAAAAGTCATGTCTTCTAAATTACCAATGGGTGTTGGGACTAAATATAGTTTCATTTTTAATAATCATTTATCAGCTATCAATGCTCAAAAAAAATGAGAAATAATAGTTGTTTTTTGTTAAATTGTATCGTACGTTTCTAGAGTAATAGCTGCAATAACATCTCCTGTATGTTTAATGCCTAAAGGTTCAAATAATACAATATGTACTTCTTCTTTTGCAATTGGTTTGTGTTCTATTCCTTTGGGTACAATATAAAACTCTCCTTCATTTAATGTGATGGTTTTATCGCGTAATTCGATATCTAAAGAACCTTTGATTACCATAAAAAGTTCATCTTCATCGTCGTGTTTATGGAACACAAATTCACCTTTTAGTTTGGCTAATAGAATCTGCTGTCCGTTTAACTCGCCTACTTTTTTTGGAGACCAGAAATCTGAAAATAATTTAAATTTTTCTTGAATATTAATTATACTCATAAAGACAAATTTACAAAGAATTGAACAAATTCTATGTTGCTGATTGCAGCAATTGTTTGCCCTCTTTTCTGTTTTAAAAAAGCGCATGCTGAAAGTGGGGTATTTCTTCCGAATTTTCCGAATAGAAATGAACGACTAAAAGATTCATATTAACTTGAAAATGTTTAGTTTTGTAGCTTAAATTTTCAATAGAAATGTATAGAAGTCATTCTTGTGGCGAGTTAAGAGCATCGCACATAAATACAGAGATAACTTTAGCGGGTTGGGTACAAAAAACGCGTGATAAAGGTTTTATGATTTGGGTAGATTTGCGAGACAGATACGGAGTTACACAGTTAATTTTTGATGAAGAGCGCACGCCAATAGAAATGATGGAGAAAGCAAAATCTTTAGGGAGAGAGTTTGTAATACAGGTAACTGGAACAGTAATAGATAGAGAATCTAAGAATTCTAAAATGCCTACAGGAGCCATTGAAGTCTTGGTTTCTAAGTTAGAAATTTTAAATGCTTCTATTACACCACCGTTTACAATTGAAGATAAAACGGATGGAGGAGAAGATATTCGAATGAAATATAGATACTTAGATATTCGAAGAAACCCTGTAAAAGACAGTTTAATTTTTCGTCATAAAGTATCTATGGAAGTGAGAAAATACTTGTCTGATCAAGAATTTATAGAGGTAGAAACGCCGTATTTAATAAAGTCTACGCCAGAAGGTGCAAGAGATTTTGTAGTACCTTCTAGAATGAATGAAGGTCAGTTTTACGCATTACCACAATCTCCACAAACCTTTAAGCAATTGTTGATGGTTGGTGGAATGGACAAATACTTTCAGATTGTAAAATGCTTTAGAGATGAAGATTTACGTGCAGATAGACAACCAGAATTTACACAGATTGACTGTGAAATGGCATTTGTTGAGCAAGAAGATATTTTAAATATTTTTGAAGGATTAACGCGTCACTTACTAAAAGAAGTAAATAATGTTGAAGTGGAGAAATTCCCAAGAATGTTATATGACGATGCAATGCGTTTGTACGGAAATGACAAACCAGACATTCGTTTCGGTATGGAGTTTGGTGAGTTGAATGAGATTACACAACACAAAGATTTTGGCGTTTTTAACAGCGCAGAATTGGTAGTTGGTTTCGCTGTTCCTGGTGGAAATACTCATACAAGAAAAGAAATAGACAATATTATAAAATGGGTTAAGAGGCCACAAGTTGGTGCTCTAGGAATGATTTATTGTCGTGTAAACGAAGATGGAACCTTCAAATCTTCTGTAGATAAATTCTATGATCAAGAAGATTTAGCAAAGTGGGCTGAAAAAACTGGAGCTAAAGCCGGAGATTTAATCTGTGTGTTATCTGGTGATACGAATAAAGTAAGAGCGCAATTATCTGCTTTGCGTATGGAGTTTGCAGAGCGTTTAGGTTTAAGAGATCCGAAAGTATTTGCACCTTTATGGGTAATCGATTTTCCATTATTGGAATTAGATGAAGAAACAGGGCATTATCATGCAATGCATCACCCTTTTACTTCGCCAAAACCAGGGCAGATGGAATTGTTAGATACAGATCCTGGAGCCGTAAAAGCAAACGCATATGATTTGGTTTTAAATGGAAATGAAATTGGAGGCGGTTCTATTAGAATACATGATAAGCAAATGCAAGCAACCATGTTGCGCCATCTAGGTTTTTCTGATGAAGATGCAAAAGCACAATTTGGGTTCTTAATGGATGCATTTGAATATGGTGCACCACCGCATGGAGGTTTGGCTTTTGGGTTGGATAGATTGGTTGCTATTTTAGGCGGACAAGAAACGATTAGAGATTTTATTGCGTTTCCAAAAAATAATTCTGGACGAGATGTAATGATCGATGCGCCTGCCTTTATAGATGATACGCAATTAAAAGAATTAAGCTTGAAATTAGATATTCAAGAATAGAAATTACTTTTTTAAACATTTAGACTTCACATGTTTGTAAAATTTGTGAGGTCTTTTTTTATCTAATTTTTTTAGTACTTTTAAACTATGAAAAATACCATCCTACTTTTAGTATTGTTTATTTCAGTTGCTGCATTTGCTCAAAAAATTACAGGAGACGAACTTTTAGAAAAGTCAATTAACTTTCATGACCCAACTGGAAATTGGGATACGTTTCATGGCGAACTTATTGTTACTATGGAAACACCAAAAGGAGCTCAAAGAAAAAGTAGCATAGAAATACATCTTCCGAAGCAGTATTTTTCAGTAGAAACTGCAAGAGACAGTATCGTGACAAAACAGATTGTACATAAAGAAGTTTGTAGTTTTGCCATTAATGGAATCACAAATCTATCTGAGGAATTAATAGAGAAATATAGTTTGAATTGTAAACGTGCAAAGATGTTTAAAAACTATTATACCTATTTGTACGGCTTACCAATGAAATTAAAGGATAAAGGCACTATTGTTGATCAAACAGTAACAACTAAAACTTTTAAAGGAAAGGAATATTTGGTTTTAAAAGTGAACTATTCTAAGGAAGTAGGTAAAGATACTTGGTACTTTTATTTTGATCCAAAAACATATGCTATGGAAGTGTATCAGTTTTTTAAAGAAGTAAAAAATAGTGGAGAATATATTTTACTATCAGGTTTAGAAACTATTAATAATATTAAGATGCCTAAAAATAGAGCTTGGTATTATAATAAAGATGATGGTTATTTAGGAACAGATATATTGTCATCAAAGAAATAATTATAAATGCCAACAACAAAAAAAATATATAAAAATATATTAATTTGGAGATATAAGTACATCTCTCAGCGTCAGTTTATTTATATTTTAAGTATTCTGGTTGGTTTTTTGTCTGGGGTTGCAGCACTTATTTTAAAAAATTTAACACACTTTTTCCAACACCTTTTAGAAGGTAATTTAGTGCGCTATTATCACAATGCCTTTTACTTTGTATTCCCTATAATAGGACTTACTATTGTTTATTTTATTATAAAATTTATTATAAGAGAAAAAGTAGATCATGGGATTCCATCTACACTTTTTGCTATTTCTAAGCGCAAAGGAATTATAAAACGTAAAAAAATGTTTGCATCTATATTAACGGCCCCCATAACTGTAGGTTTTGGTGGTTCTGTTGGTTTAGAGGGCCCAACCGTGGCAACAGGTGCAGCAATAAGTTCTAACATTGCGCGCTTATTTCACTTGAATCAAACTACTAGAAGTTTATTAATTGGTTGTGCTGCTGCTGGTGCATTATCTTCTATCTTTAAGGCGCCCATTGCTGCAATTATTTTTGCTATTGAAGTATTTAGTTTAGACTTAACAATTGCGTCTATGTTGCCGTTGCTTTTAGCATCATTATCAGCTATAATTACCTCACATTTTTTCTTTGGGTCAGATGTCTTACTTCCTTTTAAATCAGTAGCTATTTTCTCAATAAAAGAGGTTCCTTTTTATATTATTTTAGGAATAGTAACTGGTTTAACTTCTATCTATTTTACAGAAGTATATGATAGGATTCAGAAATTTTTCGATAAAATAGATTCGCCAATAAAACGCATGCTAATTGGCGGAACAGGTTTAGGTATTTTGATTTATTTTATTCCGCCTTTATACGGTGAAGGCTTTGAGGTTATTAATAATTTAATAGCCGGAAACCCTGAGGAAGCCTTAAAAAATAATTTTATGCATTTAGATTTAACTAATGTTTGGATTGTTATCCTTTTACTAACGGGTTTGGTTTTTTTTAAAATTATAGCAAGTGCCTTGACCTTTGGTGCTGGCGGTGTTGGAGGTATTTTTGCACCAACTCTATTTATGGGAAGTATTTTAGGTAATGTGGTAGCAAAAATTATAAATAATACCGGACTTTCTACTATTTCTGAAAGTAACTTTACCTTAGTTGGTATGGCTGGTTTAATGGCGGCTGTTTTGCATGCACCACTAACTGCAATATTTTTAATAGCAGAGGTTACTGGGGGTTATGGCCTTTTTATTCCGTTAATGATAACGGCTGCAATTTCTTATTCTCTTGCAAAATATGTGCATCCTTATTCTGTGTATGCAATGGAACTAGGTAGAAAAGGAGAATTGATTACCCATGATAAAGACCATGCAGTTTTAACCTTAATGGAGATAGATAAAGTTATAGAAAATAATTTTATCACTGTCTACGCTAATATGAGCTTGGGTGAAATGATAAAAGAAGCAGTGGTAAAATCGAACAGGAATATTTTTCCTGTAGTAGATCAAGAAAGTAATAGGCTATTGGGTATTATTTTGTTAGATGATATTAGATCTATTATGTTTGACCAGACCTTATATGATAAAGTAATCGCAAGAGAAGTAATGCAAAAACCACCAGAAGTTATAGTTGTTGGAAAAGACAGAATGACAGATGTTATGAAGAAGTTTCAAAAAAGTGGCGCATGGAATTTACCAGTTATTGAAAATAATAAATACATTGGTTTTATTTCTAAGTCTAAGTTGTTAACAGCTTATAGAAATAAATTAATCGAAGTTACTAGTTAAAGAAAATAAATTAAAATGAGAGCAAACAATTTTACTCAAAACATGTTAAAGAAGTCTAACGCCGAGTTAGAAAATATTTTAGAAGATAAAAAGATGTATACAGATGAGGCGATACAAGCAGTAATTTGGGAGTTAGAAAATAGAAATATCATTGAAAAAGGCTCCATTACTCAAAATCCAGTTATTTTTGAAAAAGATGTTTTAATCGAAGAAAAAGAATTAGATAAAGCTCATCGTGAGGCTTCATCTGAGGCAACGGTTTCCCCAATTTTATATTCAAAAAGAGCAATACAGGGATTTACTATCTTTTTTAGCACCTTATTTGGTGCTGTTTTATTAATGAGTAATTTAAAAAAAATGAACAAACCAAAGGCAAGAGTTGAAGTGCTTGTTTTCGGGATTTCCTATACCTTTCTAACCATTATACTTTTAGATTACCTTCCAAAAACATTTTTTCTAACAATACTTTTCAACTTAGTTGGGTATGCTGTTTTAGTGGAATATTTTTGGAATAAAAATTTGGGGAAAGAGCTACAGCACCAAAAGAAGCAAATTTCTAAGCCATTAATTATTTCATTTGCAATTTTAGTGCTTTTGGTACTTCTTCAATTTTACATAGTACCTTAGGGTAATAGAAGGATTTAAAACCCATTAAGAACCCCATTTTTCTTTAAGAGGAATTAATTCTTTCTGAGACTTTATAGCAGGCTTTTGATTTACAATGCCTGTTTTTAAACAGGTGTAAAGTAAAAAAATAATTTCTAAATCCTCGGAATTTAAAAGTAAAATGTTGCTGGTGTTTTCTTCAAAAGATTCAGCAAAAGCATCATTTATTTCTGCTATTTTAATCCCGTTTTTAAAAATCGATTGCTTTTGAAAATAATGAATTTGAACCTCATAAAAATCGTTACCTAATTGCAATTTAAAAACAGAATTTGTAGTATTACTAGAAATCAAAACAAGACTTTCTTTATTTTTAGGTGAAATATTATAAGACATTCTCCATTTCCAAAACTTAAATTTTTTAGCAATGGTGTATATAATTTCATTATCTAAATTATAAATTTCAGAAGTAGTTTTCCCAAACTCTAAAAACCAACTTGCTTTATATTGCAGCGCATCTAAATTATTATAAGCCTTTAAATTATTGTTAGAATGGTCTATTTTATAATTTATTTTTTCCATAGTATTTATAAAAAATTAAAGATATAACTTTTGTAGTTTTGCAATATGAAATTAGCGTTAAAAATAATGTTTATTGTCTTTTTAGTTTGGATGGCAATAGGAGCGTATTTAGTAAATACAGAGCACGAAAAAGCACAGATTGTAATGGGTTTAGGTATTTTATATCTCGCATTTTTATTTATGCCTTTCTTTATTTATTATAGATATAGAGACGGTAAATACAAGAAATATATTTTAAATGATCAAAAGTTAAGAGACGCTTTTAGTCAGCAAGCCAAGAAGTAGTTATTATTTTTATTATTCATTTTACCTTTAGTATTTGTTACCGCCGTTTTATGTCTCAAAGAGAAGAATAGTTCGTACTTTTGTAGTCTATGATAGACGCAAAAGAAGCAATTTCTGAAAAGGCAGTTTTAATTGGTGTAATTACGCAACAACAGAATGAAACCCAGTCTGATGAGTATTTAGATGAGTTAGAGTTTTTAACATCTACCGCTGGTGGAGTTACCGTAAAACGCTTTGTTCAGAAGATGGAAAGACCAAATCCTAAAACTTTTTTAGGAGTTGGTAAGCTAGATGAAGTAAGAGCTTATATAGAGTCTAACGGAGTTGGTACCGCTATTTTTGATGACGAGTTATCACCAGCTCAAATAAGAAACATAGAAAAAGTTTTAGATTGTAAAATCTTAGACAGAACCAATTTAATCTTAGATATTTTTGCACAAAGAGCACAGACTAGCTCAGCAAAAACACAAGTAGAGCTGGCACAATGTCAATATCTATTGCCTCGTTTAACAAGACTTTGGACACACCTTGACAAACAAAAAGGGGGTATTGGAATGCGTGGACCTGGTGAAACAGAAATAGAAACAGATAGACGTATTATTCGTGATAAAATAGACCTTCTAAAAAAGAAATTAAAGACCATTGATAAACAAATGGCTGTTCAGCGAAAAAATCGCGGTAAAATGGTACGTGTTGCCTTAGTTGGTTATACCAATGTTGGGAAATCTACCTTGATGAACGTAATTAGTAAAAGTGATGTTTTTGCTGAAAACAAATTATTTGCAACTTTAGATACAACGGTTAGAAAAGTAGTTATTAAGAACATTCCGTTTTTAATGACAGACACTGTAGGTTTTATTAGAAAACTACCAACACAATTAGTAGAATCTTTTAAATCTACCCTAGATGAGGTTAGAGAAGCAGATTTATTATTGCACGTTGTAGATATTTCACATCCAAATTTTGAAGATCATATTGCTTCTGTAAACGGAGTTTTAGCTGACATTAAATGTGCAGATAAAACAACTGTAATGGTTTTTAATAAGATTGACGCATATGCCCACGAAACCATAGAGGAAGATGATATTGTTACAGAAAGAAGTAAAATACATTATACGCTAGAAGATTGGCAAAAAACTTGGATGAATGATAAAAATGAAACTTCTATTTTTATTTCTGCTTTAAATAAAGAAAATTTAGAAGAGTTTAAGGAAACAGCATATAATGAAGTGAAGAAAATTCACATCGAACGTTTTCCTTATAACAACTTTTTATATGATGAATATAAAGAAGAGTAAATATTAAATAACAGGTGTTTCTTTAAATGTATGCTAATAAAGTTTATGCTAAATTTTATTGTGACATACTTAAATGATTTCGGTAAAAGTTATTAATAACTTACTTTTTCATGAAAACTATAGTTTACACCTATGCCAAATAATTGTCTAAATTGAATTTTAGAAGAAGAATTATCATCTATTATTGTATGAAAAGTCATGTGCATTTTAATATGACTATTCACTTTAAAACGAATGTTTGTTTGATAATCTAAATCTACATTACCAGCATTAGCTAAGTAATCTGAATACATTGTTATGATATTTTCCATCTCAATATTTTTCATGACACTAAATTTATAATATCCAGAAAGGTTAAAACCTAAACTAAATGCTGTGTTCTTGCCTTCTTCAACACCAAATTTCCCAGAAAAAAAATCATTTACAAATGTATATCTCGCAGTTGCAGGTGCAATATTTAAGCTTAATTCATCAGATTTTTTAAATAACATTCCTGGTCCAAAAGTTAAATAAGCAGGTGCTAAAAATTCTGAAACCGGTGATTTTGGCTCTTGTTTATAGTCGAAACCTTTTGTGTACTGTGTTTTAAAGTTCCCAATAAAGGATAAAAACCAATTGGTACTAGTTTTTATTCCTAATAGTGTATTTAATTCGAATCGATCATCTGTTTTTCGATAGCCCTGTTCACTAACATAACTAATACCATATCCCGTAATTACTCTGGTATCCCAATTTATACTTTCCTTCTTATAATTAAAATCGTAGTTTAAGTTGATATTTCCTGCTACCGTGTTTTGTCCACCAGAAGCCCAATTAGAAAAAGAAGATTGATTAAATATAAAAGCAAGTCTTCCGTTCACTTTCCATTTAGGTTTTGATACAGTATCTTTTTCCTTGTCTTGTGAATAAGAATTTGATACAAAGAGTATGCATAAAATAAAGAGAATTCTGTTCAATGTAAAGAAATTAAAAAGGATAATATTATTTTTTAGCTTTGTATAGTGGTACTGTAGAGCAAGCCTCTCCAAAAAGAATAGACCTAACAATAGGCTGTAATTTAGCAATTAAGAATGCAAATGCAGAATTAGGGATTGGTTTTTCTGCACACCCTTTAATTATGACAGGGCAACCTATAAAATCTTTTAGATCTACAAAACTTAATAGCTCTTGATATAAAACGGTTTCTAACAATTCCAAATCTCCAACGACAACTTTTTTTGCAAAAGGTGTAGCCTCTGAAGCAATTAGCATAAAGGCCCAAGAGGGAATAATTGCCTCTACGGAACAAGTTATGGCAACAAAAGAGTTTTTATACTGAGACCAGTCATGTTGTTTAACAGATGCTCTAAAGTCTTTTTCTTTTAAAATAAGTTCTTGAAACAACCAGTCTTTAATATCAAATAAAACTCTGTTGCCTTCAGGATAAATTTCCTCAAGATCAAATGTTTTTAATTTGCTACTTGCTACTCTATTTATAATTTCTTCTGCCATTTTTTAAGTTGGTTTCAAAGTATTTTTACTAAAATCTAAAGCATTCCTAACTCTAATTTTGCCTCTTCGCTCATCATTTCAGAAGTCCAAGTTGGATCGAATGTAATTTCTACTTCACAACTATGAATTTCCTTCAAAGATTTTACTTTTTCTTCAATATCTAAAGGCAGACTTTCTGCAACTGGGCAATTAGGTGATGTTAATGTCATTAAAATTTTTGCATTGTTGTCATCAGATACAAAAACATCATAAATTAAACCTAATT
>Ga0075444_10001556_pt1 | contig 14147 bp, 6 predicted proteins | sample CoawatmetaG01DNA_FD_76836 | JGI IMG/M metagenome (GOLD analysis project Ga0075444, IMG submission 76836) | Marine microbial communities from the West Antarctic Peninsula - Coastal water metaG017-DNA | ecosystem: Environmental > Aquatic > Marine > Coastal | place: Atlantic Ocean: West Antarctic... | reverse complement strand
TATTTTGTGTTGCTAGCAATACATTAAATGAAACTGCTGGATTGTTTGATGGATCAGCATCAACTATTCCATTTGGATAAGTTGTGTTTATAGTAATAGCATCATTACTATTTAATCCTATTAGTCCAGGTAATGTAATATTGTCAGTTCCGTAAGTAGTTAAATTACCTGTCCATGGAGTTGAAGAAACTATAGTTCCATTTACTGCTACTTCAATTGTTAAAGTTGTAAGATTTAAGATTCCATAATTTTGAATCATAATCTCAGGAATTAAATCTCCTTCACAAGTTAGGGTTTCACCAGCATAATCAAATGTTCTAGCATCATTGTCATTTGAAGCAGGAGCAGGACATGCGCTTACTAAAGAATAAGGATTAGCTGACTGTCCACATTCAGTTACTATTCTATCAGGACATACTTGATATACAGTTGGCCAATATCCAATTTGATAATCTGAAGTAACCTGAGTGCTATTTGATCCTGCATATGTAGGTAGTATTGGGTAAGGAGTTCCTGTAACCCAATCCCCTTGAGATCCAGCTCCTCCATTTAAGTCATCTAAACTTCCTTCATCTCCTTCAATGAAAAAAACCATAACGTCATCTGTTGTGTTAGCGCTAACATTTGGATATCCTAAAGGGCCATGATTAATATATAAATCTTCCAAAGCACCTCCTGTATGATAACCCCAACAAGGAGGACACCAAACTGCTGAAAAATCCAGAAAAACAGTGTATCCTTGATCTAATAAGGCATGTAATTCATGACTAGTACCATCTAAGTCCGTTAAAGTGAAGTTTGGAGCTGATGATCCATTAGGTAATTGTGCTTTTACATTATTTAGTGATAATAGTGCAACCACTGCAATGAGTAATACTTTTTTCATAATTTTTTTTGGTTAGATTAAATAATTTGTCAAATATACAAAAAATACAGCAGTTTATGAGAATGTTAATTTAGAATCTTATGTATTCAGCAATAAAAAATATTAAAGTAAAATTTTGTACCTTTGGAAAAAATATTACCATGAGAAAAATTATACTTTACATGCTTGTTGTTACACAAATTAGTATTGTTTCTGCACAAAGTTTAGTTGTTACGGGAGATAATTCAGTATTGAGTTCCGATATTTGCCTAAGAACATATTCTTATTTGACTGTAAAAAATGTTTCTAATAAGGATCATGATGTTATTTGTGAGAAAAATGTAATCTCTGTGCCAGCTGGGATGGATAACACTTTTTGTTGGGGCGGCCTTTGTTATGGTGTCAATACATTGGTTTCTTCTCAATTTTTGACATTGAACTCTGGTCAAGGTAACTCAGTGTCATTTACTGGATATTTTGATGCCTATTGTGAACAAGGGATTGGAATTGTCGAGTATTGTTTTTACCCTGTTTCAGATACCCTTGATAGATCATGCTTTACAGTAACTTATCATGGAAGTGCTACATCAATTAATGATAATCCATACTATGAAAATGTTGGTGATTTCTATCCAAATCCTGCTAATGACATAGTTTACTTTAATTTTAATGGTAATTCTGCATTACTTAAATTGATTGATATTTTAGGAAATAATGTAAAAGAGATTTTACTTAGTAAAGAGGGAGTTCAAAAACTTGATTTATCTGATATGAATAAAGGAATTTATTTTGGAAATTTAATAGTGAATAATGAAGTTGTTTCAATTAAAAAATTGATTGTACAGTAAAAAATTCTTTAAATAATAAATTAAAACCCTGTTCTAAAGCGCAGGGTTTTCTTTTTTATGGTGCTAAATATATTCAAATCATTAAATTTGCCTACTTATAAAGTTAGAGAAATATGGCAGAAAAAATAAGTAAGAAAGAGGCTTTGGCTTATCATGCAGAAGGAAGGCCTGGTAAGATTGAGGTTATACCAACCAAGCAACATAGTTCTCAGAGAGAACTTTCTTTAGCCTATTCTCCTGGAGTTGCTGAACCTTGCAAGCAGATTTCAAAAAAGAAAGATGATGTCTATAAATACACAGCAAAGGGAAATTTGGTTGCTGTTATTTCAAATGGAACAGCAGTATTAGGTTTAGGGGATATAGGTCCTGAAGCATCAAAACCAGTGATGGAAGGAAAAGGATTGTTATTTAAGATTTTTGCTGATATTGATGTTTTTGACATAGAAGTAGATGCAAGTGACATTGATACATTTGTTCAAACTGTTAAAGCAATTGCCCCTACTTTTGGAGGAATTAATCTGGAAGATATAAAAGCACCAGAATGTTTTGAAATTGAAAGAAGACTTAAAGAAGAACTTGATATTCCAGTCATGCATGACGATCAGCACGGGACAGCTATTATTTCGTCAGCGGCTTTATTAAATGCTTTAGAAATTGCCAAAAAAGATATTTCAAAAATTAAAATTGTAGTTAACGGTGCAGGTGCAGCAGCTATGTCCTGTTCAAAATTGTACTTATCCTTAGGAGTAAAAAAGGAAAATATTGTCATGCTGGATAGCAAAGGAGTTATTAAGCAAAACAGGGCAGGCCTAAAAGGTAACAAGAAAATTTTTGCAACTAACAGAAGATGTGATTCCCTAGATGAAGCTATGAAAAATGCAGATGTTTTCTTAGGACTTTCAGTAGCAAATATTGTAACATCAGAAATGGTTCAATCTATGTCAAAACGCCCAATTGTATTTGCTTTAGCTAATCCTGATCCTGAGATTTCATACAAAGATGCTATGGCTTCTCGTGATGATATTATTATGGCCACAGGAAGATCTGATCATCCTAATCAAGTAAATAATGTACTAGGCTTCCCTTATATTTTCAGAGGAGCTCTGGATGTCAGAGCAACTGAAATAAATGAAAATATGAAGTTGGCAGCTGTAAAGGCAATTGCTAATTTGGCTAAGGAAACAGTGTTAGATGAAATTAATTTAGCCTATGATGATAATACTTTAACCTTTGGTTCTGAATATATTATTCCTAAACCTTTAGACCCTAGATTAATTACTGCTGTAGCTCCTGCCGTGGCTATGTCGGCAATTAGAAGTGGAGTGGCAAAGTTGGAAATTCCGGACTGGAACAAGTACCGTGAAAGTTTAAAAAAACGATTAGGTCTAGATAATAAGTTAATCAGGACCTTAACTGCTAGAGCAAAACGAAATCCTAAAAAAGTTGTTTTTGCTGAGGCTGAGCATTATAAAATATTAAAGGCTGCTCAACAAGTAAGTGATGAGGGGATTGCAATTCCAATTTTATTGGGAAGAAAACAGAAAATCATTGATTTAATTGAGGAGTTTTCTATTGAGTTTGAGAATTTAATCATTATTGACCCTAAAGCGATTTCACAAGAAAAGAAAAGGGATGAGTATGGTGATATTCTATGGGAAAAAAGAAAAAGAAAAGGGCTTACTCAGTTTGAAGCCAGAAAGTTAATGCGTGAGCGTAACTATTTTGGATCAATGATGGTAGAAAATGGAGAGGCAGACGCCTTAATTTCCGGTATTTCAAGAAATTATAGAACTACAATTAAGCCTGCACTTGAAGTTATTGGTAAGCAGGATGATGTGAAGAAAGTAGCTGGAATGTATATTATGAATACTAAAAAAGGAACGCTATTTTTAGCAGATACAACAATCAATACAAACCCTACGGCTGAAGAATTAGTTGATATGAGCGAAATGATTGTTAAATCGGTTAAAAGATTCAATATAACACCAAGGGTAGCCTTATTGTCGTATTCTAATTTTGGTTCTACAAGAACTGAAGGATCTTCAAAAATGGCAAAAGCAACAGTTCTTTTGAAAGAAAGAAATCCTAATTTGATAGTTGATGGAGAGATTCAGGCAGACTTTGCTTTAGATAGTGAGAAAACAGCAGGTATTTTTCCGTTTTCGGAACTAGCAGAGGAACAAGCAAATACATTAATTTTCCCTAATCTTGAATCCGGTAATTTAGCGTATAAATTAATACAAGAAGTTTCAGAGGCTGACTCAATTGGTCCTGTTTTAGTTGGAATGAAAAAGCCAGTACATATCTTGCAGTTAGGGTGTACTGTGCGTGAAATTATTAATATGGTAACCTTGTCGGTTGTCGATGCTCAAATAAAAAGATGATAACACATATACACGGAAAATTAATAGAAAAAACACCAACTTATGTAGTTGTTGATGTTAATGGTATAGGCTATAAAATAAAAATATCTTTACAGACATTCTCCGCAATTGATGGAGAGTTGTGTAAATTATATACTCATCTTTCAGTAAAGGAGGATTCACATACGTTATTTGGTTTCTTTGAAGAAAGTGAACGTCATTTATTTCGAAATTTAATTTCTGTTTCAGGAGTTGGCCCAAGTACTGCTCAGGTAATACTATCAACCTATTCTCCACAGGAAATCATTCATCATATAACTAGTGCTGATGTGAAAGCGGTACAAAGCGTGAAAGGAATTGGTGCAAAAACAGCCCAAAGAATTATTATTGACTTAAAAGATAAGGTCGCCAAAGGAATGCCCACTTCTGATTTATTGTTTGACGCTGTAGACAATACTATCAAGGAAGAGGCGTTATCTGCACTACTAGCTTTAGGATTTGCTAAAAAAGGGGCTGAAATCAAAATAGATAAAGTATTAAGATCAAACCCTGAAATTGTAACTGTTGAAGATTTAGTGAGAACGGCATTAAGCCAAATGTAACTACTATATTAGGAATTGAAAATCATTAGAAATCATAGTTTACTTTTATTAGTTTTTGCATTGTTTTTTGCAAATATTCATGTTTTTGGGCAATCTTCCGACTCTTCTTTGGCGTATCCTTTTTCTGGGAATCAAAGCGGAGGTATGTTTATGAATACACCTAGTAATATTAAATCACAGGTTAATTATGATATTCTTAATAATCAATATACTCTACTGAGTAAAATAGGAGGGCTTACTTTAGGAGGGTTGACTACTCTGAGTTTCAAAGAATATCAGCAATATAAAATGAAAAATTTTATTGTTGATTATTGGAATGATAGGTCAAGTGAACGTGCAGGTAATCAGACTTCAGCTTTGGGCTTGCCTAAATTATTTATTCCTGGTCAGGCTTTTGATAAAATTTTTGGTGGTAATTCTGTTGATATTCGTCCTCAAGGTTCTGCTGAACTTATCTTTGGTTTAAAAATTAACAGATTGGATAATCCTGCTTTAACAGAACAACAAAGAAAAACTACTTCATTTGATTTTCAAGAAAAGATACAAATGAATGTGATTGGTAAAATTGGTGATAAATTAAAACTAACTACTAACTTTAATACTGAAAGTACTTTTAATTTTGAGAATCAAATGAAATTGGAATACACAGGATATGAAGATGAGATTATAAAAAAAATAGAGATAGGAAATGTAAGTTTACCATTAAATGGAACATTAATTACAGGTAGTCAATCTCTTTTTGGTTTTAAAACACAGTTACAATTTGGACGTACAACTATTACCGGAATTTTATCCCAGCAAAAAAGTACAAAATCAGAAATTGAAGTGAGTGGTGGAGCGCAAACATCTGAATTTGATGTGTATGCTGATCAATATGAGGCCAATAAGCATTATTTCTTATCCCATTACTTTAAAGATCAATATGATGAAGCATTAAAGAATTTACCATTTATAAATTCTGGAATAGATATTACTAAAATTGAGGTGTGGGTAACCAATAAAACAGGAACAACAAACGATACAAGAAATATTGTTTCGTTTTTGGACCTAGGAGAAACAAATGGAAATATTTATAATACAGCATTTACTTTTCCAAGCAGTAGTAATTTCCCTGATAATATTGCTGCAAATGATATGTTTACCTCCCTAACTACGCAATTCGCTGGAATACGAAATATTAATGATGTAAATAGCACATTGCAATCTACTTCATTGTCAAATGGAACAGATTTTGAAAAGTTAGAAAGAGCACGAAAATTGTCAGAATCGGAATATTCTTTTCACAGACAGTTGGGTTATGTTTCGCTTAATCAAGCTTTAAATAATGATGAAGTATTAGCAATAGCTTTTCAATATACTGTAGGAAGTGAAACTTTCCAAGTAGGAGAATTAAGCACAACAGGACCTAACGCACCAAATACACTAATTTTAAAATTGTTAAAGGGAACAAATTTCACCCCATCTTTACCAAACTGGAGTTTAATGATGAAAAATATTTATGCTATAGGAGCTTATCAAATGAGTGAGGATGGCTTTGTATTAGATGTAGTTTATGAAAATACGGAAGAATCAGGAGCTTTAACCAATTATTTGAGTGAGCCAGAAGAACAAAATATCAAGGGAGTACCATTAATCAAACTACTAAATTTAGATAGATTGAATAAGCAGATGGATGTTCAGTCTGATGGTGTTTTTGATTACATGGAGGGTATTACAGTTAGATCATCAAATGGAAGGATAATTTTCCCAGTAAGAGAACCATTTGGAAATTATTTAGTTTCTAAATTCAGTGATCCAACTATTGCAGATAAATACTCCTATCAGATTTTATATGACTCTACTTTAACAGTTGCGCAACAATTTCCTGAAAAAAATAAATTTCGATTAAAAGGTACTTATCAATCTTCATTTGGAGCTGAAATTCGTTTGAATGCAATGAATGTTCCAGAAGGTTCGGTAACGGTAACTGCAGGCTCTCAAAAGTTGGTTGAAAATCAGGATTATACTGTAGATTATATGTTGGGGCGTGTTACCATTATTAATGATGGAATATTAAGTTCAGGTGTGCCTATCAAAATTTCTTTAGAGAATAATTCTATGTTTGGTATTCAGAACAAGACGTTAGTTGGTTTACACGCGGATTATGAAATAAATAAGGATTTCTTAATTGGAGCAACTATGTTGAATCTCACTGAACGACCATATACAACAAAAATAAATTCTGGAGATGAGCCTATTTCTAACACGATTTGGGGCTTAGACGCCAATTATCAAACTGAATTACCATGGTTAACTACTGCTATTGATAAGTTGCCTCTAATTGAAACAAAGGCAAAATCAAGATTTATTGCAACTGCAGAGTTTGCACATCTTATTCCTGGGCACCATCGTGCTGTTGGCAGGGAAGGGGTCTCTTACATTGATGATTTTGAGTCAAGTAGAACTTCAATTGACATAAAAAATATGGGGGCATGGAAGTTGGCTAGCATACCTCAGGGCCAACAAAACTTATTTGAAAATTCTAATGAAAATAATAATTTGATACTAGGTTTTAAAAGAGCAAAATTAGCTTGGTATACAATTGATCCTTTATTTTTTAGAAATACATCTATTACACCTCCAAATGTAAATAAAAATTTAATATTAGAAAATGGAAGTACAATTGCTCAGCAATCTTATCATTATGCTCGTGAGGTTTTGGAAACTGAGGTGTTCCCAAATAAAGATCCTAATTTAGGAAGTCAAATATCAAACCTTTCAGTGTTAGACCTTGCTTATTATCCCCAAGAAAGAGGTCCAAATAATTACACTATCAATGGTATAGATGAAAATGGTAAATTAATTACTCCTAATCTAAGTTGGGGAGGGATAATGCGTAAATTAGAAACCAATGATTTTGAAGCTTCAAATATTGAATTTGTAGAGTTCTGGATGATGGATCCATTTAATGATGAGGATGGTTTATCCAATCACTATGGAGGTGATATGTACATTCATCTAGGAAATGTTTCTGAAGATGTATTAAAGGATGGATACAAAAGCTTCGAGAATGGCTTGCCAAATTCAGCAATAGTTGAGGATGTAGACACTACTGCTTGGGGGAGGGTGCCAACAAATTTTTCCATTGTTGAAGCATTTGATAATGACCCTTCATCTAGAGAATATCAAGATGTTGGTATGGATGGACTAAGAAATACTGATGAGAAAATTTTCTTTGATTCGGTTTATATCCAACAATTACTTACAACTTATGGTGCTAACTCTACAGCATATAGTAATGCAGTTAGGGATCCATCTGCTGATGATTTTCATTATTTTAGAGGAAGTGATTTTGATACTAAATCTGTGGCAATTTTAGAAAGATATAAGAATTTTAATAATACGGAAGGAAATTCAGTTACCACTGATAATTCACCTGAAAGTTATCCTACAGCGGCATCTTCACAGCCCAGTACAGAAGACTTAAATAGAGATCATACACTCAGCGAGACAGAAAGCTATTTTCAATATAAAGTTAGGTTAGACCCACAAGAAATGATTGTTGGTCAGAATTATATTTCAGATGTATTAGAAACTAATGTTAAAACAGAAAATGGACAAACAAGAAATATTAAATGGTATCAATTTAGAGTTCCTGTTTATCAGCCAGATAAAGCCGTAGGTGGGATTAGAGATTTTAAATCTATTCGTTTTATGAGATTAGTGCTTACTGATTTTTATGAACCGATTATTTGCCGTTTTGCAACTTTTGATCTAGTAAGAGGCGAGTGGAGGAGATACAATTTTTCTTTAGCTGAGCCAGGTGAATATCTCCCTAGTGATGATAATGGTGAAACTACATTTGATGTGTCTGCTGTTAATATTGAAGAGAATGGAAATCGTTCGCCAATTAACTATGTGTTACCACCAGGTATAGAGCAGGAAGTAGACAATACTACTACATCACTAAGGCAGCAGAACGAACAATCTTTAGTCCTTAAAGTTTGTAATCTAAAAGATGGAGACTCTAGAGCTACTTATAAAACATCAGATATTGACTTAAGAACTTATAAACGCATTAAAATGTTTGTTCATTTTGAGGGAGAAGAAGATAATTTAAAAGATGGAGACTTAACCTGTTTTTTAAGATTTGGAACTGATTTTATTTCAAACTATTATGAATATGAAATAGCTTTAAAACCAACTGCTCACGGGACTACAAGTCCTAATAATATTTGGCCATCACAAAATGAAATTGATATTGCATTTGAAATCTTTAAAAAGGCAAAGCAGGAAAGAAACTATAATAATACTGATGTGTCTTCACCATATATAACATTTACTAGTGGAGGTAAGGTTACAGTAGTCGGTAATCCGAACTTAGCTCAAGTAAAAACAATCATGATTGGTGTTAGAAATCCAAAGAAAAAATCAATAGAAGATAACGATGACGGCCTATCTAAATGTGGTCAGATATGGGTTAATGAATTGAGATTAACTGACTTTGATGAGCAAGGTGGCTGGGCTGCAAATAGTAGAATTACTACTCGATTAGCTGATTTTGGGAATGTTACGTTGTCTGGAAATATGAGTACGATAGGCTTTGGAAGTATTGAAAAAAAAGTAAATGAAAGACAGAAGTATAATGCTTATCAATATGATTTTTCATCTACTCTAAATGTAGATGAAGTTTTCCCTGAAAATTACGGATTAAAAATCCCTATGTACATTGGTAGATCACAAACTATTAAAAACCCTCAATATAATCCTCTTGACCCTGATCTTTTGTTAACAGAATCATTAGAGTCATTATCAAGTAAAGTTGAAAAAAATAATTTAAAAAACATTGTACAGGATTATGTATCAAGAAAAAGCATAAACTTTACAAACGTTAGAAAAACTAAAATTCAGAAGAAAGGACAAAAAGCAAGAAAAGCTAGATTGTATGATATAGAGAATGTTACTGTTTCTTATTCCAAAAATGAAACTAAAATTAGAAATATAAATACTGAATACAATCGTACAGTAAATTATAGAGGAGCATTAACATATAATTTTAATGCTCAACCAAAAAATATAAAGCCTTTTTCAAAAATTAAGTTTCCAAAATCAGCTTACTTTAGGCTGATTAAAGATTTTAATTTTAATACTATGCCTAAATCATTCTCTTTCAGAACTAATATTGATAGAAATTATAATGAAACCAAAATGAGGAATTTAAGCAATTCCAATATGCTTATATTTCCTACCTACAATAAATTTTTTAATTGGAATAGGTCTTATGAGTTAAAATATGATTTGACCAGATCATTAAAGTTAGATTTTTCTGTAAATCAACAAGCAAATATTGATGAGCCATCAGGGAAATTGGATAAATCAGATCCTTATTACATGGATAAGATTGATGCTATTTGGAAAAATGTTTGGGACTATGGTAGGGCGACAAACTATCATCAAACATTTGGTATGAACTATCAATTACCTTTAAATAAGATACCAATTGTAAACTTCATATCATTAAATACTAGATACAATGCAAGCTATCATTGGACAGCATCACTTCCTGCAATTTCTTATCTTGGTAACAATATTCAAAACTCCAATTCAAAACAATACAATGGACAAATTAATTTAACAACTTTATACAATAAGGTGCCTTTTTTTAAAAAGCTTAACCAAAGAAGTAAAAGAGGTAGAGGAGGTAGTACCGTAAGGAATAGGCAAGATCAAGAGGGTGATAATACCAAAAATAAATTTGAATTTTTAAAACATATTACACGTTTTGCTCTTGGAGTAAAAAATGTGTCAATTAATTATTCTGAGAATCAAGGAACTTTTTTGCCGGGTTATCTTAATCAATCAAAAGTATTAGGGCAAGATTGGTCCAGCCTTTCTCCAGGTTTGCCTTTTGTTTTTGGTAGTCAGTCCGACATAAGGCAACTAGGGGGTGAAAATGGATGGATTACAAAAAGTACTGATTTAAATACTATGTATAAGACAAATACTTCAACCAATCTAACTTTAAGAAGTACAGTTGAGCCGATTAAACAATTTAGAATTGAGTTGACCGCGAATAAAACTACTTCAGAGAATTATACAGAATATTATAGATGGGATGATGATATTGATAATTTCAATTCTTTTAGTCCTACAGAATCAGGAAGCTTTAGTATTTCATTCATCTCATTATTCACTGCTTTTAATGGCGATAATGATAATGATGAATCATCAGTTTTTAATAATTTTAAGAATTACAGAAGTGATATTGCTAAACAATTAGCTGATAATAACCCTAATTTTAATGGTGGAATAGATCCTGTTACAGGATATCCTACTGAATACATTACTTATCCTGGAGATTCTTCAGCTACTTTAATAGGAGGTTATGGAGCGACCTCACAACAAGTGATGATTCCAGCATTTTTGGCAGCTTACAGTGGTTCAGATCCGTCTAAATCAAAGTTGACTGCTTTTCCAGCAATTCCATTACCAAATTGGCGCATTACATATGACGGTTTTATAAAGATTCCGTACATTAAAAAGAACTTTAAACAATTTAGTATTAGCCATGCTTATCGTTCTACTTATTCGATAAGTTCATATCAAACTAATTTGAATTATAAGGATATAAATAAAGATGGATTTACAAGTGAGATCAATTTCAATAACATGAGTTATCATGTTCAGAAAGAAATTTCTCAAGTAACAATTAATGAGCAATTCAGTCCGTTATTTAAGGTGAATATGACTTGGAAAAATAGCTTACTTACAAAAGTAGAGATTAAAAGAAGCAGAGTTTTGGCTCTTTCTTTAGCTAATAATCAGATTACTGAAACTGGATCGCAAGAGTATATTGTAGGAGTTGGATATAGATTTAAAGATGTAGAATTTAATTTTTTATCTGGTGGTAGAGGGAAGAAGATGTCAAGCGATTTAGATTTAAAATTAGACTTAAATATAAGGAGTAATAAAACAGTTATTCGAAAAGTGATTGAGGATCAGCAGCAACTAACTATGGGGCAACAGATAATTAGTGTTAAATTTTCAGCTGATTATGTGATGAATCAAAGACTAAATATTAAGTTATTTTATGATAGAGTGATTACAAATCCATTTATTTCAACTACTTTTCCAGGAGCAATTACTAACGCAGGATTTAGTTTACGATTTACCTTGGCCGGATAATTTTATTTGCCAACAAAAAAATGTATTTTTGAAAAAAAAATAAATGGAATTTCCAAAAGAATTAAAATATAGTAAGGACCATGAATGGTTGAGAGTTGAAGGAAGTAATGCTTATATTGGTATTACAGAATTTGCTCAAGGGGAGCTAGGAGATATTGTTTTTGTTGATGTAGATACTGAAGGAGAACAGCTCGAAAAAGAGGAGGTTTTTGGATCAATAGAGGCTGTTAAAACAGTTTCTGACCTATTTATGCCAATAAATGGAGAAGTTTTATCGTTTAATGAAAAGTTAGAGGATGATCCAGAATTAATCAATACAGATCCTTACGGGGAAGGTTGGGTTATTAAAATTGCTATTTCAGATGTTACAGAATTAGATGAGTTACTTGACGCTTCAGCATATGAGGAATTAGTAGGATAAAATATATATTATGGAACCAAAAAAGAATCCAGAAGTAAATTTAGAAAGGAAAAGAGGCTTGTTTTTACAGATAGGTTTAATTATCGCGTTGTTAGTAGTACTTGGTGCTTTTGAGTATAAAACATATGAGAAAATTGCCTATAATTTAGGAGCTTTAAGCCTTGATGATTTAGAAGAAGAAATTATTCCAATTACTAAGCAGGAAGTAAAGCCTCCGCCTCCTCCGCCTCCTCCGCCAGAAATAATTGAAATTGTTGAAGATGATGTGATAATTGAGGATGAGATTGAGATTGAAGATACTGAGTCTGATGAAGATGAAGTGATTGAAATTATTGAAGAAGATGATGAAGAAGTATTTATGGTTGTTGAAAAAATGCCAGAATTTACATACAAGAAGAAAAAAGGAGCTGAAGCTATTTTTAAATTTATTAATGAGAAAGTAAATTACCCTGCTATTGCTAAAGAATATAATATAACAGGAAAAGTTTATGTTAGTTACGTTGTGGATAAATCCGGGAAAGTGATTAATGTTAAGGTGGTTAGAGGTGTTGATAAAAATTTGGATGCTGAAGCTATAAGAGTTGTAAAGCTAATGTCTCCATGGTATACTTCAGGTAAGCAAAGAGGTAAATCAGTAAATGTGCTGCATACAATTCCTATTAATTTTACTTTGAATTAGGAACATCATAATATTAAAAAAGCCAAACATTAATGTTTGGCTTTTTTAATATCTATCTAATACATAATTTATAAACCTCCACACATGTTTTCAGGACATACCCATTCATCAAATTCTTCTGAAGTTAGGTAACCTAAATTAATACTTTCTTCTTTTAAAGTTGTCCCATTTTGATGAGCAGTTTTTGCAATCTTTGCTGATTTTTCATACCCAATCTTAGTGTTTAATGCAGTAACTAACATTAGTGAGTTATTTAAATTCTTTTTAAGGTTTTCGTAATTTGGTTCAATGCCTTGAGCACAATTTTTATCAAATGAAATACAAGCATCTCCAATTAAACGAGCTGATTGTAAAAAGTTGGCAGCCATTAGCGGTTTGAATACATTTAACTCATAATGTCCTTGCATTCCTCCAACTGTTATAGCTACATCATTCCCCATTACTTGTGCGCATACCATAGTAATAGCCTCACATTGAGTAGGGTTTACTTTTCCAGGCATAATAGATGAACCTGGTTCATTAGATGGAATGATAATTTCACCTATTCCACTTCTTGGTCCTGAAGCTAACATCCTGATATCATTAGCTATTTTATTTATCGAAACTGCTAATTGCTTTAAGGCGCCATGACTCTCAACTATTGCGTCATGAGCAGCTAAAGCTTCAAATTTATTTTCAGCACTTATAAACGGTAATTCTGTGAAATCAGCTATATATTGTGCTACTAGATCAGAATATCCATCAGGAGTATTAATTCCTGTCCCTACAGCAGTCCCTCCTAAAGCAATTTCTGATAAGTGATCTAAAGTATTATCCAATGCCTTTATTCCATGATTTAATTGTGAAACATACCCAGAGAATTCTTGCCCCAAAGTAAGTGGAGTGGCATCCATTAAATGAGTTCTCCCTATTTTAACTACTCTGTTAAAAGCTACTGATTTTGCTTCTAAAGTATCGCGCAATTGCTTTATTGCAGGTATTGTATTTTCAACAATAACTTTATAAGCTGCAATATGCATTCCTGTTGGAAAAGTATCGTTTGAGCTTTGTGATTTATTGACATCATCATTTGGGTGAATTACCTTGTTTTCATCATCCAAACCCCCTCCATTTATAACATGAGCACGATTAGCAATTACCTCATTAGCATTCATATTGCTTTGTGTACCACTTCCTGTTTGCCAAATTACTAAAGGAAATTGGTT
>Ga0075444_10001555_pt1 | contig 14152 bp, 12 predicted proteins | sample CoawatmetaG01DNA_FD_76836 | JGI IMG/M metagenome (GOLD analysis project Ga0075444, IMG submission 76836) | Marine microbial communities from the West Antarctic Peninsula - Coastal water metaG017-DNA | ecosystem: Environmental > Aquatic > Marine > Coastal | place: Atlantic Ocean: West Antarctic... | reverse complement strand
TGTAGTGAGGTTAAGTATTCATACCCTCTAAATGTAAAACTTGAATTTGATCATTCTATTACTACTAAAAGTTTAAAAAATAACTTTAAGGTTTTAAATAGCTCTGATAATAGAATTTCTATGGAATCTGCAAGTGCAAAAGATATTTTATCTGCCTCTCGTATAGCTTTAGAGGGTGATATTTTTGCATATGTAAAAAACAGAGAGGACGCTTTAAATTGGATAAAGAACTATAAAGAAGTAGAGATTTCAAGCCTTTCTGAAGATCAAAGATATATGTTCTAAATTACCAGTAGTAAGTTTAATGAGAGAATGTCAGCGCGGAAATAGACTTAAAGAAACTATAATGGTTTTTACTAAAAAAAATTGGTAGATAACGACAGGCATACTATCATCGAAAAGAGCAATCGGGCCATGCTTTAATTCTCCAGCTGGGTATGACTCAGCAAGAATGTAACTATTTCATTTTTAGAGGGTTAGGGAATATTTCATTTTCTAACTTAACACTATCATTTGTAAGTTTTTTTAATATTGATATATACTCAAGGTATTTATTTGTATGAATACCTCTATTAACAAGGCAATTTAAAGTTTTATCAGAATAAGGTTTTTTATCAAACTTCCAACCAAAATATTTAGCTGTTACATAATTCAAAAATATATTATTATTAGGGATATGTATTTTATAAAAAACTTTAAAGGCCAGATAGATAAGCCTATAAGAGCTATTATTTTTTGCTAAGTCTGTATAAATATCATAAGTGGCAAAAGCACTGCCTAGGTTTGGCAAATTTTTTTCTTGAAATGTTAATCTATCTTTTTTATAAGCCTTTAAAGCTAATCTAGCTTCATTTGTATCCCCTGTCTTAATTTTAAAATAAGCTTGAACAATCACTCCTAACTGTTCATTTTTAAATCTAGATTTACGAAAGGAGAAGTCTAATTCTTCCTTAGAATATGAGCATAACTCACCATTAAGATTTATTACATCGACTCTATATAAATAATCAGAAATACAATCTCCATATGCACCAGCGTTCATAAATATAGCTCCACCAACTTGAGCTGGTATTCCATTTAAACCTGAAAATCCAAAAGCACCATTATCATTAACCTTTTTAACAAGTGATGGAATCATCATTCCTGCTCCAACTATGGCTAAACTCTTCTCATTATTAAATGTAAAGTTTGTAATTTTTTTTACACTTACCATTACCTCTTGATTCATATTATCAAGAAAGAGTATATTGCTTGTTGCACCAACTACCTTAAATTCTAAATTAAATAAATTTAATGTGTTAATGACCTCTATCAGTTGCTGATAGTTGTGTGGAAATATTAAGCAAGAAACAACCCCACCAGTTCTAAAGTAAGAAAATTTATTTAGTGATATTTCTTGCTGAAACTCAAAACCATTACTTAAAAGAAAGCTGCAAAAATCGCTAAGGGGTTTCTTATTTGTTGTATTTATTTTCTGCATAACTATTTGACTATTTAAGTAACCTAAATAGTGAAAAAAATATACTAACTGGATTAGTGGATCAAAATATGTTTAATTAAGCCTTTAATTCTATTTAAAGTTTTTCGTAAAAAACTACTCTCAACCCTATTTTTATTATAGTTAATATTAAACTTATTTCGTTCGCAGGACAGCCAGATTTTTTTTGATGAAGATATTGCTAAATAGAAAGCGTTTCGTTGTCCATCGATTTCTACAACAGGATTAACGTCATGAAAGGCATCATTATTTTGTAATGAGGCAATTAATCGGTTTTTAATTGGCTTGATACTCTCAAACACTTGTAAATTGTCTGATGATTTCTTATAAATTCTATGCTCACCACCAGTCATGTTTTCAAATCCACCAACATACACTAAAATAGAAATTAATCTTTGAGGATTATCAATATGAGGACCTTTACCACCAGTACTTATACCGTAATTTTTTTTCCCACATCCCAAATCAATTCTTGGATAAAGGTAAGGTTTTAAAGCTTCTTTTTGAAAATTATTTTTATCAAAGACTTCTCCCACCTCAACAGGGTCATGTCTAATATCAAACTCTTTAGGGCTGCCTATTAAATCAATTTGATTTCCCAAGTCATCATCAAAGAGATCAAAGAAATATTTTATGAAATCTTCACCATAAACCCAATCATGTAAATCTTGATAAGTTTTTGATTTTGTTAATAATTCATTATATAAATTGTCTCCATATGTTGTGTCAAAGTGCATTCTACCAACATTATTAATCGTAAAATCACTAGCAATAGGAAAGTTTTTTTCTAACTCTAAAAAAAATTCATCAGTAAAAAAATTGTCTATGATTACATATGGGAAGGGGTCGGATTTTTTTTTAATTTTCAAATTTTTATTAATCATTCTTCCATTATACGTTATGTCGATAACCATACCCATAATCCGCTTATCATGAAGACATTTAATGATTGAATATAGAAACTGTTGATAGTCAGTATATGGATTACTACGATAGGGTTCCATACAAATTCATTCAACGGTAACGGATTGATTTCGGGTGAACCTATTTTAGACCATCTTAGATTGAAGTGTTACTGCGACTTTCACTTTTTAGTTATTATTATGTGTTGATATGCCTAGTGCAGTAACAGCAAGAACTTTGTTAGAGTCCGATCCATCAACCAACCATTGGTTAATATTCTTGTCATATACTGTTTGTTGTATAAAAAACTGACAATAAGTTGCCAAAGTCCAAGGGTAACTATCGTAAATAATAGATGAAGTGCACCCACAACTAACTCACTTCTGAAAAAGGGGACAAACCAACCAAACAAAAGGTATGTCCAACTAAAACCATAAAACCCAGTTTTTACCATTCCACTTTCTTTATGCTTAATATTTATTTTATGTGCCATCAATCCTATCGTTAAATAAAAAAAACATTAGGAGCATAATGCCTTACGAAATATATACTACCTTCCTTCGCATTTTTAATCACACTTTGAAGGCACAGAGGGCCTCTCTCGTGCTCGGGTAAGTATTGATTTACCCTCCCTCACACAACAAACGTCATTTGGACTTTTATTGACTGGGGTTGACTTGATCTACTAATATCTCTAACTCTAAGTTATTTGGCGCAACAAATATTTTTTTTGTTTTTTTATCAAGACCAAAGCCTATAATGTTTTTTTCTTGTTTGTATTCGTGAAGCAAATACCAATCACCATTTTCTTGTTGCTTCAATAACCTTATAGTCCCATAAAAGTCACCAAGTAACAATGATTCCATATGATTCAAATAAACCCCTGCAATTAAACATCCTGGCCTAATATTGGTTTCAAAAATTGGAGCTGATACATCCTTAAACATTAATGGGTCTTGTCTTATTTTTTTACTTCCCTCAAATACAGGCCATCCAAAATTAGCTGGGATACCAGAATACAAATCATTCAATAACCAGACTGCCTCAACCTGAGACCCTCCACAAGAGTTAATAAACATTCTATCTTTTGAATCAATAGTTGTTCCCCAAGGGTTCCTAATTCCATATGCAACGATTTCTGGTTCTAATCTTAAGTCCGAAATATCAAGTCGGAGAATTTTACCTCTTAGGGAATTTAGATCTTGTGCTGTCTCAGGGTCACCGCCATCTCCAACTGACAGGTAAAGTTTACCAAGGCTATCAAATACTATATTACCGCCATAATGAACTTTAAAATCAACAAGTTTTATAATATTCCTGACCTTGCTAAAATTCATCGAATATTCATCAACCACTAAAGATATCACTCCATTAATGTCTTTACTTGTGTAAGAAACATAAACAAGTTTGTTTTGTGAGGCAATACTCAAAAAACCACCTTCACCATCTGTTATAAAAGGAAATTGAGCATCATTATTTAAATCTAAAACAAGTCTTGATTCATTATTTTTAGATTCGAACAGAAAGCCATTCCTGGTAGCTAAATACTGCACATCTCCACTTAGATCATATCTAGTAACAAACAGATTTTGGTTTTCATTTAACGATGGCCAATTTGAATTATTTAGATCTTTTAAACTCATTTCAATTTTTTTGGCATCTTTAAAAATTGTCCCAGTCAAATCGTTATCACTAAGGTCGACTCCAGTTAGATTAGCTCCAGTCAAATCCTTATTACTAAGGTCGACTCCATTCAGGTTTGCCCCTGAAAGGTTTGCATTAAGAAGAATTGTTCCAGTCAAATCCTTATTACTAAGGTCGACTCCAGTTAGATTAGCTCCAGTCAAATCCTTATTACTAAGGTCGACTCCATCCAGGTTTGCCCCTAAAAGGTATGCGAAAGTCAGAATTGTTCCAGTCAAATCCTTATTACTAAGGTCGACTCCAGTTAGATTAGCTCCAGTCAAATCCTTATTACTAAGGTCGACTCCATCCAGGTTTGCCCCTGAAAGGATTGCTTTAAGAAGAATTGTACCAGTCAAATCCTTATTACTAAGGTCGACTCCAGTTAGATTAGCTCCAGTGAAATCCATATTAGTAAGATCGACTCCATCCAGGTTTGCCCCTGAAAGGTTTGTTTTACGAAACCTTGTTCCAGTCAAATCCTTATTACTAAAGTCGAATTCAGTTAGATTAGCTCCAGTGAAATCCTTATTACTAAGATCGACTCCATCCAGGTTCGCCCCTCGAAGGTTTGTGAAAGTCAGATTTGTCCCAGTCAAATCGTTATTACTAAGGTCGACTCTACTTAGATTAGTTCCAGTGAAATTCTTATTACTAAGGTCGATTCCACTCAGATTGACTTCAGTGAAATCGTTATTACTAAGATCGACTCCATCCAGGTTCGCCCCTGAAAGGTTTGCTTTACGAAGCCTTGTTCCAGTCAAATCCTTATTACTAAGGTCGACTCCACTCAGATTGACACCAGCCAAATCTGTATAGCTAAGGTCAACTCCATCCAGGTTCGCCCCTGAAAGGTTTGCCCCATTAAGAATTGCTCCAGTCAAATTTGTATTACTCAGGTCTGCTCCAATTAAAACAGCATAACGTAGATCAAAACCTTTTAAATCAATTCCTTTAAAATTTCCTTGGGTTAAGTCGCAAAAAACGCAGGAACCTGATGACTCAAGTAAAGCTATTTTGTCATCTACATTCCTCATCAAAATAAGATTTTTTAGGGGGATTGCTACTTTGGCAATATTTATTAAATGTATTCTAGTAGAGGGTGATGTAGCTACTTCATTTATATAAGATTTAATTACTTCACGGTTATAGTTACCTAACATAAGTAGTAAAGCAAATATTAGTAGAGCTATAAGTGCAATCTTTTTTTTTGTATTAAAGTTATTAAAAAGTTTAAATTTAAACATATTTGCCACCACTCCATTTATGAAATTTTCTATTCAATTTAGGATATAAATTTATAATAGAATCAAGATATTTTTTTATTGTATAAACATGATCTTCATAATCTTTTTTTATAACAGGATATGCATTAATAGATCGGACTACAAAAGAATTTTTTATTAAATTAGAAGCTATAAAACCAGCTCCACCAGTAACCAATATTTTTTCCAATTTAACTCCTATTTTTAGTTCGATAATTAAATATTAATGCTCGATTATTAGAGCTAAATCAAATCAACTGGGATATGATATATGATAAAGTATAAGAAAATATAAAATTGACCTGGTAAATTATAAGTCAATTTTATATTTTCTGATCAAAAATCTTAATGATGATGAGGGGTTTGGTTTTCGAAAGATATCACAATGGTTGAATCAGAGTGGAATAAAGACCCATAGAGGCAAGAAATGGTTCAATCGCTCTGCTCATTCGCCTTCAAGAACAAGAAGATTGTGAGTCTGAAGTTTTTTAATTAATGGGTAAAGTTCCCATATTGGAACATTGCATTTTTCTGCTATTTCTAACAACGAATGACTTCCATCAGGCCAAGTGATTAATTCCATCAACAACCTTGATTCAGATGCAGAATTATGTCTCGAAATTGTTGGATATAATCCTCGTTTACCAAGTTGTGGTTCTCTCAATAAAGTAACTTGGGGATAACAAATGTTTTCAATTACTTCAACTGATAGTCTGAGTGCCTCAACACGATACTGTATACGTAGGAAATTAGTGCTTTTTAATCAATGAGCTAATCTATAATATATTTCAAACACTTAACCAATGGATGTGTGAGATGAAATCTTATGACGAGTTGAAAGATGGGGATATCAGAAAAACTAAGTCTAGATTGATCTTGGATAAGAAAGTTCCCAATGATTTTATCTCTCATTCTGGCGATGCTTATAAATGGCTATGGCTTCCATCTTCTGATGTTAAGCACTTACTTGACGTGCGGAATTCAGAGCACGTACTTAGTAATATGCGTAATACTTCGCCAATAACTGAAGAAGCACACTTAGCGTTTCTACAGAAATATGACTCGCTTCAAAGACTTGATTTCATCCTACAACATCACGGCAGTGGAGAATATGTCGGCGGTATGAATATTTCTCTAACTTCTCATGGTTTTGAGATTGGTAAATATATCGGAAATGAGAAATTTTTAGGGAAAGGTTTGGCCTTTCTAATGTCAAATTGCTTCATAGATTTTATTAAGGAAAACGTCAAAGAAATTGAAAAAATTATTGCTGTAACAAAGCTGAATAACTACAAAAACATTAATCTAAATTTCAAACTTGGCTTTAAAATTATTAAATTGGTCGAAGAAGACTATTGGCTTATGGATCTTCAATAATGTGCGGTTATGTATTCGTTTCAGTTCGCAATAAAAAAGCATTTGGAATAGATCAACATCTTCTAAGACACAGAGGACCAGACTACTCGAGTGAGATTGATCTTAATTGGTGTAGAACCCGTCACTGGCGCTTAAGTATTCAAGATTTAACTTCGCACTCTAATCAACCATATTCTAACGAAGATAATTTGCTCGTCTACAACGGAGAACTTTATAATTTTCGTGAGATTGGAGAGTGCCTGTATTCGAAATCCTTTCAAAGTGATACGCAACTTTTATTCCACAGCCTTGAACAAGAGGACTTTGAATCAATAAGAAATGAAAGTGGGTTTTATTCATTTTTATTCATAGATCGACTAAAAAGGAAATTTTTTGGCGCAAGGGACCATTTTGGTAAAAAACCTCTATATTTCTACTTTGATAATGATTTATTGATAGTGGCCTCTGAGGACTCTACAGTAAGAACAATTGCAGACCAATATGGTAAAAAAATTCCTATAGATAATTCCGCAATTGAACATTACTTTAAATATAAGGATCTCCACTTTGGTAGAACTTTTTTTAAAGGTGTGCGCGAATTAGCGCCTGGCTCAACATTAAAATTTGATTTCGATAATTGGGATCTAATCGAGGAAACTTCTTGGAGAGAGTACTATTTGGCCGCCCCTTTCTATAAACAGACAAAGAGGGTTAATAACTCTATAAATATTTTAGAAGACGTCCCATCAGTATTAAAAGCTAATCTATTTAGCGCGATTGAAAAAAGATTTCTTGCGGATGTGCCAGTTCAAATAGCTCTTTCTGGTGGTGTAGATTCAACTTTATTAGCTTTGATTGCTCAATATAAAGGTATTTTTTTCAGTAGAGCTTTAACGGTAAGCTCTAGTAGTAGGCCATCGGAGCTGAAAAAATCAAAGTTTTTATGTGACAGCTTTTCTTTACAGCAATTTGTGATCGATTTTGATTCCATAGATGTTTTGGAATTTCTTAAGGAATCAATTCGGGCGCAAGGAGGTCCATTGAGTCATCCGCATGCTTTGGCTGTATGTGCACTTACTAAAGAAGCAGCTAAGCAGGGAAAGGTACTGATTACAGGTGAAGGTGCTGATGAGTTAATGTATGGTTATGAGCATCACAAAAAGAAAAACGCCACATTTGCGTTTGCGCAACACCTTAATCCAGCTGACTACTTTGACATCAGTGAGCTGGAAAAAAATGATTTAGACGATCTTATTAGCAAAAATAACATTTTTGAAAATAACGACCATAGAGATCTCGAAGTCAAAACACACCTTTTATCTTTATTAAGACGTAACGACAGAATTTCTATGCAAAGTTCAGTAGAGTTAAGATCTGCATTTTTGGATTTCAAACTCTTTGAAACCGTAACCCACCTTCAAGACTTAGGCGAGCTTGATAAAGGTAAAAATTCTTTAGTGAAAATTATAAAAACCTTTTTCAGCGATTATGAAGTCGATCGAGAGAAAATTGGCTTCTATGTTCCATTCGATGAATGGTTTAAGAGAAAGATAAAGGTCGATAGAGGTCTAAAAGTTGTTATCGAAAAAGCATTTCGCTTTTTACAGGATGAACTTAATTGGACCTTAAAAGAGGGTGTATTATTGGAGGGTAAGCTAACTTGGGCCCTTCTAAACATTGGATTGTTTTTAGATTTAGAGGAAGAATATAAAAGATGAACAACACAGAATTGATGGAATACGCCATATATCATTGGGTATTTGGAGGCGACCATAATCTTCCTGGCCTCAATAATAATGGTTTTTTTGACTCGAATTTTTTTGAAAAGTTTCCAATAAAATCAAATTATGAAGATTTTTCCGATCAATTTTCGTTAATTCAACGCGATCTGGATTTATTTAATAATGGTTCATTAATGTTATGTTCTGGCGGTGTTGATAGTTCATTGTTAGCGTGTTTTAGAAAAGACAATCTCAAAACTAATCAGCAAAGCTTAATGCATACAACCTATGTTGGGCATGATAATAACGATCTATACAAGTTCAATAGTATTCTTGATTACTGCCCTAGCAATTGCTTTGTGTCATCGATTGATGAGCATGGATACATGTCAGGACTTGAACTACTAACGGACAAAAATTTCTTTCAGAACACTTATGCACCAACTCTAGCCTTTGCACTCAATTCTATTGGCGTACATAAATTCTCATGTTTAATAACCGGCTCTGGTCCAGATGAGCTGTTTTATGGGATGGAGAAGTATTCATGGGATGTATTCGAAAAATTATCAGAAATACCTATATCCAAAGCACTTGAAATTCTAGACCCTAAATATAATTTAGATTCCTATGCCAAATTGTTTAACGTTGAAGGGAAAGAGCTTTTTCAAGCGGTAAGACAGAAACGCCAAGATCTTTATATAAACATAGCTGAGCTGGAAATGCCCATATTCGATTCCCAGAGACTGTTGGCATACTCAACCGTTACCGCTCAACATATGCAAATGTTTAATACGGTTGCCAAATTGTTTAACCTTGAACATAAGGCGCCATACTTAAATAATGAGTTAATAAAGTTGGCGCTTTCTACTCCACTAAGCCAATTAATTGATTTGGGGGCAGATAAAAGGGTAGAGATAGGTAAAAAATATCTTAAAAAATATCTTTTAAAATATATGTCAGAAGAACATGTTTATGGCAAAAAAATTGGATTTCACGCCCCTACCACTAAATTTGTTTATGAATATGGTCGAAGCTTCTTAATTGAAAATATCGATTTTCTTCCAAGTTGGTTAGATAAGGACCTAACCTTAAGTGAATTAACAAATAGGTACGCTAATCCACTCAATACAACAGATTACTTTTTGTACTCGCTCATTAATGTAATAAAGCACAACATGAGGAACAGCAATGCTTGTTGATGGATTTAAAATATCCCCAGAGAGCCCAGTCTACTTGATTGCTGAAATGTCAGCAAATCACAACGGCAATATAGAAACTGCAATCAATACTATTGAATCGGCAAAGGTTTCTGGTGCAAACGCCATTAAGCTACAGACTTACACGCCAGATACCTTAACGATTAAGTCGGACCGCCCAGAATTTTATTTGACTGGAGGGCTATGGGATGGTCGTAATTTGTATGATTTATATCAAGATGCACATACTCCTTATGATTGGCATGAAAGCCTTTTTGCGCATGCTAAAAAATGCGGGATCACAATTTTTTCAACACCTTTTGATGACACAGCTGTTGAACTGTTAGAGGGACTTAATACCCCGGCGTACAAAATTGCTTCGTTTGAAATAATTGATATACCATTGATCAAAAGAGTTGCATCAACAAAAAAGCCGCTTTTTATGTCGACTGGTGCTGCGTCGATTAACGAAATAACTGAGGCGGTTCAAACTGCTCGTAAAAATGGTGCTGAGGAGATACTACTATTTCATTGCATTAGTTCATACCCTGCTCCAGCTAAAGAAGCTCAGTTGAAAAATATAAAATTTTTACGTGATAAATATGGAGTTCTGGTGGGCCTCTCTGATCACACAATTGGTTCAAACGCTGGTTTTTTATCGGTTGCAATGGGTGCCACTGCTATTGAAAAACATTTCATAATGGATAGATCGATTGGTGGAGCGGATGCCGATTTCTCTGCAACTCCTAGCGAGTTAAAAGAATTAAGAGCCAAGCTTGACTTAGCAAAGCAAATGTTAGGTGTGGATTCTTTTTCGCGTTCAGACTCAGAAAGTCAAAGCAGTTCTATAAGACGTTCGATATATTCTGTTTCTAATAAGAAAAAAGGCAATGTCATAACGCAAGATGATATAAAGATAATTAGACCTGGACTTGGTCTTCATCCTAGATATTTTGATTGTTTGGTTGGAGCTAAACTTCAGAAGGACCTATCTTATGGCGAGCCATTAGATGCATCTTATTTTGATGATTCAGACTTCCCAATAACTGGCAAATCAGCTGACTTTAATTTAGTAAAAGTCACGCCCACCAGTGACCAAGAAATGATTCTTTACAAATTGTTGGCAGAAAGGAAATTCAATATTAGTCATAATAAAATGCCCTCAATAGATGAGCATAAAGAATTTGTGAGGAACCATCCTTATCGAGCATGGTGGTTAATTCATGATTCCATTAATTCTTCAAATGTTCTTGGTTCAGTTTATGTGAGTTTTGACAATTCTTTGGGCTTGAACATCGATTTAGATAAAATATCATTTACTGCCTCGTTCTTCTCCCAAAAGCTTAAACAACTAATTATCCCCGTCAATTCTGAACCGTCTAAAATCTATGGTGATTTTTATCATAACGTTTCACCTAATAATCAAGATTTAATTAATTGGTTGATTGAAGCAGGCTATTACAAATCTCAGATATCCTTTTCCTCCGAGTAGGACTTTGCTTTCAAATTAGCTTACGCAGGAAATTGGCTTTAAACAATAAGCCTTTGTTAAAATTAAACTATGAATGAAGATGAAAAATGGATGCAAATCGCGATTCAAGAAGCAATAAAGGCAGAAAAAGAGGGCGAAGTTCCAGTAGGAGCCATCTTAGTTAAAGATGGGCTGCTTATTGCAAAAGCCCACAATCAACCTATATCTAAAAATGATGCAACCGCCCATGCTGAAATCCAATTAATAAGAGTTGCAGGAAAAAAACTACAAAACTATCGACTAAATGGTAGCACACTATTTGTTACGCTCGAGCCATGTGCAATGTGTTTTGGAGCCATGGTACATGCTAGAGTTAAACGCATTGTCTATGGAGCACATGATCCAAAAACAGGTGTATGCGGCTCATCTGAAGATCTAACTAATGCAAATTGTTTTAAACATAAAATTAATATTTCTGGAGGTGTTTCAGAAAGAAAGTGTAGCCAATTACTGCAAGCATTTTTTAAATCACGTAGATAACATGAAAGACTGATGTAAAATATTTCGTTTTACCTGCATTTCTCTTTATCATAAATGTATAAAATAGTTTAAAAAAAGGTAACAATAATAAACATGCTAACAAAAAATTACTCAATCAATATATAAAATCAATGATGCCAAATAACAACTCTAATGGTTACAATCAAGAATATGAAATAGACTTAAAAGCGATATTTAAGCTTTTGGTTAATTCAAAAATATTAATAATTACAATAACATTGGTTATTACAATATTAGGTGCAATTTATGCCTATCAAAAAGTACCTCAATATCGTTCAACTGCTTTAATAGAAATTGGTAATTATTATGATAATAATAAAGAAGTGTTAATTGAACCTACAGAAACTTTAATTCAAGAATTAACTATTAATTTTATTCATAAACAGAGAGTAAATGTGTCAATTAATTCTATGATTGATGAAGACGAGCGAATAGAAGATGTAAATAGATTAATTCAAATTTCTTCTTCATCAACTTCATCTGTTAATAATAATAATTTACTAAATGAAATAATAGAATATATTGAAAATAGACATTCAAACCTGCTAAGTAAAAATATTCAAAGAATCACAAATCAATTAACTTCTAAAATTAAGCTTTTAGATGTTGATATTGAATTTATTAACAACACATTATTAGCCAAAAATGAAGATGAAAAATTAAGAATTTCTAATCGAATTGAGAGTCTAAGTAATCAAATTGAATTTATTAACAAGACATTATTAGTCAAAAATGAAGATGAAAAATTAAGAATTTCTAATCGAATTGAGATTCTAAATAATCAATTACCTAGCCTTAACTCAAAAATTGAGTCACTAAATGAAAGAATTGTTGCAGATCAGGCTAATCTATTACTTTTAAAATCTCACCCTGATTTATTCATTCAGAGTGCAGCTCAATCTCCAACCCTAGATCAAGTTATCTTTTCCTACAAGATTAACCTCATTGACTATGAAAATGACAAAGTAACCTTATTAAGTAAAAAAGTTATCTTAGAAAATCAATTAAAGCTTTTGGAAATTGATCATCTAGAATCTGAAAAGGTTTTCCAATTATCACAAGAAAAAGATAACTTAGAAATTCAATTAAGGCATACAAATATTACAAAGCCTTTAGAAAGAAATGATATAAAATTTTTAAGGAGTTTCAAATTATCACAAGAAAGAGATAGTATAGAGTTGGAATTAGAATTTCTAACAAAACAAGATCAAACTAGTACTCAATTAGTTGGAAAAGTCATGACTAATAAAGCTTCGACAAAAAAAGAATTAATTATATTTTTGAGCTTTATTTTTGGTTTCTTTCTTAGTATTGCTATGGTTTTAGTTTATAACTCTTTAAAAGCTTTGAAAGAGAAGTTAGTTTAACAATCTAGACTGCATACATTCCACCGTTGACATGTAATGTCTGAGCTGTAATATATGAGCCACTATCTCTTGCTAAAAAAAAACTGCTTGTGCAATCTCATTTACTGTACCCAATCTACCCATAGGAATTTGTGAAGCTAAATTTTCTTTTTGATCAAAAGTTTCTGATTCAAATGAGATCATTCAAAAGAAAAAGGATATTGAAAAACTATCAAAGGATTAGATCAACAAATAGATACAACCATCACATCAATATCAATAATTGAAGTCAATTATATGTTGAAGAAGATGGATGAGAAGAGATACAAAGGAATATCCACAGTCTTAGAAGAAGAGTTAGTTAATCTTGAAGATCGAAAGAAATGTCTAGTTCAAGAAATAGATGATCTAGATAATCAAAAAGATTGGGTAGATTGGATCTCAAAATATGGTGATGATATTAGTAAGAAATTTACAAAACCTACATCCGAGTTATTAGAGGGAATAGTTGATCAAATAGTTGTTTCACCAGTAATTGGACAAACAACAGAAGGTAAAGAAACTCAACGAGGACATATCTTTAACATCAAATTCAAACTACCAATTGTTAATGATTCTATTGAATACAAAGATGACCAGAATAAATCAAATGGTTATTCTTTGAAGAATGGAAAGAAGGTAATTGAATCAATCGAACAAGGGTTGACAAATCGTGGTCGACCTAAAAAAAAGTACCCCAATTAAATAGTCAACCAAAACTACTCCACCGTGACGGAATAGAACGGGTTGTTAGTGTTTTTGACCATAGACTAGTTAACAAATTTTTTAGTTTTTAATTATTGAGGAGACCCGCCACAAGAAACACTTCCATTGCTTCCATATGCACATTGTGAAGATTGCCCACCACAAGAAACACTTCCATTGCTTCCATATGCGCATTGTGAAGATTGCCCGCCACAAGAAACACTTCCATTGCTTCCATATGCGCATTGTGAAGATTGCCCGCCACAAGAAACACTTCCATTGCTTCCATATGCACATTGTGAAGATTGCCCGCCACAAGAAACACTTTCAACTCCATAAGCGCATTGTGATGATTGCCCGCCACAAGAAACACTTTCAACTCCATAAGCGCATTGTGATGATTGTCCG
>Ga0075444_10001554_pt1 | contig 14157 bp, 13 predicted proteins | sample CoawatmetaG01DNA_FD_76836 | JGI IMG/M metagenome (GOLD analysis project Ga0075444, IMG submission 76836) | Marine microbial communities from the West Antarctic Peninsula - Coastal water metaG017-DNA | ecosystem: Environmental > Aquatic > Marine > Coastal | place: Atlantic Ocean: West Antarctic... | reverse complement strand
CGAGACTCAAGGTACCGTAGTTACGGCGATGCAAATAATCGAGTACGTCGATTTATTAATCGCGAGCTAACGTCCAAGGGCTTTACTGAAGCCAAGTCGGGCAATGCCGATTTCCTCGTAAATTACCGCGTGTCAAAAGAGGAACGGTACTCCGCGAAACAGTTTAATAATTACTACGACGGCGGCGTTCATGGCGGTGTATCGACGGGCTCTTATGGCTCCTCGGTGGCGATCGGTTACAGTACTGGCGGGGGTAAGCCGAAAACCTATGCGGAAGGCACCGTGGTTATTGACCTTTTGAGTTCTGAAACGAAAGGTCTTATTTGGCGTTCTATTGCGGAGGGACGTTTACCTAAAAAGCTGTCCCCATCGATTCGGGATAACGCAGCAGACCTGTTATCAAAAGAGATGTTCAGCGCCTTTCCGCCGCAATAGCCAATTGCGCTTAGACTACAGTGATAACTCGACAGGCCTACTAACTGCGAGAAACTGTCGAAGATCTGTGCGCTTATCTGCTCTTGTACAAGATCACAGACGGAAATCCTTCGCGCCTGAGTTTGTTGCGAGGGCTTAGCTGATGCACTTACTCAAATAGCCGCATGGGATCACCCATATCATGGTAGCCAAGATAGCCGCCGCCAACTTCGGATGCATCGTAGAGTGCATAACCTAAAAGCTCCTGCGCCCTGCGGGGAAAGCCTTTAACAGTGTCGATGGGAATATTGGTATAGCTGTTCTCGACCGGACGCAACCAGCCGCAGCATAATCCTGTTGAAAGTGCTCTGCGACGTCTGTTCGTCGTGTTTGTGCCTCCTGCGTGTAATGTGTCACCTCTAAAAAAAAGCGCAGAGCCAGCGGGTAGGTCGCAAGCAACAATTTCATCTTTTGTTGGCATTCGATCTCGGTCCCAACGATGGCTGCCTGGTGCAACGAGCGTTGCACCCATTTGAGGTGTCACGTCGACTAAGGCAGCAATCGTGTTCACGATCATTGGGTTTGATGTGTTTGCAAAGTTCCAAGCATCGTCATCGCGGTGGATTGGTTGAGCGGACTCGCCTGGGCCAATATCAATAACTTCGCCATTATTTAAGATAATCGTAGGTCCTATTGGACCAAGCACAGCTTCGGCAAAACCGATGATTTTATCGTCAAGCATAATGTCTAAAAAACTTGGCGCTTTCATGCACAGACCTTGCAGGCGCTTGGTGCGCAAGCCGAGAAAGCTGTCAGAGGCTTCTGAGCCTGAATTGGTGCCATCATGCTGATCTAGCCAAGGGGAGAGTTCATGGTTAAATTGTGCAAGTAAACGAGGATTTAGCCAGCCATCAACAATGACGCCACCATCTCGCTCATTGGCTTCGACGATATCGTCGACAGTACAATCTGATGGCAGGCGTTGCAGGGCTCGTGCAGTCATTCAGAATTCTCCAAAGGTTGATGCAGCTTAACAATGTTAACATTTAATATTGATCGTCGCAGAGTCTCACTTACCGTTTCAAAGGGCGCCACGAATGCAGAATGAAAGTAAAGCTAGCATGATCAAGGAAGATCCAAATTTTCTTGAGTATTGTTATCGCCGCGTATTGCTTGCACTGGGTTTTTCGAATGAGCAGGCAGAGGTCATCGCACATTGCGTGTCCGATGGAGATCGTAATGGGAAATCGACGCAAGGCATTGGCGTGTTTGAAATTCCGGTATTGCTGGCGCGCACTGGAACCATGGACGTAACAGCGGTTCCTGAGATCGTTGACGAAGGTCCGACGTGGCTGGTCGTTGATGCCAAGCGCGCTTCAGGTCAGTGGGCTGTCACGATGGCGATGGAGGCTACAATTAATAAGGCGCGCGAAAGTGCGATTGCGATTGGGTTCGTGCGCGACTTCAACGACGCCGGCGCTTTCGGCACTTATGTACGAATGGCTGCGCGCGAAGGTATGTTTGCGATGGCAACAAATAATAGCCTCCCGCTTGTATCTCCCTGGGGTGCAATGCAGAACGTATTATCCGGTGCGCCATTCGCCGCCGCGACACCGGGTGGAGAGCTGCCGCCCATTGTTTCAGACATCCAGGCTGTGGAAGTTCACGATGGCGATATTAGCGAAGCGTTTTTTCAAGGCAAAAAACTCAAGGGCGAATATTTAGTCGATCCGCAAACAGGCGAATTGACCGACGATCCGGCACCGTATTTTAAGCAGATGGATGATTATGGGCGCATTTCAGACTGCGATGCGCCGTCAGTTTTCGGCTCACCTCGTATGTATGCGTTTAACCTGTTTACCGAAATGCTGGCTGGCGTCATCAACCCTAATGCACGGATGAGCCCAGAAATTGATGGGCCACCATCGCATTGGCTTGAGCCTCAGACCGAAGCATTAACCGGCGGTGCCTGCATTATTGTGATAGACCCGACTCATTGGATGCCTGCTGGTGAAGCTGGACGCCGCTCCGACCGTCTTGTTTCTGCAGTAAAAAGCGCCAAACCAAGACCGGGGGTTGATGAAATTTTTCTGCCGGGTGAGAGAGGTTGGAAAGCAATGCAAACTGCCGGCAAAGTTGACATTCTGCCTGCACATTGGGAGTCCTTTACCGCAATTGTTGACAGCGTTGGTTTGGCGATCGACACGCTTCGTACTGAGTACGTAGAGAATTGATGCTAGTTACAATCCTGTATCGCGGCACGACCAAAATCGCTAGTTAGACCACGATTGTATTTTGCGGCAACAGACATTGTGACTCGTTGTCGGGGGTGAATGGTTCCACCTTTCGTGATGTTCATCCATCCGATCTAAGTTCAACGCGAAGAGGTTGATAGCAAAAGGCGACGCTTGACAGTGTTATCACAACAGCCGCGCTGATCATTAAGTTCGTATAGCCACTTTGACTGATTACCCAGCCACCAATGGGTGGTCCAAGCATTGCTGCAACGCCTTGAACGCCCGGTATAAGGACGGCCATTCGATGGCTGAGATTGCCAATGCTGGCCATTTGGTAGGAAAGACAATAGGTCCATGCGGCTGAAAATAAGATGACCGCTGCAAGAAAGTATAACCATTGTGTGCTGAGCGCTAGAAAATAGAAGGCTGCAAGAAAAGCGGTTGCTGAGATTAAGTGCGGGTAATTTTTACCGAATCGGTCGCCAATAGCGGCGGCAATCAGTGCCCCGATGAGACCACCGGCCAGCGACAGTGCTAGTGATAATGCAATGTCGTCGCGACTAAAGGTCTTACTAATACCTAGCCTTTCGACGAACGTCCAGACCGCGGAAAGCAAACAGAAGTGAAACAAGAGGCTTACGATACCAACCGCGGCCGTTTTTGAAGAGCCCGCTAAGATGTTTTGATCAGCGCCGTTGTCATTCGGAATCCAACGTGAAGACAAGGCCGTGATCGCAACAATTACCGCCAGTACCAGCCAGCATGCTGCGTATCCATAATAGGGATAAACCCATACAGGTAAGCTGTAAATAAGTGCTAAAGCAATTATCTGTTGAGTCGCAACCATACCGCCAAATGCACGTTCACTTTGTGGGTGGGCCGATACAATTGAAACACCCGTGCCATACAATAGCCCGCTGCCGATGCCGCAAAGTGCAAGGCCTATCGAAAGGAAAATAGTGTTAGGTGCCAAGCCGCAGACTACTAACCCGGGCACTAACAATATGTAGCCGAGCTGTATGGCAGCAAGATTCCGCACCTTTCCATAAGTGATATATGCAGCCACCGAGGTGATGAGAAATCCACCAAAATAAATACTCACAATGAGGCCAGCCTGCTGTTCGTCCAAATTGTATTGATCGGAAATCCAGCCGACAACAAACGGCAACAATAGGAAAAGAAGTGCGGCAGAGGCTGTTGCAAGTAGGGTTGAAATCAATTGTTTCTGAGGTGGGCCCACTATGATGTTGCTCTTCGTTTAAGCAAATAGGTTGTGACGCCAAAAAGGCTTATAAGAAGCCAAAATAGCTCAATAATGAAAGCGGACAAATTAAATTCGTAGGTGAGAGAGATGAGTATCAGCAGCGCTCCGAGGCCATTGAAGACAGAGAAACTCAACTCGCTGGACGCCAATTTGTTGAGCTGCAGTAAAAGATAACAGCCGAGAATTATCAAAACGCCAATGTTGCCGATTACGTCATACCACTGGTAATTCATAGGTTTTTCCTCAGTGTAAATCCAATAAGGTGTGCATTGATCAACGGTGCCAAACGCTCAGTTTCGCCAATGCTGTGGAGTAATCGCCATTTTCCCTGCGGCGTCGATCGCCTCAAACAGGCCGCGCTAAATATACCCTGCGTGTCGTTCATGCCGATGGCGAAGTCACCAACCTGTATAAAGTAGCCAACCTCACTGTCTGTATCGACAACGGCGACGTTTGTCTGTTGCGACTGATCGGTTGTGTGTAGCGGTGACCAGATTTCTTTGTAACCTATGGTCTTTCCCTTGGTTGTCACTTGGCCACGTTCCACCAACTTTTCGTCGACCATCATAAGGTCGCCTTCATCTTCAAGATGCTGTTTAGTCAAATCGATATGGTGTGTGAATCTGATTTTCGGTTGCGACCAATGAGTCCGTCCGGCAAAAGCGCTCTGGAGCGACTCGGTGCGCTTTGCTTGGTCCAGTGGCCAGCGCATATCGGCAAAATAATCTCCAGCCTGCAACCAATAAACATTTGAATCCTCAAAGGGTTTGCCGTTTTCGATCGTCAGCGAGTCCCGTTGCCAAACGCCAGTCAGATCCTGTAGGTCGATATGCGTCAATCTACAAATCCATCAGTTTTAAATAATGATCATGAAAATCAGAAATGGCCTTTTCGTAACTATGGGCTAAAGGACCCACGGCGAAATGCTTGCTGCGAACATTCTGTTGAATGTTTTCAATAATACGTGCGTCTTCGCCTTTCGTGATTTCGTTAAAAAGCTCAAAAAATGCGTCTTCATCGCCGCCAGGGACACCCAGAAGATTAACTTTCATCTGCGTTTTCTCAGCCGTTAGGGGAATTAATTCTGCGATCGCGAAGAAGCTTGTGCCGGTAAAAATAGGTAGGTTTGGAAAAATAAAATGTGCGCCGTTTTCTGAGTACCGACCGATAGCATCTTTGACGTGGGGGATGTCCGGCAGCGGACTACTCGTTTTGTAGGCCTGCGCATGCTCCCGCTTGGCCGGTTCGTAGGAAACCCAGTGGCGACCTAGTTGCTCGAATTGACCCTTGTCATGGTCAAGTGCGGCTAAGGTCTCGGGGTGCACAAACCATAAATGCAGCCAATCGATATGGTTTTCGATATAGAACTTCCAGTTTGCTTCAAAACTAATGGTATCGCTCTTTAGAAGTTCGAGTTTGTCAGCGCCGAATGGCGCTAGCTCTTTACCAATATCGCCTAACCATTCGGTCAGTGATTCTGTCGGATGCTCGTTGGCGTTGATAAAAACCAGTCCCATCCATGTTTCAACGCTCGCAGGATGCAGGCCGAGACTCATGTTATCGATATCGGTAAACTGATCGTGTTTAGCAACACCGCGCAGATGCCCGTCGAGACCGTAGGTCCACTTATGATAAGGGCAAACCAATGTGCCGCACTGACCTGTGCCCTGAACCAATTGAGCGCCCCGATGACGACAGACATTATGAAATGCGTTCAATTGGTCGTGTTTATCTCGAACGACAACAAGTTCATCGAGGCCGGCCTTGATGGTTTTATAACTGCCGTGCTCGTGAAATTCGCTCGTTTGGCCAGCGTATAGCCAACTCGCCCCGAAGATTTTACGTTTTTCTTGGATTAACCACGATTCTTCGAAGTATGCCTCGGCGGGCAATTTATACTGGGGCGCTATCAAATAATTCATATCTTGGTGCCATTGGCCTCGTTTCGCCTGTAACCGCAGTATGCTACGACAGAGTGTGCTCAGTAGTTATATGATTTGTGAGTGATATGATATGATTTGCGCGCTTTGCCAACCTCGAGGCTGACGTAATCTTCCGTGCCAACTCATAGTATTTCCAGAGACTCACACACAGAAACTCTTACACGAAGATATTATCAGCTTCTTAATGAAACGTTGGCGGCGCATAACCCTGTCATCCAAGCCCTTTTAGTGCCTGATCCGTGTACCACATTGAGTTTTTCTCTCGCTGTGCGCGATCTGCAAAAAATCCACGACCTTCGAGATCTCGGTTTGGCGTATGGGCGTCGAATCAGTATTTCAGACTATGGCATTGTTGGACTAGCAATCGCCAGTACGCGCTCTTTTGGCGAAGCGCTGGCGACGCAGATGCGCTTTCTGAAAATGTTAACCGATGTCAGTAAGGTGTCTTACACAATAAGTGATTCAAATGGTCTTACAACTTTAGCGTTAACAGAGCTGATTCAAAGTGGTGAAACGAATCAGTTTATGATGGGCGCTGAGTTGTCAGCTCAAGTTAGGTTTATTGCTGATCTATTGCCAGATGCACAGTTGGCCCAGTGTCATTTATATATCCCATTCGCCTGTCCCCGCACACGTCATTTTTATGTGTCATTACTCGGCTGTAAAGTTAGCTTTGATGAAGCCGAGGCTAGGTTAACTTTTCCTAGTCAATGGATGGATGCGGTGCTGAAGACCTCAGACGTTATGTTGGCCCCTTTGTTGGAGGATCGCTGCGAACACATTCTGGCGCGAATGCAAACCGGCGATGATTGGACCTTGCGGGTTCGAAACCACCTGCTGACTGAAGGCTCTCTTATGCAGAGCTTAGCTGTGACAGCTGCGGCACTCGATTTGCCCGTCCACACGCTGCGCGCCCGCTTGTACAAGAGCGGTACTAACTACAAAAAAGTTATTTTGGAGGTGCGGATGCAGTTAGCGTGTCAATATTTGGAAGAGACGCACCTGACACTGCAGCAAATAAGTTATCAACTCGGCTACAGTCAGCCGAGCAATTTCCAATTGGCATTTAGAAAATATTTTCACAAGGCGCCAGGCGAGTGGCGAGCTAATGCGAGCAAGAGAGTCAAAAATTCTTAGCTCGGTTGTGTTGTTTATCTCGCATTGATGTCTTTTTTAGTTAGTTTCAGTTAAGTGATAGGGTTTGGTTTTTTTTGGCAACAATTTCCCTTAACCACGGCATATGTTCTCTGCCGATAAATACCTGCTCCTCGATCACAAAAGCCGGCACCTCAAAAACGCCCTGTGCTTGCGCCTGTTCAATGCTGGTGTCGATGGTCTTTGACTGTAATAGCTCGGCACTAAAGTGCAGACCCGCATCTGTGACCAGTTGTTCAACCACGACGGCGTCATTCAAGTCTTTACCCTCTATCCAATAGGCGTCATAGGCTCGACTAACAAAGGTCGTTGGATCAACGGATAAGTTGGCTAAGACATTCAATGCTAAATCGCTGTTGCCGGGTTTTGGCCGGAAATGCATCGGCGTATTGCCAAGCTCAGCGTACATCTCATGCATCTGCTGTCGCTGAACTGCACGAACGCGACGATGGGTTTCGCCTTTGGTCTCGTTGTCTTGCTCAATGGCAATGGCAGATTGCTTGGTTGGAAACGGTATCCAGTTAACGTCAAGATGATAGGTCTTGATGAAATCTAATGTGGGTTTCAGGGCAAGATAGGCCGCCGGTGATTTGAAATCGATAAAGACTGATAGCTTGATATCGCTCTTGTCAGCGCTTGAGCTGGTGCTTAGTTCGGTGTTTGGTTTTAAGTAAGGTTCAGAGTTCAGTTCATAACAGATATCGGGTGCGTCACCTTGCTTGCCTGTTAGATGCCAGCGCACAAGCGGCAAGTGTTCGCGGCCAAACAGGATTTGCCCATCAACCACGTAGGTCGGCACACCGTAAATATTATTGCTATGCAATTGCCCTTGCAACTGGTCGTGCACCGCTTTGCCGATACCCGCCTGGAAAGCCTCAAAACCATCGGCGTCAACCCCGGCGGCGGTAATACATGCGGCGACAACAGCGACATCTTCAATATCGAGCTCTCGACGCCAAAAGGGCGGATAGACCGCTTCTAAGTATGCTTCCAGCTTGTCACGTGCGTGCTCTACAACCCACAAAATACCAATGTTCGCGATGCTTGAGTCCCAGATCTTTTCAGTGCCTTTTAGTATGTAACCCTGACGCTCGACGTAACGTCTTGCATCTCGATAGGCGTATTTGACACCGCTCCACTGTGACGCAGAACGATTAGATTCAACCACCTTGCCAGCTTTTTTCTTAGCACTGCCTAGGTAGCTTGGAATATCTAAAGTAAGTGGTCGCCAGTCAAACTGCACACCCAGTTCGCGTTCTAATGCAAAAATGGGCTTAAGGGCGACAAAGGCATAGGGACTTTTGATATCAATGTAAACAATCGCTGGCTGTCCAGCGGTGGCGATTAAGGGTGATTCGTAATGCTGCATGGCTATTACTGTGTTTCCTTTTATATGTGGCTATTTATGTGTTTCTTGTTGATGAGCCAAGGCAGCCAAGCGCTTAAGCGGCGCTTACCCAACCCGAGTGAAAGCCGTAGGGCACACGATAAGGCACAAGAATTGTTGCAACAGGTCCGGCGGCGACATTCTGGGCATCTAAGATCAGACACTCACTTTGCCCCGTCGTCTCGTCTTGAACAAAGCAGATAAGGTAGCCGTCATCTTCAGATTGCGCACCGACCTTCGGTGCAAACACCGCCTCGCCACCAAACCGATTGTCGCCGTATTTAAAGGTGGCGGTGGCTTGTGTTTCGTTATCAAACTTCATCACGCCGTCAAAACTAAAAGGTCGGCTTGGATTGAATACGGCCGCGTACACATAACGTGTTTTGTGGCAGGCATGGGTGTCGTTAATGCGGGTGAAATCACAGCGTTCTTCACTGAGTGTCTGCTCTTTAACAACACCTGTGACTAAATTGATGCGCCATTCATATAGCTGTCCTTGGGTATCCTCGAGGTTCTCCGCATCTAATCCCGCGCTGGCAATGTCAGAGGTTTTCGATCGTGAGGCTTGCATAACAATCTCATCCCCTTCATCCCAGGCATTGGCAGTATGGACAACCGAGCCCGTCTCGACTTCGAACCAACGTACATCTAAGTCTGTGCCAAAGCGTGGCATCACGCCGATGCGTGAACCGTGCTCTGGCTCAAAATCTAACGCCGGACCGCCGGCAATGGCCCGCTCGATATCGAGAGTGATTGGGAAGTCGAGGAACAGCGAATATTTTTCGGTGACAGCGAAGTCGTGCATAAAGACCGGCTTTTCGATCGTAATCGGTGTCGTGTGGATCAGTTCTCCGTCGGCATTGATGACCGAGTAGCTGACATAAGGCGTTTGGAATGCATAGCCAAAGGTCATCATCTCGCCGGTTTTTTGATCAACCTTTGGATGAGCGGTGAAGGGGTGCTTCAGCTTGCCATCGAAGTCTACCGCCCCCAACGTTTCAAGTTCAGGTAACTGGATGGCAGTTGGGCGAGACGGTTCATGCAGGGCGTAAAGCGTGTTGTTGTGGTACGTGAACGCCGTGTTGGCCAGGTTCTTATTGCGCGGCGCGCCGTCGGGTACGCGCGAAGGCGTTGGGTCCATCATGGAGTTCATGCCCTTGTAAACCCAATCGCCGCGTTCTTGCTCAAGTTTGAACCCCTGTGTTTGGACAAACCGATTGCGATAGTGAGCTTGGCCGTCATGAAACTCGATGGCGTGAATCATGCCGTCGCCATCAAAGGTGTGATAGGCCGCCTCGTCAAATATATGCACCGGGTTTGGCCCAACCCGCAGAAAGTTTCCCGCTAGGTCTTTGGGTATGGCGCCCTTAACGTCCATATCGAGCGCATCACGCTCTTGCATAACGGGGGCAAAGTTACCGTCAAGAAAGAAGTTAGTTGAGTTGCTGGTTTCTGATTGGGCCATGGATCACCTCGATGATTTTTATTTTGTAGTCACTATAGCAGTCGAGTGAAGCGACGCAAGATCAACTCAAGGTCTGTAGCTTAAGACAATAACCTGTAGATGCCGGTCTTGAGAGCCGGTATGTTAATAGTTCAAAATATATCAATAAAAGTGATGTGCTAACTGTGCCAAGTAAACTCAATGCCGACCAGCTCACCCAGTTTCACAAGCAGGGTTTTCTCGGCACGTTTGAATCTGCGCGGGCACACTTGCTCGTCATCACGACCGATTGCGAGATTCAGCGTTGGACTATCTGTTATTGAGGCAGCCAAAAATTGATTGCTGCTAGCAGTTACCCCTTAAGCCCTTCGGTTGTCGTCGACAACGTTCGCCACAGTATTTGACATCGGGCCAGTTGCGTGCCCATTTCTTTCGCCATGCGAAAGGACGTTCGCATGCCAGACAAAGCTTCGTTGGTAGGTGGGGTTTGCGGTGCGTCAAGCTTTTCTACTCAATCGGCCAATCGTAATAGTCGCGACTATCCAGCGGGCCAGTGTCCGGTTGTCCTGCCCATCTTTGGCGATATGTGCCGTCTGCATCCCAAGTCTCAGCTTGTTTTTCGAGGTTGAAATGGCGGCCGCCACGGGGATCTGAACCAACACCTGCGATGTACTGCCAATTACCCCAATTGCTGCAGGCATCATAATCGATAAGTTGTTCTTCAAAGTAGCCGGCGCCGCAACGCCAGTCCAAAGCAAGCTCGTTGACAAGGCAACTGGCGGCAATCTGTCTGCCACGGTTGCTCAGCAAACCCGTTTGTTTAAGCTCATTCATGCAGGCATTGACGATTGGCCAAGGCGTTCGGCCGTCGCGCCACTTTAGAAATCGTTCCTGATAGAAGGTTGTGAGCGGTCGCTTGCCAGCGATGCCGGTAAATGAGAAGAGCGCTTCTCCGTAGTGACTCGCATGCCAGCGGAAGAATTCACGCCACATGAGTTCGAACAGTATCCAGCGAGTCGATTCGTTAGCGCCGTGGTGAGACTCATAGGCGCACAGCCGCTCGTAAATCTGCACCGGCGAAAGACATCCTTGCGCAAGCCATGGCGAGAAGCCGGTTGAGAATCGTTCGCCGATAAAGTTGTTTCGAGTGTCTTTGTACGTTGAGGCGGCGTCAGTACTGAAATACCCTTCGAGATGTTGCCCGCCGGCAGTTTCACCGCCTGCTAGCAAACCACTTTCAGTGGGTGCTTGTACCAGTCGAGTCTTTAGTTCAAAGGACGTTGGTGCGGGTAATCGTGTGGGCGCAGCCGCAGTTGGTCTGAAGGCGACGGTATCTAAAGATTTTCGAAATTGAGTAAAGGTGGCTGGAAACGTGTCGCCAAAGGTTATTGCGTCTTGGTGGTACAGGGTCGATCCATCGTATTGTTCGAACGATACAGAGGGGTAGGATTCGGTTAAGTGCTGCCAAAGCATCGTCTCAGCGCTCGTGTGCTGGCGGGTACGAACCACCCGGTTGAAACGTCCGGTCTGCAATAGATCGCTAATGATTTCGCTGGGATTACCGGTCACAAGGTTTAAGGTCTGGCCTAGTTCAGACAGGCTGTGCTGAAGATCGAGTAAGGACTCGCGTAGCAAGCGCCAGCGATGCGCGCCCATTTGTCGATTACCAAATCGATCTGTGTTGAAGCGCGCCTCGTCAATGCAAAACAGCATGGTTAATGCGTCATCCTGTGCCGCTGCAGCCAGTGCCGGATTGTCCTGCAAACGCAGGTCATCATGTAGCCAGTAAAGTGTACTCATGGTGAAAGTGAAAATGCAATGAGGTGCAGCGCCACGACTAAGACGGTGACGCCGGTTCGCATACTGCGGTAGTAGTTTGGCTGCGGGTGAAAGATAGCCAGTAAGCGCTCACCAACAAGTAGCATTCCAAATAAAAGAGCGAGCACCAGCAGCGTCAGTGTCTCCATGAACGTCACGGCAACGACAGCAGTAATGACGATAGCGTTGCTCATGAGCAGTATGCTTTGACGTTGACGGGCTGAGATTTTGCGCTGCATGAGCGCAGTCGACCACCAATTACCGGCTAAGAAGACGATAATGGCGAGCGAGTATGTTTTTAATAGAGGCAAAGCCCAGCTCGACTCTATGAGAAGTAAACAGCCCAGCATGGGCAACGTGCCGGCGTAGCCAAGCGCTGTAATCAATCGCCGGTCAAATGGGCTTTTCTCGATGGCGGGCAAGGTTAAGCTGGCTGACATTTGGGGCACCAGTAGATGCGGCGCGAGGTCACCACCGCTTTTTTAATCGGTGTGCGGCATATGCGACAGGGTTTACCGTCTCTGGCGAAGACGGCGAAGCGATCTCGCTCGTAGTAGCGTCGGCCGGACTTGGTGTCTTTCGGGGTCATGCTTGCGGGTAGCGTAATGCCGCCGGTGCGATAGCTACGTTGACTAATGCTGAGGGTATTTTTCGCGAGTTTTTTTCGTGCTGGCGGTGTCAATTCGCGCGGCTTCAAGCGTGGATTGACGCCCGCAAAGAAAAGTATTTCTGAGCGCAAATAGTTGCCGTTACCAGCTATAAAACCTTGGTCAAGATACAAAGAGGCAAGCTGTCGATTGTTGAAATCAGCTCGTTCTAGCAGCGCCAGTACGGTGTCTGTTTTTGTGTCGGCTGCCAGCAGGTCAGGGCCGAGCCGTTGTAGAAAAGGATGCTGCTCAATCTCGCTGGTGTCCCAAAAAGAAATGTCGGTTGCGCTATACAGCAAGGCACTGCTTTTGGCGGTGTGCAAAGCGATACGTAGGGCGCGGTTTGTGGCGGCAAGCTTACCTCTGGGGGTGACACGCCATAAGCCGTACAACTGGTTATGCGAATACATCGTTTTACCCGACGAAAAATGCGTCAGCAGAGCCTTACCGCGGCATTCGATTCTGTCCACGGTTTGTCCAACGATGGCGTACTCGAGTCCTGCCAATGCGTCGTGATGCAGCTCGGCAGACTCAATAATGTGTCCTTCAAGCACCTGTGCAATGGCATCAGCAGATCGTTTTATTTCGGGTCCTTCTGGCATGTGTTAGTTACGGCTTATGCGGGTTTCTGGATCAGCACATCAGGTGCATCGACCTATTGACGGTATAGAATTATCGATTGTATCGGCTGATCAGTTTCTTGCAGTGTGAGACAGTTCAAATCGAACATAGCCGCCGTCGTCTTGCCTTTTGCTCGTTACAATTTGCTTCTTATGATTTCTTCTAATCCGTCGATGAATCGTTCGTGATCATTTGAGCTTGGCACGAGTTGAATTTTCTCACCGCCATGGCTTTCAAAAATTTCTTGGTACTCATCACCAATTTCAATCACGGTTTCCAAACAATCGGCAACAAAAGCGGGGCTAAAGGCGAGTAGATTTTTAGCGCCTTTCTTTCCTAGCTCCTCAACGACCTTGTCAGAAAAAGGCGTTAGCCACTTTTTGTCTAAGCGTGATTGAAAACAGACCGTATAGTCTTCTTCTTTTAGGCCTAATTTGCTGGCAAGAAGACGAGTGGTTGCGTAGCTCGTGGCCTTGTAACACTGGCTGTTAGCTTCGGTAATCTCGGTTTCGCAGGGTGCGTCATTGCAAATATCATCCCCTTCATAAATTTTGTCGACGTGCCTTTGTGGTAAGCCGTGATACGAAAATAGGATATGGTCGTAGTCATCAAGGTTGAAGGCTTTTGCACGCTCAACGATAGAGTCAATGTACCCCTCATTATCCCAGAACTGATTCACAATGCTTAACTCTGGTGTCGTCCACCATTTGCTCATTATCTTTATTGCGAGCTCAATAGCAGAACCGCTTGATGCGCTGGCGTATTGCGGGAATAGAGGCAAAATAATTACATGGTCGTAGTGAAGTGCGCGAATTTGCTCCATGACATCCGTCATGGATGGGTTTTGATAACGCATCGCCATGTAGACATCAACATTGGAGTTTTCAAAACGCTTTTCAAGTTTTTCTTGAACCTTTCCGGTGTGCGTCAGTAAAGGCGATTGGCCGTGGCCGGCGTCCCAAAGCTGTTTGTATATTTTCGCTGATTTAGGTGCTCTAAAAGGCACGATAATGCCATTGACCAGTATTTTTCTGGCGAGCCACGGTAAATCAATTACCCTAGGATCGTTCAGGAACTGGCCGAGATAGCGTCTTACATCGCTGGTTTTCGGGCTATCGGGCGTTCCTAGCTGTATTAATAGAACTGCTGTCTTCTTCATTTTGGTAAATCTGTCCTAGTGAACGACCATTAGCGAGCAAAGATATCACAATTAGTTTTTGATAATGG
>Ga0075444_10001551_pt1 | contig 14165 bp, 14 predicted proteins | sample CoawatmetaG01DNA_FD_76836 | JGI IMG/M metagenome (GOLD analysis project Ga0075444, IMG submission 76836) | Marine microbial communities from the West Antarctic Peninsula - Coastal water metaG017-DNA | ecosystem: Environmental > Aquatic > Marine > Coastal | place: Atlantic Ocean: West Antarctic... | reverse complement strand
TTCAGTCATATCATTAACGTGATCCCAATCTACTTCTTGTAATCCTTTTTCTTGAAGGTTTTCAATTTGTTCAATGTATGGATTCGTTTCTTTGCTAATACGATCAATTTCTGATTTTTTATTTGCTACTGAATTTTGATGATCATAAGCATCGTGTGTTGATTTATAATGTAATATTGGCGCTTCTCCTAACTCACCAATAACAGTTAATGCTTCGTCTATTTCATTAATCTTAATTTCTGTTGTAGTAATGAAATCTGCACTTGTTTGTACTGCGGCTGTTTTAGTTTCAACCATTTTCTCATGCTGCCCATCATGTATTTCTTGTCCACACGCATAGCATTTATGTTCTAGTGTAGAATCTAAATCTTGTTGTGCCTTATCCTTACGTTTCTGCTCTCCAGAAATATCCCTGGTAAGCCTCTTTCTTTCAGCAACTAATGTATCTATTTGTAATTTAGTTTGTGTATATGTTCCAAACTGGATATGTGCCGCTAGTTCAACTTCAATATCAATATGTTCTAACTCATCCAAAGTTTCGTTTAACTTTTTAATGTCCTTTTCTTGCTTGGTATCCCACCCGGTTTGTTTAAGTTTTGTTGCGTCAATACTTTTGCCAATATGTTCATTAGCCTTTTCAATTCCTTTAATGCGATATGTCTCTTCAGTAATGTCGTCCTTGCTCTTCTTCACTATTTCTTTAAGTAAGTTTGCCTTTACACTTAATTGTGTAATACCAAGCAATTGTTCAATCATTTCACGTTGATCATTTGCTCTCATACTTAAAAATGGTTCAGTATAAGTGTTTAATGCAACTATGTGTTTAAACATAGTATGAGTCATGCCAATTATATTTTCTATTTCAGTTTGTGCGTGTTTACCCTCGCCTTGCATTTCATCTGTTGATCCACCAGCACCGTCGATATTATCTACAAAAAATTTAAAAATATTAGGTTTGCGACCACGTTCAATACGATAACTTATACCATTCATTTCAAAATCAACAGTAACAAGCATTAATTTATTGTTAGACTTATTGACTAAGTTATCTTTTTTAATATTGTATAATGCACTACCAAATAATGCATAACTTAATGCATTAACTATTGTTGTTTTGCCTGTTCCGTTACGTGAACCATCTCCACCCAAGTCTAGGTTGTTACCTAAAACAAGTATTAATCCATCTTCATTAAATTTAACTGCTTGAGTGACGTTACCGACACTCATAAAATTCTTTACTGTTATTGTTTTAATTATTAGCATTATGTATGTAGTCCGTTATATATGTCAATTAACATCTTATTCTTAATTGTTGGACTATCAATCGCTGATAGTTGGCTTAGTACAATAGAGTCAACATTTTCTATTTCCAACTCTGCATCATTACTCCATTCACGTGAATGTTCTTCTTTTTTATCTGGTATTAAACTGATTTCACGCAGAGAGTATTGTTGTGCAAATGTTTCTTTAATAAAGTTTGCTTCTTCATAAGAGATAGGGACGTCAAGTGATACTCTACAATGAGTATTAGGAGAAAGTATCTCGTCTGGTCTGTCAATTAATTTTGATAATGCTATGGTACGATACTTAGGAGCATCTGGCCAAGTCATAAAGTCATGGTCACCGCCCCATTTGAGAAAAGTAATACCACGCTCATCATCCCATGCATCAGAATAGTTATGAGGGAAACAGTTACCTGGATAAATGATGTTTCCTTGCTGTTGGCGTTTGTGGAAATGCCCACTGAATACTTTTTTCGCTTTGCTTAAATCATCTGAACGAATTCCGTTACCGTGATCTGGCATCTGTACCATTGCGTTCATATAAAAACTTGGTAATTCAAAATGTCCAAAAATATACTCTACTTTTAGTTTTTTAAGTTTTCTATATTCATCATCAACCAGCCAAGGTACAAACGCAACTCCATCTTCAATCAACATTTCATCATTTACCATGCGAATTTTTGGAAACTTTTCTACCATTGGTATACTATGAATCTCACGTTTCTCACGATAATACAAATCGTGATTACCTGTAATCATTATGACTTCATCAAAGTTGTCATTAAGTCGTTGTAGATTACTTGTTGTATAATTTAATGTACTTACGTTAATAGTGGCACGGTGATGATGCCAATCTCCTAGAAAGAAGCATTTCTTTACGCCTCTTTTTTGTGCCTCTTCAATCATCCATATAATAAAGTTCTCGCAATCAATATTATGAGAGCGAGAATTATTCTTCAAGCCAAAATGGATGTCAGTAAAAATTACTGCTTCGTCAAACATCATATTGTGGTTATCCTTTTTTATTTGTTTCTTTCGCCGCGTTTATTTTTGCGTTTTCTTCATCTTCAATTTTCTTTGCAAATTCGGTATTAAATGTCCTTGTATAACTTGGCTCTAAACCAGCCTCTTCTAACAAGTCATCTCTAATATTTTGATTACGTTTCTCCAAGTTTAATACTCTTGTGAAACTATTATTGATTGCAGTTGTATAATAGGCAAACGGGTTTTGACTTTTTTCTTCATTAAATTGTAAGCCAATTTGACTTAATTGTAATAAAGCCTGCCCACGCATCTCGTCGACATAAGTATAACCACGCCAATTGCTACGCATACTATAACGATCACATAGTTTAAGGTACATCTTTGCTAAGGTTGGGGTTGTATTTCCGTGTGTTATTGAAAAAGTGCCTTCCTTAATAGTTCCATTCCAATGGCTACGTCCGACTTCACTCCACTTCTTTCTATAAAGTGCTATATGTTTAAATGGTGGGAAATTGCATCGACTATGATTATCCGCAACTGTTTTGGGATTATTTTTTCTCTTTTCCAAAGGTATATGATCAAAAGTCATTAGTCTGAAAACAATTGCATTTATCTCAATTGTATCTGGATCTACTGCAAAATCAATACCTCTTGGTTTTGTTTTTCTTTCTAATTCCCCGTTTTCCCATCTTTTTACTTCAGCCTCGTGTGCTGCTTTCTGCATTCTTGACGCTCTTGTTTGTTTTGCTATTTCTATTGCTTCTTCATTAATTTCGTCTAGTGATGAGATAATGTGATCAAATAAGTTATATTTCTCGTCTTTAATCCAACAATAGGACAGTTTGCTTTTATGTATTGCTACTAACATATCTTTATTATTAAGATAATTTACTCTTTTAGCCATTGCTTAACTCCTATTTAAGTTATAGTATACACTATCTAGCACTATAAGTCAACTCTCGATTCTTTAGGATAAATATATGTAATTGGAGGAATATAATGCGATATTATGACATTTTGAAAGAGGGAACTACTGACCAAATGACAGTTTTTTATGGTGGTAGATTTCAGCCAATGCATAAAGGACATTACAGTTTGTATTCTAAATTGGTTCGTGAGTATGGTGCTAATAATGTATTTATTGCCACGACATTTGGAAAAAAACAACAAGTAATGCATGGCAACGGTAATTACTCAACAGATCCATTCACTTTTACTGAGAAACAAATGATAATTAGTAAAATGTTTGGTATACCAAAAAGTCATGTACTTGACACATTACCATACAGACCAGATTTAGCAAAAGCACACAGAGATCCATCTAAGACTGCAACTGTATTGGCATTTAGTGCCAAAGATGCAGATAGATTACAAGGTGGCGGCGTATTAGCACCATTGCCGAAAGACACAGCAACATTACAAACAACAGATGAAAATCGCGCCTACTTTACAGTATTACCAGTTGAACAAGGCGGAATGAGTGCAACTGATTTTAGACAAGTAATGGCTAGCAATGTTCCTACTGAAGAGAAACAAAATACTTTCGTTCAATTTTTTGGTAAATTTGATGAAGAGATATTTAACTTTATAGAGGAAAGATTAGCATGAGTAATGTAGGTATAAAAGATACTCAAAGAGTAAGTTTAAAGCCAAAACCAGGAAATAAAGAGTGGGACTGGACTGGTATGCTTGAGCCCCTTAAACATAATAAAGGTGTTATATTCCCATATACCCCTACAATTAGCATGGGCCAAAATACAAATTATGGATCTTATGATCCAGTACACACTAATTATCAACCAAACTATTGGATCAATACACCAAATCCAACGATTTCAGTTACAACAACATTTGCTAACCAAACACAGGCAGATGCAAAGTATAATGCAGCGAGTATACACTTTTTTAAATCTTGCATGAAAGGACATTTTGGTGAAAATGATAGTAATCCAGGATTACCACCACCAATATTAATGTTTAGTGGATACGGCGGATTACACGCAAAATCTGTTCCTGTAATAGTCAGTTCATTCCAATATACTATGCAAGAAAGTGATGATTATATAACGGTAGTACTTAATGGTGAAGAACATAGTATGCCAATTACATTTATGGGAACTTTAGAACTTGTTGTTCAGCAAAACCCACAAAAAGTTAAGAACGAATGGAGTCATAGTGAATATCGTAATGGCAACTTATTAAATGGAGGATTTATTTAATGGCACAGAATTCAGACAGTTTATATAGAAACACACAAATTATAGATAACAAGTATTTAGATATACTTGATCCGGTAATTGATTCTACAGACAACTATACTATAAAAGAAGTAACAATTTCAAACAAATATAATAACAGACCGGACTTACTGGCAAATGAACTTTACGGTAATTCAAAATTATGGTGGGTATTTGCAGAGTTTAATCCAGATACATTAAATGACCCAATTGTAGACTTTGTTGCTGGACTAAAAATTAAGGTCCCAACAAGTTTTACATAATGAGGTTATGAAATGGCAACAAGCGTAGTACAACCAAATTTTTATACGTCAGTGAATTCACCTACGTATATCCTTGCGTTATATATTGTCCATCCAGAAGTAAGTAATGATCCAGCACATTTTTTAGGGCCAGGCGCTGAAAAAGGTACATTAGATCGTGGCGCAGCCAAAAGAATTGCACAAAGTGGCGTAGAAACTGAACGTTATCTTGATAATGTTGTTATGACTTCATTTGGAAGAACTTCCTCGGCATTAGGTAATGTTGCTACGACATCGATAAATTTTGATATAATTGAACCATTTCAATTTACATTAATGCAAGATATACTTACACTTACTAAAGACTATGGATTTGGAAATATGCAAAATGCCCTTTATGTTATGAAATTAGAATTTAAAGGACGCAATGTAGTTGATGATACTGAATTAAAGTTTCCGACTATACATTTTTTCCCATTAACATTTACTCAGATTAATTCGTCAATAGGACCTGAAGGCGCCAGATATAATATTTTGGCAAACATGAATACCAAAACAGCGCTGTCACAGGCTACAATTACTAAAGATATAAATTTTCAATGTACTACTGCAGGCTCATTTGTTAAAAATCTAGAAACGGAATTAAATAACTATGAACGAAGTATTAGAGATGAGAATTACAATGTATTAGATACAGCAAAAACATGGAAAATAAATTTATCAAAAGAGTTTAAAGCCACTTATGAAAATGCAGCCATGTTTGGGTTAGGTGACCACGAATCCAATCTCATGAAATGGAATAGCGACGGTGACATTATCAAACAGCAGATTACTGGTTACTATGCACTTCATAGAACAATCCCAATAGGATCGTCAGTGCCTACCTTTGTCCAACAACAATTAATAAAAGGACTGGCAAAGATTTTAAATGATAATAATGATTTGCTTAAAATGGAAATGTCAATAAAACATTTTAAAGAAATAGATCGTCAAACTGGACAATTAAGAAAAGAAATTATAATTGACGTATATCATGTTAGAAAACACGCAGGTTCGAGCGATCGTATTGGTAATAAAATAGATAAAGATCAGACACAAAAATATAAAGATAAAGTTGCTAAGAAAAAGAAAGAAAGAGATGATATACAATTGCAAAAGCAAAGACTTGCACTTATAGGTACTCGCCTCCATAAAAAATATCAGTATATACATACAGGAAAGAATACTGAAGTATTAGATGTAGATATACAATATAATTTATTATATTTTGATGAGAAAGCACCAGCAGATGGAAAAGGATCAAAGAATCAAAGTGTATTAATTAATGCTAACGTAACTCCTCTGGGTGCCGTTGGCAATACACAAGGGCCACCAGGCAACGCATTTACCTCTTTAGGTGACCACGCTAATTCATATAATACTCCTGTTTATGAATATGCACCTGCTTCGATTAACGAAGGAACAGGCGAAGGAGATAATGCAGGAAACATGGCGTTGGCAGTAAAGAATCATGAAATGGATGGATATACAACTGCAATGCAAAATCTTGATTTATCTATTGTTGGAGATCCATATTGGGTAGGCTCACCAGATGCTGAAATTGTACCTGATGGAAGTATATATTCAAATAAACAAAACGACAAACATGATGTACATATTGCCTTCATAAATTATCTAGGTGATCCCTCTTTTGCTTCACTTGGTAAGAGAAGTGGCCGTCAATTAGATCTAGCATCGAGCGGAATATACAGAGTGGCAACGATAACAACAAGATTAAGTGGTGGTAAATTCACACAACAACTCGCGGCATTTAAAGAGCCGGATATCACGACAGAGTTTTTACAAAACGAATTAGAAAATTTATAGGAATAAGATTATGGGCGCAATAATTAGAAATAGTGGAATAAGGAAAGACAGCAAATTAGATAGAACATCTATATTAAATTCAAATGTTCCTGTTGGACTATATACTGCAATTGTAACGTCAAACGAAGACGCAACTTATACTGGAAGAATTAAAGTACGAATTCCAGAATTTGGCAGCACTAAGGATAACCCAACAGAGCATATTATTCTATTAATGATTCCAATGGGCGGAGTAACAAGTAATGTAGATACAAGTAAAGATGTTAGTGACGAAAATACAACTGTGAAAACATTTGGCATTTGGCCACAACCACCAGCAATAGGTACAACTGTTATGGTACAGTTTGATCCAACAATGGAACAAGGAATATGTTTAGGCTCTCTTATAACTTCATCAGCAAATCACAATATGGGCGGAAACGCAAGTGGCGACTCAAAAGATGGAACAATTCAACCAGTTGTTGAACAAAATCCACATGATTATGAAGAAGATCTAACAAAGCCAGTAGACACTGATCGCCAAAAAATATTAAAAGATCAAGGATTAGATAAAGATTATGCCCGAGGACATAGTTTAAGTAGTGCAAGACGCGAATCACCAAGTAAAGTTTTTGGAATAACAACAACTGATGGCCATGTACTTACAATGGACGATGGCGATGTAGATGGTAATAGTAAAAATATTAGATTAAAAACTTCTGGTGGTGCAACTGTATTACTTGATGATACAAATGGTATGATTTTTGTTACAAATGGAAGTGGCAATGTGCATATTGAATTGAGTGCAGACGGCCACATGGACATTTATACTAAAGACAGTTTTAGTGTAGGTAGTGAGCAAGATATAAACTTTCATGCAAAAGGTGACATTAATTTACATGCAGGACAAGGAATTAACATAAAGGCAGGAAATGGAATAAAAGCGGAAGCACTCGCTGGCTCAGTAGACATACATTCTAAATTAGACTACAATGTGACTGCAGGCGGTAGTGGTAATGTTTTAATTACTGGAAATTATACAGAGCAGGCGGCGGAAATTCATATGAATGGTCCAGCACCATCTCCAGCAACCAAACCGACAGAAAATGGATTAGTTGAAAACGAAGATATAAAAAATAGTGTGGCCAGCCGTGTACCAGAAAGACATCCTTGGAAAGGTGCAACAACAATACAAGAAAATATGAAAACATCTAAAGGAAAAACATAATTATGGCAAATGTTATAGTCGGAGTAACAAAAATTACAGATGATATGCTCATTGATTTCACACCATTTTCAATAACAAGTCTTTATAGTGCAACTGAACACCCACTACTTAATTTAGAAGCAAGTTCAAATTTAATTAATTTTGCATTACGCCAAACTCCATGGACGCCGTATCGTTATTTAAAAGGTAACATATATTATACTGGATATGGTACAAAAAAAGATATTAACACAGATGGTATGCTTGAAACAACTGCATATAGTTTTTGGCTTGAAGATTTTAAAAATGTTGAAAAGAATTTTAAACGATTGTTGCCACTTGACACATTAACACAAAACCAATATGACGCATTATTGAGTTTATATTATTTTACTGGAGAATGGGGGAAGGTTGGAAGTACATCATCACAAATTAATATTAAACAATATATTTTAGACAAAAAATGGGATTATGTAGCAACTGCATTAATAAACAGTGGTTCTAATAGAGTAAGAACACAAACTGAAGCAAAAATGATAATGTTAGGCAATTATGGTAGATATACTGATAGAGCATTACTAAAATCAACTGGATTATCTTTAATAGAGAAAAATTACCCAGATTACATTGAAGACACCATTGCTAAAAGGCAAGCAGAATATATTTATTATGCTGAGACAAGAAAATTTCTTCCTGGAGTGTCACAAACTAGAAAAAAACAAATTGAAAGAGATTTTGCCAATAGCACTCAATCTTCAAATCCAGCAGTAAGTAACCCTTCAACAACTACAAACGCAGGTAGCACTATGTTATCTTTAAGTGATTACGCATTAAAAACATCGGTTCCAACAGATGTCAATCAATTAACAGATGCCAGTGCCCTACTAGGTGGTGGTGGTGGTGGAGTCGGAAGTGGGGTATTGCCGAGAGGAACAACAGCGCAAAGGCCTGTATCTCCTGTTCAAGGACAGATGTACTTTAATACTGAAACAGTAATGTTTGAAGGTTATAACGGAACGACTTGGATAACGATAATACCTTCAACTCTTCAACAAACGCCTTAACTAGAAAATAACAATGGTAGTCAACTAAATTGATTCTGTTATTTTAAGTTAATCTTCGTCACCATAAATTTTTAATATCTCTGCAACTGCGACATGCCTCTCGACATCTTGGCGTTGGAATTCAACCATGCCAATCATCTTACTTTTCGATCTTGATAACTTTATTAAAAAGTCTTTAAGACCGTTTTCTTCATAACCTCTGTCATGTTGGGCAAGATCTCCAGTTACTGCTATACGACTGCCATCTCCTATTCGAGTCAGTAGCATTTTCATCTGTGATATTGTTGCATTTTGCATTTCATCTGCAACTATAAATGCATTTTTAAATGTTCGGCCACGCATGTATGCCAACGGAGCAATTTCTATCATTCCGTCCTCAAGCATGTTATCTATCTGTTTTTTATTAAAATATTCTTGAAAAATATCAAATATTGGTCTAGTCCATGGTGCCATTTTTTCCTCCAGTGTGCCTGGTAGGAATCCGTGTTGCTCATCAACACTTATTGCAGGTCGAGTTACAACTATTTTGTCTATTGTTCCTTCTTGTAGGGCGCGAATCGAGGCCAATACGCCAAGTAAAGTTTTACCTGTGCCTGCGGGTCCTATTGCAAATATGATATGCTTTTCGCTATTATCTAAAAGTTGGATATAGTCTTCTTGTCTGTGATTTCTTGGATTCAATGTAACGTGTCGCATTCTACGTTGGTTACTATTGAGTTGTATTACATCGTTGTCTTGATGTTGTTGTTGGTGTTGCTGTTTTCTTGTCTTACGGTTGCTTTTAGCCATTTAAACTCCTTGTTGTAAATTTGTCTAATTGAACTACCATCAATAGTATTTAACTCGAACCGACCATTCGATAAAAGTAGTGTTATTGATTTAATTTGTCATTTGCTTGGATATATTTTGCTAAATAGTATTAATAAAGGATATAACACATGGAACAACAAGATATATTAAGTTCGCTACAACAAAACATTAATTCTAATAGTGCATTAGATACACTTATGCAAGTGGATGGCACTTTGGACAGATTAAACGTATATGCGTACAAAAATTGGATTGAAGGCGAGATTATTGATGGACCAACTATTGATCGTTATTGGGTAACACTAACGTTGATGTATCCACGTAAACTTATGCCTGATCCAGAAGGAGCAGAGCGTATTATTAAGTGGGGTGGTAAAGTATTTTACGCAAAAGAAGATTTACATACTGCGGCAAAAATGGTTGACCCAGAAGATCGCGAAACACCTGATAATCAATCCGGTATGCGCCCAGGCCAAGGTCGTGCTAAAAAAGTTACTCGTCCTATATGGCTTGTTACATTAATATTACCACGTGAAACAATGGATAAAATATCAACATCAGAAAAACGAGTTGACGATATGAGTATTGACATAGATGCAGTAGAGGCAGCGTATGATGATGGTTTAGGAGATGATGATGCAATCCAAGGTTAACGAATCAATACAACATAACGATCTTAAAGATTTAATTAATCCAGTTATTAGTATTGACCAATACAAAAGCAAAATAGGTGCAGATACTAATATAATTGTTGTAGGTATAAAAGTTAAAGGTGACGAGCCTTCTAAAGACCTAAGTCAATTCTTAGAAACAGGAAACTCAAATGCATTAGACGTCGATATTGGGCCAGGCCCAGATGAAGATAGTTTTTATACTGTATTTGTTGAGTTTGAACGTAATAGCAAGATATTTGATAATATAGATAGAGTTGTTAGTGATTTAATGCAAGTTGATGACACAACCACACAATATACGTTTACAAGTTATAAAAATGATATGCCAATAGATTGGAGCAAGGAGAATTGCGAAGAACACATTATTTCAAGCAGTTACGATTATGGTATGAAATATCCACAAAGTCTTAAAGAAAGCAAATGTGCAGACACAAAAATTAGAGAGAGAATCGATTTTTTGATTAATTACTAATTATGTTCATGAAACTCAAAGTATATCTAATAATGTTTATTGCATTTGCGATATTCGGAGGCATTGCTTACTTATATTATACAAAAACACAGGCAGCGATGATACAATATGCCGAAAATGCAAAAGCACAAGAAATTGCATTGGCAACTCAAAAAGCGGCAACAGAGTCTTTATTGAAAGACATAAAGCAAATTCAAGAATTACAAACACAGTTACAGGCGGATTTTGAAGAGAGTAGACAATTGACTAAATCTTTAGAAACGTTATTTGATAAAAATGCTGAAGGTGACCCGAGAGATTTCGGCGATTTGGCAGCTAAAGATCCCGATTATGTTACAGAAGAGTTAAATACAGGAACACAAGAAGTGTTTGACTGTTTTGAACAATTGACAGGGAATACAACAGAAGGAAGTAAAAATGATAGAAAGTATATCGGGTGCGGCAGCGATACCACTGGTAGGGATAATGGCAGCGAGTCTGCTGACGGGGTGTAGTTCACTCATAAATCCAGCAGGACTAATAATAGACACAGTACCAGTAGACAAGCCAGAATTAATTGTACCACAAGTAGATGAGTATGAAGGTCGCCCAGTAATTTGGGTAACAGTAACTCCAGAAAATATACAGGAAGTGTGGGATAAATTAAGTCAAGATGGAGAGGCAGTTGTCTTAATTTCTTTAACGCCGGATGGAATGCGATCATTAACTCTTAATATGGCGGATTTGTTAAAATTAGTTCAACAACAACAGTCATTAATTTTAGCATATCAAGAATATTATGAGGCAAACGAATAATAATCCATGGCACTTGCTTGGGATTGAGCCTGGTAGTACACCAGAACAAATAAAAAGAGCATTTAAAAAACGTGCTCTTGAAGTTCACCCTGATCGTAAAAACGGCGATGAGGAACATTTCAAATTAATTAATGATGCGTACAATAAATTAAAAAATAATAATTTAGTACCTGTACTCACAGCACCTCAAATAAAACTAGTAAATCTTGATCTATCTATGCGTCAACAAATTTATGGCGTAAATGATATAGTCGAGATAAGTAATGGAGAATCAGTTAAAGTAAAGATTCCACCTGGCGCCGTTGCTGATGATAAAATTAAAGCACAGACTAATGGAAAAAAATATATACTAAATATTAGAGAGAAGGCAGAAAAGTACTTTACAAGACAAGGTTTTTCGCTTATAATGTTACTAACTGTCGATATTTTAGATGCCCTAGTTGGGCAATCAATAGAAATAACAGGGCCTGGTGAAGATTCACTTACAATAGATATACCAGCAGGAAGTACAAATGATACAATAATAACATTAGAAGGGGAAGGGTTATTTAATAAAAGAACAAAAAAGCGTGGTAATTTGCATGTTAATCTTAATATAAAAATGGCCTCGTTAAATACGGATGAAGAAATCTCAAATTTTATAACTAAATTAAATTATGTCAGGAAAAATAGAAAAAATAGTAATTGAAGCAATAGACTTAGCAAAAAGTCTTAATCATGAATATGTAACCATCGAGCATTTAGCAGTTATTACTTTGGACGATGTTGCTGTAAGAGCAATGTGTTACGAAGTTAAAGCAGATGCCCTTGGCATACAAGAAGCAATAACAAGTTATCTTGAAAACGACTGTGATGATATGGTTGTTGATGATGAAATAGAATTAACACCTCGCAAAACACAAATGTTAGAGCGTGTATTTAATCGTGCATTAACACAGGCATTATTTCAAGGAAAACAAGCAATAAATCAACTTGATTTACTACAAAGTATATTAAGTGAAGAACAAAGCGCAGCCACCTTATTCAGTTTAGAGTTTGGATTAAGCAAATATACGATTGGCGACTGGTTGCATGAAGTCCAAGCATTGTCTGAACATAATGAAGAAAAAGATAAATCTGAAGAAGCATATTGGCGAGAAATGGGCATGGATTCAGCATATCAAGATTATTATAAAAATCATGGAGACCAAAACCAATATTATACTCCTGAACAAGTTGAACAATTAAAAAAGGCAGCTCAAAAGCAAAGTAAAGTTTCAAATCAGACTAAAAGATCTCGACAAGCAATTGAAGTTTTAGCACAATTTACTGTTGACATGAATGTTGCTTCGCAAGATTATGATGATGTTGTTGGGCGTAGAGAAGAGTTACGCGACTTAGTTCAAACACTTGCAAGAAAAAAGAAATCTAATGCCATACTAGTTGGCAACAGTGGTGTTGGTAAAACGGCTATTGTTGAAGGATTAGCAAAATTAATTGTTGAAGGTAATGTTCCAGATACAATGAAAAACAAAGTAGTATTAGCACTTGATATGGCCAAGTTAGTTGCAGGTACAAAGTATAGAGGTGATTTTGAAGAGCGCATGAAGTTGGTGATTGAAGCACTGAATATAACTAAAGATGTTGTGTTGTTCATTGATGAAATACATATGGTAGTTGGAGCAGGTAATACTGGTTCAAGCGGCGCCATGGATGCAGGTAATATGTTAAAGCCAGCATTAACAAACGGAAACCTTAAAGTAATTGGCGCGACCACTGATGAAGAATATCGTAAATTATTTGAAAGAGAGGCTGCATTGGCAAGACGTTTTACAAAAATTATGATTGAAGAGCCAACTGTTGAAGAAGCAAAAACAATTCTTCGTAATTCAATTGTCAGTTATGAACTGCATTATGGTTTTGAAATTGAGGAAGCTGCATGTAATATATCAGTTGAGTTAAGTGATCAATATATATTTAATAAAAAGTTACCTGATAAGGCATTTGATATAATTGATCGTACATGTGCATATAATAAAATTCTACCGCAAGAAGAACAAAAAGAAATAATTACAGTTGAAATGATTCGTGAAGAGATTGCTAGATATACTGGCATTCCAGCAGAACATTTAGGAACAGAAATGGAACCAAATACTGTTAAAAAGAGTCAAGATGTAGAGCAGTACTTACGCAATACAGTATATGGGCAAGATGAAGCAATACAAAAAGTTTCAGATTCAATCACAGTCAGTATGGCAGGACTTAAAGATCCGCAAAAGCCTATCGCAAGTTATTTGTTTACAGGGCCAACTGGCGTGGGTAAGACAGAACTTGCTAAACGTTTATCACAAGGCATGAGCATGAAACTTGTACGTTATGATATGGCAGAGTACCAAGAGGCACATACAGTTAGTAAGTTTATTGGTAGTCCTCCAGGTTATGTTGGACACGGTGATGGTAAAGCAGGTGATGGATTATTAATATCTGATCTTGAAGATCATCCTAATTGTGTATTATTGTTAGATGAAGTTGAAAAAGCACACCCAGATATAATGAGTGTATTGCTTTCATTA
>Ga0075444_10001548_pt1 | contig 14170 bp, 10 predicted proteins | sample CoawatmetaG01DNA_FD_76836 | JGI IMG/M metagenome (GOLD analysis project Ga0075444, IMG submission 76836) | Marine microbial communities from the West Antarctic Peninsula - Coastal water metaG017-DNA | ecosystem: Environmental > Aquatic > Marine > Coastal | place: Atlantic Ocean: West Antarctic... | reverse complement strand
TGCAATTGTGGCATTTGCAAAAGAGATCAATCCAGACATTAGATGCTTTTCAATTGAAACTAAAGGCAAGCAAGATGATGGAGTTGTTGATGATTTGCCTTATGCAAAACGAGTAGCTAAGCACTTAAATGTTCCCCTTGAAGTGGTTTCTATAGAATCACATAGAATGGCAAGTGATCTTGAGTATATGGTTGCTCAGCTTGATGAACCTTTGGCTGATCCAGCTGCACTCAATGTTTTGTATATTAGTCAACTAGCCAGAGAACAAGGTATCAAAGTGTTACTTTCTGGTGCTGGAGGGGATGATTTATTTACAGGTTATAGGCGTCATTATGCACTTCAATTAGAGCGTTATTGGAGCTGGCTGCCAAAAAGTGTCCTGACAGGGGTTGAAAATATTACTAGTAATTTAAACACAAATAATTTTATTAACCGCCGTATTGGAAAAATGTTTAATGGTGCTGGACTTACTAGAAGAGATAGGCTGATTAATTATTTTCGTTGGTCAGATGATTCCCTTTTGCAATCACTATATTCCCCAGAGTTTCGTCAACAGTTAGCCGGTAGTAATTCAAATCAGATAATGCAAGATTTTATAGAGCCAATTCATGCAGATTCTTCTTCATTAGATCAGATGCTTGCTTTGGACCAACGCTTTTTTCTTCCAGATCATAATTTAAATTACACAGATAAAATGTCGATGGCCACTGGTGTAGAGGTTAGAGTGCCTTTTCTTGACTTGGATTTAGTCGATTTTTCTGCAAAAATACCTAATAATTTTAAACAAAGAGGCAGTGTTGGAAAATGGGTGTTAAAAAAAGCAATGGAGCCATATTTGCCAAGAGATATTATTTATAGATCTAAAACAGGATTTGGAGCTCCATTAAGAACATGGATGCAACATGATCTAAAGGAGATTATGGGAGATTTATTATCTATTGAAAGCCTTAGTAGAAGAGGTTTGTTTTCGGCTAACAATGTCCAGAAGCTTATATTGGAGAATAGTCAAGGTAAAATCGATGCAAATTACACGTTATTTTCATTACTTTGTGTTGAAATTTGGTGTCGTGAGTATCTTGACAAGAGTTAAAATCAATTGTTTTTTATAACTAAATTATCTAAAGACTAATCTTGAAGCAAATACTACAAAATCTTTCAAACGGAGAAACATCATTAGTTGATGTCCCATGTCCAAAAAACATTAAATCTAATATATTAATAACTACCAAAGCAACAGTTGTATCTGCTGGTACTGAGCGTATGTTGGTAAATTTTGGAAAGTCTAGCTATATTAGCAAAGCAAAGCAACAGCCAGATAAGGTAAAAATGGTGCGTAATAAAGTTAAAACTGATGGCTTAATGCCAACAATTGATGCAGTTCGATCTAAATTAGATCAGCCTTTACCGCTTGGTTACTGCAACGCTGGTGTAGTGTTGGAAAGTAATGTTGTTGGATTTGAGTCTGGTGATAGGGTTGTTTCTAATGGAAATCATGCTGAAGTAGTTCGTGTTCCAAAAAATCTTTGTGTGAAGATTCCAAATAATGTTGATGATGAATCTGCTGCATTTACGGTGTTAGGCGCTATTGGATTGCAAGGTATTCGACTTATCCAGCCTACTATGGGGGAATGTTTTGTAGTTACAGGCCTTGGTTTAATTGGATTGTTATGCGTACAGATGCTTCGTGCAAATGGTTGTCGAGTATTAGGTGTTGATTTTGATTCCAATAAATGTGAGTTAGCAAGAAAATTCGGCGCTGAAACGGTTGACCTATCAAATGGAGAGGATCCAATTATTGTTGCGCAAAGCTTTTCAAGAGGTCGGGGTGTTGATGGTGTGTTAATAACCGCAGCTACACAGTCTAATGAAGTTATGCATCAATCTGCTGGAATGTGTCGTAAACGTGGCAGGATTGTGCTAGTTGGCGTAGTTGGGCTAAATTTACGACGGGATGATTTTTATAAGAAAGAGATCACCTTCCAAGTGTCTTCTTCTTATGGCCCTGGTCGATACGATTCCTTCTATGAGGATGAGGGTAATGACTATCCTGTTGGCTATGTTCGTTGGACTGAACAACGTAATTTTGAAGCAGTACTGGATATGATGTCTTCTGGCGTACTAGATGTAAAATCTGTCATCACACATCGCTATGATATTGAGAATGCGGTTGAAGCTTATACGTTGTTAGATAATCCTGATGCCTTGGGTATTGTTCTTAATTATCCTAATCAGAATCAAGAAGTATTAACAAAGTCCAAAGTTGAATTAACAAATCAAATATCTGAAATTATTAAACCTAATATACCTTGTGTGGGATTTATTGGTGCAGGAAATTATGCATCACGAATATTGATTCCTGCATTTAAAGAGGCTGGTGCTTTATTAGATACGCTGGTAACTAGCAGCGGTATTAGCGGTGTTCATCATGGCAATAAAAATCAATTTGTTACAGCCTCTACAAATGTTAAAGATTTGTGGAGTAATGATAGTATTAATACAGTCTCAATTGTTACTAGACATGATGTGCATGCACAACAAGTGATTGATGCATTGAACTCTGGAAAAAATGTATTTGTAGAAAAGCCATTAGCGTTAACCCTCGATGAGCTTGATGAAATTGATAAATCTTATCATCAAGCAAATAAATCTAATACCATTCGATTGATGGTTGGATTTAATCGTCGTTATGCACCGCATGTTGTTAAGATGAAGAAATTATTAGAGAGTCATCGCTCTCCCAAATCAATTATTATGACTGTTAATGCTGGCGCTATACCAGCGGAGCATTGGGTACAAGATACTTTAATAGGTGGTGGGAGAATTGTTGGAGAAGGGTGCCACTTTATAGATCTAATGCGACATTTAGTTGGTCATACCATTGTTGATTTTACTGCTACGATGATAGGGAATGTTCCAGGGGTTGAGACTAGAGAGGATAAGGCTTCAATGACACTTTCCTTTGAAGATGGATCATTTGGCACAATTCATTATTTAGCCAATGGTGGCTCTAGGTTTCCAAAAGAGCGTATTGAAGTTTTTTGTGATAATGCAGTATTGCAAATGGATAATTATCGAGTTCTTACTGGTTTTGGCTGGCCTGGGTTTAAAAAAATGAGGCTATTTAAGCAAAACAAGGGACAGCAGGCTTGTGCAAAGGCTTTTGTTGAATCTATAGCTAGTGGAAAAGAGTGCCCGATACCTTATAGTGAGGTTATGGAAAGTTCAAAAGTTTCAATTGAAATTGCTAATTTATTACGTAATTAATGCCTGGTAAAGTGATGCTTTTATTTAATATGGTTTAATTTGCTAAATAAAGAGAGGTAATTAAAAAATGGATATAAAAATTTCAATTATTGGCCTTGGTTATGTTGGTTGTATTAGTGTTGCGTGTATTTCTAAAATGGGACATATGACCCTAGGCGTTGATAATAACAAACTAAAAGTTGAAAGTATTAACAAGGGTTTGCCAACAATTATTGAAAATGAAGTCGGCCCTTTAATCTTAAAAGGCGTAAACAAAGGCTTAATTTCTGCGACACTTGATATTAGTTATGCTATTAAACATTCTAATATTATCTTTATCTGTGTCAATACCCCTAATACTTCAGAGGGAGTGTTAGATCATTCTCAAATTTATAACGTCGCAATTGAAATTGGAAAAGCAATTTTTGATAAGAGTACTCATTATACAATACTCATAAGAAGTACGGTTTCTCCCGGAACTGGAGTCATAGTTGAAGATTTAATAGAAAAATACTCAAATAAACAAAAAGGCGTTGATTTTGATGTTATTTCTAATCCAGAATTTCTGAGAGAAGGCGCTGCGGTAAATGATTTCTTTAATCCTGGAATGACTGTCTTAGGAATTACGGATAATACAAGCGCTTTATCAATAGAACTCTTATCAAGGCTATATGGTGATATTAAAGCACCTATATTCAAAGTTAAGCGAGAAACTTCTGAAACAATAAAATATGTCAGTAACTCTTGGCATGCCGTAAAAATATCATTTGCTAATGAAGTATCTAGAATTTGTAATTCTTTAAATGTAGACCCTTTTGACTTAATGGAGTTATTTTGTAAGGATGAAAAGTTAAATATCTCTGATAAATATTTAAAACCTGGATTTGCCTATGGCGGCTCTTGTTTGCCAAAAGACATACTTGGCTTAACCTCTTTGGCTAAACTAAACGATGTGGAAACCCCACTTCTTGATGGAGTTATGTTGACAAATAGTATTCTAATTGATCAAGCTTATGAAGCTATCATTGCATCTGGGTACAAAAAACTAGGATTTATTGGACTCGCTTTTAAAGAAGGGACGGCTGATTTAAGGGGTAGCCCTCTGTTAGCTCTGGCAAAAAAACTTGAGAAGAATAAATTAGAAATAGATTATTATGATGAATTTGTTAATAAATCAATATCTAGTGATGTTAATGTTAAGTTAATAAAGGATGAATTGGGTTCAATCTACCCTCGATTAAATGAAAACGTTTTAAATGCAATCAGCGGTAAAAATCTAATTATTATAGGAAAGCCAGTTGAGGCTGATATCTTTCTTAGCTCAGAACTTCATCATGTGATTGATTTAGTTAATGGCGCTCCCAACGATAGAATTTTTCCTGAAGGAGTGAGATATCAGGGACTAAATTGGAAATAATTTTATGTGCTTCTTTAAACATGTGAATAACTGAAGTGCTAATTTTAAAAAAAATGAACCTTTATATTGAGACTTTAAATAGGACTAAGCCAAGGCAGCTATTTTATAGAATTTATTATTCATTAAGGTCAACTGGTCTAGGTTTAATTATTTATAAGCCCTATATTCTATTTAACAAGAAAAAATTACTAAATAGGGTAGAGTTTGATTACGATTTTTTATTAAAATTCTTTAATTATTATCAAGTTGAAATTCCGATAGATACTTTACGGAACTATAAAAATTCAGATGTTATTAAAGATAATAAACTAACCTTTTTAAATTCTTCTTGTGATTTTAATGCTCATGTTTGGGACTATAAAGATAAAAGTATTTTATGGAACTATCAACTTAATTATATGGCTTGGCTTGGAGACTTGCTTTATCAGGACGTTATTACAAATCAAAAAAAGAACCAAGGATATATAGTTAAGATATTAAAAAAATGGACAATATATAAAGCAAAAGTATCTTGTAGGGCATATCCAACCTCTTTAAGGCTCTTTATTTGGGTTCAATTTATAGCATATTATAAAATTGAAGATAATAGCATTATAGAAAGTCTTATTGAACAATATATTGATTTGAAGTCAAGTATTGAGTATGAGTTAGACGGAAATCATGTTCTGGAAAACTATATGGCATTATATTTAGTGTCGTCTTTTCTGAAGATTGAGAGTGATATCAATTACTATTCCCAAAAACTTTTAACTGAAATTTCATGTCAATTTGATATTAATGGACTTCATTATGAAAGATCATTTGCATATCACTTTTCGATAGTTGAGCGATTGATAGTTCTATGTGAAATTTCAACTGGCGAATTGAATACAAGATTGCGTATTATTTTAAGTCAGTCTTTTGGAATCTTAAGGCAGGTTTCTAATAATGAAGGTTTGCCTTTGTTTCATGATGCTTCTCATGACATGTATAGAGAAATGAGTCATTTAGAAAGTCTTTTAAAGACCTATGCATCAGTTTCTAAGGTTGACTTATTAGTTGAGTCGAAGTATTTGGTTATAGATCATAAAAATATAAAATTCATAATGGATGTTGGAAGGGCGACACCAAGTTATCAACCAGCACATTACCATTGCTCTATGACAAGTTACATAGTAAATATTAATGACAATCCTTTGATTATTGATACAGGTGTTTATGGTTACTATGAAGATGAGAGAAGGAGACTTCATTCAAGAAAAACCTCCTCTCATAATATTTTAGGGTTAAGAAATGAAGAGCAATCTAATATTTGGTCAGTTTTTCGGCTAGGTAAATCAGCATTGATAAAGAGTAGTGAAGTCACTAGATCTCAGTCGTGTAATATTATTACTATTAAATATTTAGCATTTCCTAGTTTAGGATGGGTAGAATGCAAACGAGTTGTAATTCTTTCTTTAAATTTTTTTGGAATTATTGTTGCAGATCTAGCAGGCAAATATCAAAATGATATGGTTTCCCATGTAGTTATAGATCCAAGCTTCCAAGTAACAGAAAAAAATAGATCTTTTTTTATTTCAGATAAAGAGCAGAAATATCAAGTAACTTCTCCTGATTATATTGAAGTGACAAACCATGAGGTGTATAAAAAAATGGGTAATATTCTTCAAACTTCAAAAATTATCTTCTCAAATACTCAAAAAAATAAATTGAATAATTCGTGTGTTAGCTATTCAATTTTTGACGAAAAATATGACTTTTCTTTTAATATTAGTGAAAATAAAATTATTGTTTCAAATGGACTTGTGGTTAATTTAGTATGAAAATAATGGTTGTTACAACTAGATTGCCATTACTTTCAGGGAAGCCTGATAGTTTTACAGTTTTTAAGTTGATTCAATACTTATCTAAAAGACATTCAATAGTTCTGGTTTCATCGTATGAAGAAAAATCAGAACTCGAAGGCGTCAAATATTTAAATAAATATTGTGATAAAGTTGTTTTGTATAAAAACCCTAAGTATTTAGGTTATTTTAAAATACTTTTAAATTTATTTAGGCTTCTTCCTTTCCAGATTAATTATTTTTATTCACAAAAAATGCAATCTCTAGTTAATAGTTCTTATGATGACTTTCAACCCGACATAGTGTATACACATTTAATTCGTGCGGCTGAATTCACAAAACATATAAAATGCACTAAAATTATTGCCTATCAAATTTCTCATTCACTAAATTATCAAAGATTAATTTTTCATAAAAAGAGGGGATTAATTAGACTTATATATTCTCTTGAGCACAAATTTGTAAAGCGATACGAAAAAAAAATTGCAAACTATTATGATAAAATTTTATTCATAGGAATGACTGATTATAAATCAATTTTTCCTAATAATGAGAATCTTGAAAAGCTTTTTATATCACCACATGGAGTTGATTTAGAGTATTTTTCATCTAAAAATTTACCAAAAACAAACAATATTATTTTGTTTCCAGCAGATTTTTCTCCAGAAACAAATAGAGAGGCAGGTGAGTGGTTTTGTGAGCATGTTTATCCAATCTTATTGACAAGAATCCCAAGTATCAGGGTAATCTTTGCTGGAAGAAATCCCTCTAAGGCCCTAATTAAATTCGGAAATAAACATAAGAATTTTATAGTCACTGGCTATGTTAAAGATATTAGAGATTATTATGAGATAGCGGATATTTTGATTAATCCAGTTCGTTCTTGTGCTGGTCAGCAAAATAAAATCTTAACAGGAATGGCAATGGGTCTTCCAGTAGTCTCTACTTATGAAGCAAATGAAGGAATAGGGGCTGAAGAAAATAATCATATATTGTTGTCAGAAGGGACTGATGCTAAACAATTTATAGACAACATTGAGTCATTATTGCATAATTCTACTTTAAAAAAAATGATATCTAAGAATGGTTACATGTTTGTTCATTCTAATTGGTCCTGGGAAGCACACTTTGAAAAACTTGAAGTTGATGTTTTTAACACCCTAAATATTGGAGTGGAGTAATACTTTGAAATTTCTATTAACTGGCTCATCTGGTTTCATTGGAAAGAGATTACTTAATGCAATTAATGAGAATATAGTTCTGTTATCTCGACAAAAAAATTCTTTGTACCCAACCATAATATGTGATTTTGAGAAAGATGAAATTCCCTCTGATGTTTTTAAGTCAGTAGATGTAGTAATTCATCTTGCAGGTGTGTCTCATGATCTTGATGACGCAACTAAAAAAGAAGAATATTATCGAAAGATTAATATTGACACAACTGTTAGGCTTGCTTCACATGCAGCTCATCATAACGTTAAACGGTTTGTTTTTATTAGTAGTGTAAAGGCTGGTGGTGAGCCAATTTCAGGTAGATGTCGTATGGAGTCTGAGCAAGATATTCCTGACGGAATCTATGGAAAAACTAAACGAGAAGCTGAGTTAAAAATTTTAGAAATTAGTAAAAATTCAAATATGTGTGTTTCTATTATTAGGCCTTCTTTAGTTTATGGGCCAGATCTTAAGGGTAATTTGAAACTAATGTTTTTAGGTATTAAAAAAGGTTGGTTCCCTCCATTGCCAGAAACTAACAATAAGAGATCAATGATTCATGTAGATGATTTAGTTGTGGCAATTCTATTGGCTGCTCAAGATGAGCGCACTAATGGAAAAATATTTGTAGCTACTGATGGTAAGTGCTATTCTGCACGGGAGATCTATGAAACTATGTGTACTATTCTTGGGAAGTCTATTCCCAAGTGGTCAATTCCAGAGTTTATATTTGATCTTGCTAGAAAAATAAGCCCTACTATTAAATATAAGATTGATAAATTACTAGGAGATGAGTGTTATTCTTCTAGTGAGCTGGATATCTTCAATTTTAAACCACAGAAAAGATTAAAGGATATGAATGAAACGTCTTTTTGATCTCATATTTTGTACTATTATTTTAGTATTATTCGCAGTTCCAATGTTGCTTATTATGATATTAATCCATACTACATCTAAAGGCGAGACCCTCTATTGGTCAGATAGGGTAGGTAAGAATAATATTATTTTTAAAATGCCAAAATTTAGATCAATGTTGAAAAATACACCCGAAGTAGCTAGCCATTTGTTAGAGAATCCAGATTTACATCTATCGCCTGTTGGTGGTTTTTTGCGCAATCTAAGCTTGGATGAGCTACCTCAATTGTTGTCAGTTTTAAAAGGTGACATGAGTCTTGTTGGACCAAGGCCTGCGTTATTCAATCAAATTAATTTAATTGAATTACGTAAGGAAAAAGGTGTAGATAAATTGCTGCCTGGAATTACTGGTTGGGCGCAAGTTAATGGCAGAGATAATCTGCCCATTTCAGAGAAAGTGTTATTAGATGAAGAATATATGTATTATCAATCTTTTTGGTTTGATATGAAAATATTATGGTTAACTTTTTTGAAGGTAGTTATGCGTGAGGGAGTCTCTCATTGATTAATCAACTATTGTCTCTTTCAAGGGCTAACAAGAAGCTAATTATGATGTTTTTTGATTCCATAATGCTTATATTAATATTATTAGTGTCTTTTTCTATAAGACTTGGGTACTGGTTTTTCCCTGAACTTGATCTAGTATTTGCAATATTTACAGCACCTATAATTGCAATTCCTATTTTTGTTTACTTTGGGCTTTATCGTGCAGTTATTCGTTATATTGATCTTAAGATACTAATCCCTATTTTACAAGCAGTAACGCTATATGCACTGATATGGGGCATTTTTGGATTTATGGCTGCATTGGATGGAATACCGCGTTCAGTTATATTAATTAACTGGATATTATCTTTATTGTTAATTAGTGGATTTAGAGCTTCTGCAAGCTGGTTATTAATTAGAGATGATAACTTCGCTCTAGATAATCCTCAACAAAAGAGAGTTTTGATATATGGTGCTGGTAATGCTGGTATTCAGCTAATATCAGCTTTGATGTATTCAAAAGAATATCATCCAGTTGGCTTGATTGATGACTCAAAAGAACTTCAAGGTAGTCAAATCAGAGGCTTAGATATCCATTCTATTGATAGTATTGAATATTTAATAAATACGTTTAAAGTTGATGAGGTATTAATTACTATGCCTTCAGTTTCTAGAAATATTCGACTTTCTATTATTAATAAATTAGAACCTTATCCAGTTCATATTAGAGTTTTACCCAGTGTTTCAGAATTAGCTGAAGGAAAAGTAACTGCCAGTGATTTGCGGGAAGTTAATATTAAAGATTTACTTGGAAGAGATATGATTGAACCGAGTAAAAAATTGCTCAGTAAAAATATTTATCATAAAGTCGTTTTAGTTACTGGCGCAGGAGGTTCAATTGGCTCAGAGCTTTGTAGGAGAATAGTTTCTCTAGAGCCAAAAATATTAATCTTGTATGAGATGAGTGAGTTGGCTCTATATAATATTGAAAAAGAACTTTCTAATTCTTGTTTAAATTCAATTGATATTTACCCAGTTCTGGGAAGCGTTAATAATAGAAATAGACTCAGTAATATATTTAAAAAATTTAGTGTCAATACTATTTATCATGCTGCTGCATATAAACATGTTCCTATAGTTGAGTTTAATAATTCAGAGGGAGTTGAAAATAATATATTTGGAACGCTGAACTGTGCTCAAGCAGCTATTGACAACTCTATTGAAACTTTTGTTTTAATTTCAACTGATAAAGCAGTGCGACCTACAAATACTATGGGAGCGACTAAAAGAACTGCTGAGTTAATCTTGCAATCACTTGCTGATAAACAAGATAGTACAAAATTTACTATAGTTCGATTTGGAAATGTTTTGGGATCCAGTGGCTCTGTTATCCCATTATTTAAGCAACAAATTGAAGAAGGTGGCCCAATTACTATTACTCATAAAGATATTATTCGTTATTTTATGACCATATCGGAAGCGGTAGATTTAGTAATCCAAGCTGGAGCTATGGGAAAGGGGGGAGATTTATTTTTGCTGGATATGGGTGAACCAGTGTCTATTTTGGATTTAGCTAAGAAGATGATTAGCCTAAGTGGGCTAGAAGTTAAAGATAAGTTAAATCCTGATGGTGACATTGAAATTAAATATATAGGCCTTAGGCCTGGTGAAAAACTTTATGAAGAGCTACTTATCAGTAAAAATGCAAGTAAAACTGCTAATCCAAAAATTATGAGTGCCCAAGAGGATATGATGTCCTGGAGTGAATTAAATGCCATATTAGGCGAGATGAAAGATGCAATTTTGACTCATGACCAAATAAAGTTAAGAAGCTTACTTATTCAAGCAGTGCCAGAGTTTCAACCTCAGTCAGAGATAATTGATAGTCTATATAAAAATTAAAATTTAGTATAGCTCTAGAATTAATTATCTTATATTTGTAATATATCTTTAAAAAATAAGATGATAGCTTTAATCTTTAGTTGTCTTGGTTGTTAAAACCTTACTTGAAATATGATCACAAAGTCTTTCAGTTAAAGCAAGGTGAGTTAAGCCTGGGTTGGCTGAGCCTCCAGTTGGAAAAATTGCTGTTGAAGATACATAGAGATTAGAGGTCTCCCAAACTCGTAAGTTCTGATTAAGGACTGATGAATCCGAACTATTGCCAAACGGTAGTGACCCAGTAGGGTGGTAAACATCATAATAGTTAGCAACATTTAGCTCTGATTCGGGGTATATAACTACGTCTGCTAAGTCTAAAAGTTCTTTAGAAGACGACCATCCAGACATGAATGCTTGTGCAGTTTTTCTCACATTACTCTTATCCTTTTCACTCACTCTCCAGTGTAATTTAAGATTATTAGTAGCACTTGAAATTCTATTAATTTGATTAGGTCTCTGTTCAATATCTATAACAATTTCAATAGAGCCTCCATGATTGAGAATTAATTTTTTTCTAAATATACGCCAATAAATAATTAGCAACATATCTTTTAAAATCGAAAATAAGTTAACATGAGTAGCATCAAATTTTATTTTCTCACCTTGGAGTTTACGAACTAAATTTCTAATAATGCTTAATGCTGACCCATCCTTTTGAACTGATATAAAATGAACGAAGGCGCTCGATGTCATTAGCCTGTCTTGAGAGACGCTATTTAACTCAAATCGCATAGACCTCATTATCCCACCCACATAAAAAGGAGAAAAATACTCAAGAAATTGCGCTCTATTTTTAATATTTAATTGGCCCACTGAAGTTGAAATATGATCACAAAATGGAGTTGAAAGCTCGCCCTTAAAAGAATCTTTTTTTGTCAAAGGAAGAATATGTCTGGTGCTTTCAAGAGCTCCCATGGTAAAAACAAATAGCTTACTTGAGACCACTAGTGAGCGATTATTTTTACCACTAAAGCTTAGACTTTGTAAAGAGGGGCCAATCCATTTAGCATCAACCATAGATTTGAATTGGGTATTTATCCATACTTCAAGATTTTTTGAATTTTTCATAATACTATGAAAATTTTTAGCAAAATTTCTTTTTCGGAAGGGGATCCAGCTGGATGAGCGTAAATTAAAAGTATCACCTAACAAAGAACGTGATATTAGCTTTGCAGTCTTATTATTATTAAAACTATAAGCTTTGGTATCATTCATTTTTAATGTATTTAATACCTTTTCATAATATTTATGAAGATCTTTACTGTTAATTGGCCAAGCTGCATTTTCATTTAATGAATTTTTGTTAAGAAAGTCACTATTAGAGAGACTTATCATTTGACCTCCCCATTTTGCAGATGTTCCTCCAAGACCTGCAACACGACCTAAAGAAGCTCCACTATAATGAGTAGCAGTGAATTTAGGTTTTTGAAAGGCTGAATCAGCATCAATTGAAGAGTTACCTCCAAGCTCAATTAGGATTGTATTTATATTTTTTTTATGGAGGGCTTGAGCAAGATATATGCCGGCTGTTCCACCACCAATAATGCAAACATCTGTTGACTTTTCAATTATGCAATTTGGAGGTTCTTTGTGTAAGTCAAAAATCATAAATAATTTACATTAATAAGAAGCAAAATTCGCACATAACTTTTTAATCCTATCTTTCTTTCTACTTGAATATAGAACCATTCCAGAGTTTTTTTGAGTTGAAATATCTTTTATTGCTATTTTTCTTTGACTTAGAGATAAGTTAGAAAAATATCCATATTGAATTTGTGGTTTGATTGGTAACTGATTATTTGAAACCATGCTAATTTTACTTGTTTGAAAGACATCAAATACATTAGGAAAATACTTTTGTACCTTAATTTTTTCTAGGTGTTCACCAGCTAAACCTAGATATTGAGCTTTTCCTAAAGATTTTTGCAATTGCAACCAAGGGATTAATTTCTCTAGCTGGTCATGACTAGCTTGCGCTGGCTCGTGAATGAACAGGATATTCACTCGTTCAATATTTAATGAGTGAAGTGAATTGGAAAAGCTAGTATCACATCCATATGGAGAAAAATCTGTCGATTTTTTTTTTACTTTTTGAGTAATATTATTAATAATCTTCCGAGTAACTATATGACTCATAGGAAAGCTTTTTTGAAAATTAGTAATATCAAAGCCCACTTTTGTAGAAACAGTTATTTCATTTCTGTTGATATTTTTAAAAAAACGGCCCAATTCTTTTTCAGCTAAACCATTACCATATAAGTTGGCTGTATCAAAATGAGTAATACCTCCATCAAATGCTGTCATAAGTATAGACTTTCGCTCTGATGAGCGAAAAGAATGATGAAGAGCAGCAGTTCCAAATCCTATCTTTGAGACTTCAAGATCTGTACCATCTAAAATAACTCTATGCATAAACTATTAGTTTCGCGTTGCAAGAATGTGAGAGTGATCTGCCCAATGGACATTAAAACCATTATTTCTTAAAATAGCAACAATATTACTAGGAGCATTTTTATTACCTCGCTCTTCAAGAATTGCAAAATGTATTTCTATAGCCAACGTATGTAATCTTGATTCTTTTAATAACTTAGACATACCATTAAAAACATCATTTTCATGACCTTCAACATCAATTTTTATAAAGTTAGGAATTTTCAATTCACCACTTTCAATGAGGCTATCAGCTGATCTGACTTTAATCAAAACACTATTTTTAGCAGATGCTATTGAATTATTAATTAATATTTTATTCATGGATGAACCAATATTTGGATCATTTGACATTGATAAACTACTATCCTCTTGACCAAGTGCACAACACAACAAGTTAACGTTGCTAAGAGTACTTGTCGTATTAGATAATATTTTAAATGTTTCAGGCATTGGTTCAAAACCATAAACTTTACCACTTTCACCTACAGCCTCAGAAAATTTGACAGTGTAATATCCTATATTTGCACCTACATCCCAAATTATATCACCAGGCTTGATATTTTCAAACATTGCATTATCAAATTTTTTTTCATATTCATTTGAACTGAAAAACTTAACTAGTATTTTGGTAATGCCAAAACGACGTAGAAAAGATCGTAAAAGTATTTTGAGTCTTAACATTCAAAAATTCCTTAGTAGA
>Ga0075444_10001546_pt1 | contig 14178 bp, 21 predicted proteins | sample CoawatmetaG01DNA_FD_76836 | JGI IMG/M metagenome (GOLD analysis project Ga0075444, IMG submission 76836) | Marine microbial communities from the West Antarctic Peninsula - Coastal water metaG017-DNA | ecosystem: Environmental > Aquatic > Marine > Coastal | place: Atlantic Ocean: West Antarctic... | reverse complement strand
CCTACAATGTCTATGAATATATACGACATCTCTTTTCTAACACCACCAAGCTTTAGCTTCTCAGGATTCTTTACAAGTATAGCAACTTGTCGTGGGTCTAAATATTTTTCAAACTGTTTTCTTATTTGTTGTTTTAAATTAAACTCTAATATGAAACGTAAGAATACACTATGAAATCCTACGATAGTTATTGTAATTAAAATCCAACTTACATCTACTAACATTAAATGTGTTGTAAAGAAATAATAACTTAACCATACTGATATAATATACCAAGATAAAAGTTTTACTCCTATAAACCAATAAGGTAAAAATCTTGTAATCAATATTAATATTATACCTAAGACAAATGACGCTACAAGTTCTAATAACAAACTAACATCTATTCTTTCTATATTCTTTCCTTCTAATACTGTATTTAAAGTTGAGGCTGTAAGTTCATAACCATATCTCTCACCAATAGGTGTAGCGATAATTCCAGCAAGTCCTTCAGCACTCATTCCTATAATAACAGTTCTACCTTCAAACTTACTAAAGTCATCTTCACTCGCTGATATAGTTTCGTAATCTTTGTTCCATCTTAACCATATTCTACTATTAGCATCTGTCTTTATTGTCTCAAAACCAGGCACTCTTAAAGCTATGATACCTGAGGGTCCTGACTTAACTTGATAACTAGGAGCGCCTACAGCCACCCGTATGACTTCCATAGACAACGCTGGATAGATGTTATCTCCTATCTTCATAAGTAGTGGTATTCGTCTAGTAACACCATCTATTTCAGGCGCTGTGTTCGACACACCTACACCACTAGCATTATGAAACACTTTAATTGGTCCTAACATTCCACCCCACTCAAATAAGAAAGGTAAAGGGTCATTGATTTTCGCAACACCTCTTGGCACAGAATTTTTGTTTATGTTATTAGTTCCTACTTGTGCTATCACTATACCATATTCTAATACACTTGTCAAGGCATCATCGCCACCTAGTCTATCTTCTTCACTAAAGAGTATAGGTATTACTATAATGCCAGCGCCTTGTTCTCTTAACTTGATTATAAGATCAGCAAGTACATCTCTTTTCCATGGCCATTGACCATACTTCTCAATAGACTTTTCATCTATTGTAACTATACCTATTTCTTGTGATTGTATTCTTTTTTCTGATTGTAAAAGTAAATCAAAACCTTTTAGTCTTAATATCTCTTTTACTTGTGGGTCTTTGAAACCAATATACATTAACACAAACAAAGTAACAAATGCTATTGTCCAATGTGTTAATATTTTTTTCATTAAATAGCAGAGATGGTCACATCACCACCACCCATAAATTCATCAGCCTGTTGAGTTGAATTAACAATATCAGTTCTATAAGTATATCCAATTTTTACAACACTACCACTTAATGTAGGTCCTGTTGCTATTACTTCATCTTCTGCTTCATCATGTAAAGTAATTACATTACTTGAAGAATATCTTATAGAAATTTCTTTACTTGGACCAGTACCATTCCATTTAGAATTAGCGAAATTTGAATTACTTGTATTAAAAGACATATTGTGTAGTGTATCAATATCTTCACCTGTGTTAAATGAAAATTGCCAATCCCAAAATTGAACATTGTAAGGTGATGTTTCACCTGAAGCAGGCATATTAGAATTAACTTGACCGATATTTATTCTTGTATCATATGAAAATCCTTGATTCCAAACCATTTTATGTCCTGGCGCTAGTCCATCTTTATGTTCTAATACTGATCTTGCTTTGATTGTATTCTTATTAGATGTTCCTGATCCATTAATTTCATCTACCTTTGTTTCGGGAAAAGTATCTTGTCTCCATACTTCCCAAGGATTATAATGACCAGTTGCTTTGTGTCTAAATGACCAACCATAAACCTCAACACCTTGTGTAGTTGGCATAAACGTATTCAATCCACCTATTGATATATAAATTGGTGCGCCATTTAAAGCATTTGTTGATTCACCAATTAATGTTCTTACACCATTATGTACAACTTCACAATTAAGTTTGTTGGTTCCAAACATATATCTTAATCTCATAGATTTACCTCTTAAATCCATTGATGTATTATGAACAGTAAATCCTTGATCTTGTGCGCTTTGTGCTTTTGCTTGAACTGCTCCACCATTTCCTCCAGTAAATCTTATACCAGCTAAAAATTGTGTATAGTCTGATTCATTTAAAGTACCAATAACCATATTATTAGTATTACCATTATTTGTATCTTGTGGCATTGTCCATGAAAGTTCTGAACCAGGTCTTATATGTTCTCCCCAAGTAATTTTATCCTCAGTGTCTCTTAAATATGCGTCACTATTAATACTAGAAAATCTAGTTAAAGGATATGCATTTGCATATGATCTTAATCCGTTATCTGCTGTTATTCCAATAGAATCATCTCTGTGTTCAAAGAACCAAAGTTTAGCATTCCAATCATATACATGGGTTATTAAAGATAGATCATTAACATCTGTATCGTTTGCTTGTATGACAGCAGTATAAAATACAGTACTGCCATCACTTGTTATTGCATCATCACCTGTTATAACCACATCTTCAATATCTTCATCAAAAATATCCCAAGAGTTATCTGTATGATATCTCCAAGAGAAAGTTCTACCTGCTGGAATAGAAGCAGATCCGTTTCCATCTACAAACGTATAACTTGTATTTACACTAGAATTCTTATCTTCTTTTATTTGCTCACCCGCAGAGTATCTCCACGAATTGATAATCTCGTCTAAAGGATTATCTGTACCATTACCTAAAGATATGGCATGGTTCCATTGACTTCCCCAATATACATTTTTCATCTGAGCTTTAGATTGAAATACTAATTTTGTTCCTTGTACGAAACCTCTTCGATTTTTATATACATCATCACTAGAAAATCCATCACGGATATTTGTTTCAACATTTCTACTAGCTAATGTTGTGTTAATTAATTTCCATTCTGATGGTCTTACTTCACTAACTGTTGGTAAAGAGCCATCGTTCTCTCTTGTAAAATGAATATAGATATCTGTTGTACCACTAACTAATTCAGAATTGGCTGTATCTATATGCCAACTATATCCTTCTTTGATTTCGTGTAGTTCTAAACGATTTGATGTATGACCCCAACGAACAGCATATGTACCACTTGTTGCTAAAGGAACATCTTTACCTAGTTGAACACCAATAGATGATTTAACATCACTATTTACACCTTTTATATTAGTACCATCAAACCACCATTTATGTGTCCAGTTAGTTTTTCTTTCAGGATCAGAAGTACCATCACCTCCACCCCAAAGACCTACATGTGTCGCAGCAGATGGACAAGTGAATACAATCTCATCACCTTTTTGTAATTGTGTTCCAAAGAAAACAGGTCCCAATGAGTAATCTTGTGTAACACTCATAGTTGCATTTGTTCTTTGATATCTGTAATTTGTTGTATCTAATAAACCTTGACCTGAACCACTAAACAAAGAGTTTAATTCATTAACAGCAGTTGCTAAAGTTTGTGTTACTAAAGTAGTATCTATTTTCGCTTTGTTTAATCTTAAATCTTCAACTTTAATAACATTATTAGCATGTGTTTTAATATCAATATGACCATCAGAATTTGCCACAGCGATAATTGTATTGACACCAAAGCTATCACCATTACTTAATAAGATAGATGTATTTGTAGCGTCAAGTGAGAAATCTATAATGTCAGATGAACCTAATCTACTAGTAGCTGAACCAGATTCGCCACCAATAAACTTACCTGTACTTGCTTGATAGGTTAATGCTTTACCTTCTACAAATGCGGAAGAAGCAACATCGTCCATATCACGTATATTAACAGCACCACCTCCACCTATACTTCCTAGTTGTCTTGTAACTAAATCTTTAAATCTTTTAAACTCTACTTTTAAACCATCAACATCTTTTACTTGTTCGTTGAATTCAATACCTGTATTTTTAGATATCTTATTTAATTCTTCTATTACTAATTCTTTTGTATCTTCTTCTACTATTTTAGGCTCTTCAATAACTTCTTCTTTAGGCTCTACAATAATTTCTTCAACGATTGGTGGTACAACTGGTATTGGTTTTTCTTCTTTTTTCTCTGATCGACTGTATAATAAATCTTCTAGTAAATCTAATTTCTTTTTATCTAATTTGTTTTGTTCTTGTATTCTTCTTTTTTCCTCAGCCAGTGAAGAAAAGAATTTTGATAAGTCAGGCTTCTTAACTAATCCTGATAGATATTCGTCTTCTTTTTTTTGCTCTTCAAGTTCTTTTAATTTGATTTTCTTTTTCTCTAAACTTACTTTAGAAAAGAAATCTTTTAATTCATCATTCATGTTTATATTTATATCTATACTAATTCATTATATTTCGTTATATTCAATTATTGATGTATCTCTATATACGATTGGTTGATGTTCATAGAAGTATATATCGTATATCGTTGGAACTCCTATGAGTATGTTAAGAACTATTAGGGTATATATCAAGCGACTAAAGAACCTCTGCGTTCCTTCGTCTATCTCTGGGTCTATACGTCTATCGTTTATCATCTACCTTTTCAACTTCTGGTTTTCGTTTGATACCTTTACACTTATCTCTTATCTCTTTAAACTCATCTGGTAATACTAGATTTTTATAACGAGAACACATTTTTAACATTTCTAATTGTTGTCTTATCAATGCGTTTTCATTAAATACTTTTCTATATTCTTTTGAACAAGTTGAAGTCAATGGTATTCTTAATCTCAAGCCTATTGTTCCTCTATCATTTTCATAACCACTTGTTGTTGAACCTCTACCTATATTCTCTGTTTGTGAATATTCCACGTAAGGTTCTAGTGTTGATCCTTGACAATGATTGTCATTTGATAAGTAATCGTTTCTTGCGTTAGCAGGTCTCACAAACATAGCAAATAAAAAAAGTAATACTAATAACAAAAAAGTAAATTTATTTGGCGCCATCCTCGTTATCTCCATTAGTAATCTCCGGTGACTTCTCGTTTGAAATCTTTTAGATCATATTTTAAATCTTCTACAGTATTTGACATTTTATAGTAAGTGTCATTTAATGCTTCTACTTTTGCTCTAGCACCAGATATCTCTGCGCTAGCATTTGTCATTTCTCGGAAAAATTCTTCTCTTCCTTCAGTATATGCTCTATTTAAGTTCTTAACTTCTATTGTAAATCTCTCATCAATAGCCGATACTGTTTGTGACATTTCTTGCAACTGCATAGTGTGTTGTTCAATAGTGTTGTTTAGTTTTATTATAGTATTGATACCTGTATATAGCGTACCTAGAACGGCCGCAACAATTGGTATCCATGTTATAAGTTTTTTAGTTTCCATAGTTCCTCCTAGTCTTGTGTATGACTATTTATTAATATTGTGTGACTGTAACTGAACAACCGCCTGAAGTTTGACAGTTTTGATTTAATGAATATGATTGTGCTTGTGATGTATTGCTATTACCCTGAGTTAAACTTAAATCTGTGCCATAATTACCACCCAAAGTTATATTTGCTGCGTGAGAGTGATTCTTTAATTGGTGTATATCCACTTCATTATCATCATTATTAATTGTAAGTGATACATCTTTACTACCATTGTTTTCTTGGTTAACCTTTACCACATTGTCATCACCTCTAATAACTACAGCAGCGTCATGTCCAGATGAATTATCCTGCGATTTTTGACTCATAGTTAAAACATTATCATTACCTACTATAAGTCCGTTCATGTAGTGACCACCATCTTCATCATTATCATATACAAAATTTCCACCACTGTCTATCTCATAACCTTGACCCATTTTAATATTGTTATCAGTACCTCTTACATTTAATATCATACGATCTTGTACACATGAAGATATGGAACATCTTTGATGTGCTATAACAGTATTATCGTTATAATCTATTTCTAAATCCATGGTTGCGTTGTTATGTATTTGTGAAGTGGTAAAGTTATTATTGTCACCATGATTATCTAATAACATAATAAGACCATCACCAGTTTGTACTGCTGTCATTGTGCCAGACGATTGACTATCAGAACCATAAGTGTGTTTATATAAACCTAGTTTATTACCATCACCTGTTTGTGTAAAAGTATATGTTTGATTTTTACCAACTGCTGTGGCGGCACGAGCTGCTGTGCTTTTTGTAGAAACTCTATTATTCTCACCGTCTTGTGTTATTGTAATATTTACAGAAGCACCAGATTGTGTCATGTAAATTTCATTGGCTTTTAATTTTTCAACAACATAAAAAAATGCCATCCATACGAATATCCAGATTGTAAGCCATTTCATAAATTTATACATTACTGTTGATTAATCCTTATTGAGTTATCACCATTGCCTAATTCATAATCTATGATTTCAAAGTCGCCTTGTGTAACATTGATGATATAACCATATTCTTGGTCTAGTCTTAACTCTATGTTGTTACTAGATTCGTCTGATCTTTTCCAAACCCATTGTGGGTCTTCATCTAATAATATTATACCAAACTCGTCTTGTCCAGCTTTCTTTTTATTTTTGTTTTTATCAAACTCACTTCTTATCTGTACAGCAAGTTGAGCATTTAATTGTGCCAATATATCAACTAGAAAGTCTTGGTCTAAAAAATCAACATCTAGTCCTGTAAATTCTTCTTCTTCAACTTCTAATAAATCTACTTCTAAATCATCAAACTTTAGAAAGTCTAAATCTAAAGCATTGGCAACTGCTTTTAGTTTTTCTTCTTCAACAGCTGTTTCTATTTCTTTTGGTTGAGATACAATCAATAAGTTATTAATCATATCTATATCTAATTCAAGTAATACCGGTTTCAAAGGTTTTGATTCCGTTGTATCTACTTGTGTTGCTTGAAAGGCTTGGTTCATTATAACAAAACCAGCGTCTGTTTGTACTTCAATTTCTCCTACATAACAATTACCATTACCATCACAACTAGGTAACAATACAATTGTTGATCCGCCTATTTCATTTACAGTCATAGCAAAGTCAGTTCCTCTAACAGCAATCGTAGCTGTTGGTGTACTAATCTTTACATTTTGTTTTGAGTTTTTAGCGATCTGACCTGAAGCATATCTAATAGTACCAAGTGAAGCCTTTAGTGATAATGAACCTGTCTTTGTATTTGGGTCATAAACAAATTCGTCAATGATTAGTTTACTATGTTCTGTTACATCAACTCTGGTATCATCTATAAACTTGATACCAACTTTACCATCTCCTGTCTTAACAGTATCGTAAGAAAGAATATCAAGCTCTTTCTTTACCTTGATACCTTTATCTCCGTCTTGTCTATCAATGACGGCACTACCAGTTTGTAGTGTTACTTCGCCAATTGTAGCTTTAACTTCTGTCTGTAAAATCGTATGGGTTAAAAGTATGAACCCAATTATAAAATTTATAACACGCATATATAGTTATTCCCGAGTATATTATTGTAATCATAGTAGTGTAGTCCTTGTGAGCGTAGTAGTGTGTAGTTGTTAGTCAGTTTGGTTTATAACGATATCAGCATTATTCCCATTTGTTGTCAAAGTTATCATGTTATCGTTTGTACCTGATTGTACGATATCAACATCTGCGATACCACCTGTGTGTGAGTGTATTAGTGTGTGACCGACACTATCACCATTACCATCTATATCAATTAAGTAATTGTTAGTATCACCGTTTACTGTGATTCTAAGGATAGCACTGTTACCATCAACTGTAGCAGCAACTGTATTACTGTCTGATCCTGATTGACCAACTAAATCTACATCTGCTGTAGTGGCAGAAGCTGATTGACCTATATCTAAATCAATATCATTTGAACTACCTGTAAAGTTAATTACAGCATTAGCAGTACCACATGAACTGTTACTACCTCCACTGTCACAATTTAAATCAACATTGTTTGAGTTACCAGCTAGGTTAATAACACCTGTGTATGTAGCACCAGCAATCTGATATGTAATAACGTTTGAATCTCCAACTTGATCTATATTTAAAACTGTTGTAACACCAGCAGAAGCTGAAGCTGTCGAACTACTACCAATTGTGTTGTTTTCTCCGTCTTGTACAATATTTAAATCAAGCGCATTACCTGATTGAGTAACATATATGTCGTTAGCATATGACCATGTAGTCATCATTAAGACCATAATAATACTAATTATTGTTTTCATTTTCTGTTAATACTTTCTTCTTTTTTAAACTTCCAGTAACCATCCTTTTCTCCAGAGCTAATTAACTCTAGTATGGCAAATTCAATAGCAGTTCTTATGGCGTAAGTTACCGGTTCATTTACAGCCACTCCTGTTTCTAATTCTAAAGCCTTTGTATTCATATCTAAAAAAGTGAATACATCACCACCTTTACTATGACTAGCAATTGTTTTAGTCACGTTGGTAGTTAATAAAATTTCTCCTGTTTGTACTGCTACAATTCTCATTGATACAGTAACTTGATCTATTCTGTATTGCTCACTAATTCCAATACCCAAATATCTAGCACCGTTACCACCTGTCTGGATATTACTATCATAACCTACGATACTACCCTCTATGATAAGACCAGCAAATGTTAATGGTTTTAAAATGTTACCTACGTTTGCTTCACCATCATATTCAGTTCTTGTGCTTCTAATTAATTGTCTTTCTTTAATTAGATTATCTAAACCTTCTCGTTCTAATACTTGAAACCAATCTCCGTTTGATACATATTTTAACGCATCGATAACAAACGAACTACCACCTTGTGTTACAGCAGTTGATAATTGAGAAAACTTTGTACTTGGTTTTCTTTGACCTGTCTTATCAACAAATCTATAAACAGCAATTGTAATCTTAGGTTGTCCATCTAACTTTGGTATAGCTTTTAATCTATCTCTAGTAGTTGTTCCTTCAACATAAGCAGACTTGCCTTTATAAATTTCTATTTGTTTATTGGCAGCACAACCTGATAATACAAGTCCTAATAATATAACTAATAATGTTTTCATGTTAAAATTTAAAGTCACCTATGGGAACTGCCATTGTTGTAACTGTTCCATCATCAGCTGTTATTGTTAATGTAATTATTTCAGTGGTACTATCTTTAACCCAAGCAATCTGAGCACCTTCAATTGTTGAAGTACCGCTTGTAGGACAAGTCGTTGTATTGCTATCACAACTTGTGCCAAACATATTATCAACCAATTGTTTAGAAAGGTTAGCATATATTCTACTCTCTACGTTGGCAATAAATTTATTTACCGTCTTGTTCTTTTCAGCTCTATCGGCGGCCGCATTTGCTGACTTTTGATCTTCAATTCTTTTTTCTCGTCTTTGTGTTTCTAATTGATTTATAGATAGCACGTGAGACGAGTAACCATTGCCACTAAAGGCAGGGTTTTTAAACTCTTGTGTCAATTCAGATGCTAGTATTGATGTAATCGGTGTGTATAATATAAGTCCCACTACTAACATCACTATATTAAATGATGTTTTCATACAACTATTTATAATCAGTCGTGTTTAGATTTATGCTTTTCTTGTTCTCGTAGGGTTAAAACGGTGTTCAATTTAGACTTAATTCGAATAAGATCATTGTCTAGTCTTCTTATTTTATCTAATAATTGTATTAGTTCCTTTGAGGCTTCACTTAATTTTTTAGTGACCTCTTGTGTGATGAAAGTATAGATAAACCAAATAAACCAACCCATAGCAATAGCGGCCAGTGTCGCAAAACCGTATTGATTAAGTATGTCTAATATTGGCATTAATCTTTTCTTGCATCATTCTTGCCATCTGCTCTAGCAATTCTATCTAAATCTGGTTTAAGATGTAGTGAGGCTGATATCAAAGTATCAATATGTATCAAGTCATTATTCATTGTGTCTATTCTATTCTCTAAACCCATAATGATACCATGTAAGTTCTTAACAGAATTTACAACTCCACCTAGGATATACCTTAAAATAATATAAATGAAACCACCCATAGCAACAGAAGCTGCTACTGGTAATCCAAATTTTGTTAATACTTCAAGGAATAATTCCATAATAATTTTATTTTAATATAAGTTTTACAATTGATTTCTCACCAAGATATATCTCGGTTTCTGCTTTTGATTTTATACATTGGTAGTCTATACGACTTGTACCTGATCTCAATGCAATACGTTTAGCTTTTAAGCAAATTGACATTGAGTCTTGTATTCTATGCTCTTTTATTTCTCCATTCACAATCATTAATAATGCAACTACTATTTCTGTAATCATTAGTGTTCCTAGTGTTCCCCGTTACCGTTCTTTCTAACTTTGTCTTTTAACTTCTCAACATCAAGTAATGCTTTATCTAGTTGATCTCTTAAAAATTCTATGTTAACCTTGTTAGTCATGTTTTGTTCTTGTGTTTTTTCAAGTTTTTCTGTTGACTTATATAAATCTTCTATCAACATAAACTGTTCTTGGTCAGTTGGTAATTGTTCAGATTTTTTAAGTAAATCTGCTTGAAACAATTCCCTTGATGTTTCTAAACTTGTTAATCTAGCTGTAACTTCTGTGTATGCAAACACCCCCATAGCAACACCAGCGATGATTGCCAACATATTTTTGATTGGCATACTTACTGCTGTGTTATCTGATATTTTCATTTCGTCTCCTTCTCAGTTTCATAGTATTCCTTATACTTATCTAATAAATCATTAGTTATTTTCAACTGATTTCTTATTCTCGCAAAGTTCTTTGCTAGTAATTCAAAGTCTTTGTCTGTTAAACCCCATAGAACAGGATCAATACCTTGTTCTTCTAGTTTCTTAAACACTTCTTCAGCGTTCTCACTAGTAATTATAATCCATCTTAAATTTTCTAATTCAAGTGCTGTGGGTTTCTCTAAATTTAAATTTTCTCTAGGAACTTCTTGCTTAAATATCTCTAACTGTTTTATTCCACTACAACTAGTAAGGAATATAAGCAGGATTAGCGAGACTAGGACATTCTGAATTAATTTCAGATTTCTTTGTAGCATTTTTTTCTTCCTCAGTTAATTCAGCGCCACTAGCAATTTCTATACATCTTGTCGCTAGTTGTCCACCACGGTTTGTTATTCTCTCTATCACTTTTGTTTTTGCGATAGCTAATTTTCCAACATCTCTATTCTTTTTATTGAATCGTTTGTCTAAATCAGTTAAATCTTTTTTTAATACAGTTACTAACTCGTTCATCTTCTTGTTAGCGTCTAGTATTTCTTTAAAGTCTTTCTTTTGATTTACTATAAGTTGTTTTTGTTCACCTATAGCAGACTCTAATTTCTCAGCATTCGCTTTTAGAATACCGTTGTCTCTTTGTAGTTTAATCACATAGGCACCAGCACCAAGTAAAGACGTGATGATAATGCCTATTAAAAATAATCTCATTTGTTTATTTCCAAAACTTTAACTTGTCAGTAAGTTCAACTAAATCTTCAAACTTTTCGTTGACATACCAACCTATTATAAATCCTATTACTAAGCCTATTGTTAAAAACATATTAGCCTCCTATTTTATTTTAGCGTTTCTTTTTCTATGACCATTCCACGCAACAAAGCCACCTATTCTTAATGACCAGAATGCTAGATAGTTCATAAAATAAAAACCATTTACTTCTATATTAATATCTCTAAAGATTTGATCTGCTCTTTTTTGATCTACTACTAGAAGTGCTCCATTTGTTCTCGCTGGTTTACATGCTGTGTATTTGTACATATAGTCATGTACTAAACCACCAACTAGTAATACTCCTACTGGCGAGAAAAAAGCTCTTAAAAATTTAGGAATACTAGCGCCATCAAATTGAAAGCCTGCTGGTATAACATATTCGTTATCCTCTATCTTATATCTCCAGTCTTTAGTTATTTCCCAATTTCTTGTTGAAGTTAACCACATAAGAATACCTTTCCAAAAACCTTTTCCTTTTGTTTTGATAGGAAGTGGTTTTAAGCTTGGTAGTTCTCCATAAGAAAATTTTAAATTACTTTTCTTTTTATCTAATAAGTTAATTACATAACCAACTATTACTAATACAATTAAAAGTGACCACTGCCAAAATTTAGTTGCTATAGCTATTATATCTAATTCCATATTACCCCTTTAGTTTACCTAGTCTTACCATATATCTGTATAGACTTGATTCTTTAATTTTCTTTTTTTCTAATTTCTTTTTAGGTTTAATAGTGCTCGCCTGTAATCTACCTCTTGGTGATCCATGACCTTTTGGTGGTGAGTCTCCTAGACTAGCCATAGGTTGTATATGAGCAACACCTACTCCCGCTGCACCAATACCACCACTTCGCATATACTCTTTAAGTCTTTTTAATTTAGCCATTGTATTTATCCTTAAAAGTTTTATATTCTTTTGGTTTGTCTTCAACAAATTCTATGTTCTGTTTAAGACCTAATTTTTCGTCTGATTTATCTTCTACTCTTTCTAAACTCTCATTAACTTGTTTTAAGATTATGTTATTGTTATCTTCATTAGCTTTAACCATCTTACTAATCTTGTTTGAGATTTTGTCTTGTTCATTACCTTGTTCTTTTTTTCTTTTCATCATCTTTGGTGACATTTTAGCGCCAGTAGGATTCATATCTGTACCACCAGTATTATTCGCTGGTACGTCTTCGTCAATCTTATTGATCAACTCATCTATCATATCTTTATAATGTTTTGGCATATTCGTTCTCCGATATTAATTTATTATCAACTTCGTAAATATCAACTCCGAAACAATTTGTAATTGGTTCTTCATCAATAGATATTACTTCACCTTGTTCATTTAATAAATCATCATATTGTTTTGTTTCTTTTAAGTAACTAATAACAGCACTTTCAATTAAACTTTTATGTTCTTCGTAATTTTTATCTTCTCTTAATAACGTAGCAAGAGCAACAGCAAACGTTCCTAGTTTACCACCTAGACCAACTTTTTTAAGTATTCGTTTTAGATTGAAGACAAACCTATGAAGAATAGTATAAGACTTTTTCTCAGCTCTAGTTTTTAGCGTCTTGTATTTCTTTAATACGTTACCATCTTTATCAATGATACCTAATTTAAACGCATCTTGTTTTTCAAAGGGCGTCACAAGTAGTTTTACTACTCTATATGTTATAACTAAATCTACTGCTCTGTTTGCCATTATAATTCTCTTATAAGTTTCTGTATATTAGTATCCACACTAATTGAATCTAGTTCATGTGGATATAGGTAACCAAGATAATCTAACACCGTTTTCAATGAAGGCCAATAACTTTTATCTACTTTGTATAGTAATAAAGTTACAGCGGCTTCTACTCCGAAAACATTTTGTAATACTATGATATGATTGACTGCCAATCGTACTTTAATATTACCTGTTATCTTGTATTTACGAAAGAGTCTTTTAAGATATTTAAATCTTTTAAGATCATCATAAAATTCTTGCTCACTATTCAATATTGGTTTATCATAATTATGTTGAGCGAACAATAACCAATTGTCTTTCGTAATCTCCTGAAACATAAATCTACACTAATTTAGCGTAGACCTTTGAAGTTCCGTTTTTAAGAGTTTCATAAGATATTTCTAACTTTAATCCGCCCTCTTTTTTATGAGATATACCATCATCATTTATATCAGAACCGTCTGTGTCTTTACCAAATCTTCCACCAAACTGTTTTACTTCAGCTGTTACTTTACCGCTGTCTCCTTCTAGGACACAATCGGCTACTGTTAAGCCTATTCTTTCAAGTTTCTCTTTTAACTTATCAACTGCGAATTGTGGTCTTAAATATTCACAATCTCCTACTGAACCAACAAAAGCATTAACTCTTTTTAGTACCTCAGCATCGTGTATATTATGAACACCAATATTCGAGTCTTCAACACCGTTAGCTGTTTGACTACCCATTTGGCCGCCATCATAACTGTGTTCTTTTATGTGTGTTTTAAACGTTTTCATTTTTTTCCTCTTGTTTTTCTTTTTCTGAAGATGTCTCGGTTTCTTGTGCCGCTATATCTTCTTCAAAATCTTCTAAATCTTTTTCGTTATTAAAAGTTTTAAATGTTTTCATCTTTTTTTGTTTTTGGTTTAACTGTATCTACCATTAGAAGTAACTTATCTACTTGTTGGATTGCTCCATTCAACGCATGT
>Ga0075444_10001545_pt1 | contig 14184 bp, 10 predicted proteins | sample CoawatmetaG01DNA_FD_76836 | JGI IMG/M metagenome (GOLD analysis project Ga0075444, IMG submission 76836) | Marine microbial communities from the West Antarctic Peninsula - Coastal water metaG017-DNA | ecosystem: Environmental > Aquatic > Marine > Coastal | place: Atlantic Ocean: West Antarctic... | reverse complement strand
GGCCTGAGGCTATATATATAAGTGATTGTTCCATTCTATTTCTCCTAAAAATAAGACCTAATGGTCTTCTGTTTCATGCGCCATTGCTAAATAAACAATGGTGAGCACCATAAAAATAAATGCCTGTAAAACCAAAATCAAAATATGAAAAAGAGCCCATATTATATGCAGCCCCACTCCAAGTAAACCCACTGATATAGAGCTAAAAGTTAACATCAGCGCTATCAAAATAAATATCATCTCTCCAGCGTAAAGGTTACCAAATAACCTTAAGCCTAGAGAGATTGGTTTCGCAATTAAATTCACACCCTCTAGAATAAGGTTTACAGGGATCAAGTACTTACCAAAAGGGTGAAGTGTAAGCTCAGCCACAAACCCCTTGAGGCCTTTGATTTTGATACTATAAAAAATTATTAGAATAAAGACCGCAAGTGCCATACCAAGTGTAATGTTTGGATCGGTCGTTGGCACCACTTTAAAATAATCAATACCCACACCCTTCGCTAGTTCAGGTAAATAGTCCACCGGGATAAGGTCCATTAAGTTCATCAAAAAAACCCAAACAAAAACCGTTAAAGCCATTGGCCCTATAAGGTTGTTTTTAGCTGAAGTAAATATACTTTGAACATTTTCATTTACAAACTCTACACACATTTCAACAAAATTTTGGAGGCCGGATGGCGCTTCGGTGGATAGCTTGGGAATTCCTAGTCTAAATAGGACAATAAAAACCGTTCCTAAGAATACTGACCACCCCAAAGAGTCAACATGAAAAGCCCAGAAACCCATTTCATTTGAGTAATGTGGGTCACAAGTCCAACCATGTGATTCAGTTTTTCCGCACACCAAATTGGTTAAATGATGTTGGATATACTCCTGAGTTGTAATTTGTTCGTGTGCTGTCGTTGCCATTTTACCCGGTGATTGTTTTGGGGTTAAAAGTTGTGTTCAAGTATACAAGGAGAATCACAGCAATGAGAGTGTTTTCTGGTATAAAAACCAAAGAAATGGCACAAAAAAGTACAAAAACCAACCATCGTGAAATAAAAGCAAAGTATATAGTCATAGCAGCGTTTTTTATTTTATAAGATAGGTATAAAACAAGAGCAATGGTGAGGGTGTAAAGGAAAAAAATTGGTTGTGTTGAAAGTGGAAATATTGCCATCGAGAAAATTAATCCAGATAGAGATAACCAGTTTTGTTTAAAGAATTTAATTTGTAATCGTAGAAAGTTTTTTACAGATGATGGTTGTAAAAATTGATAATCCCATGAACAAGTTTAATTGTTTTTAAGTTTTAATAGTTTGCTAATTATTGTCTCTCTTTCATCCTTGGAGGTGTATGAGATTGAAATTTTTCCTTTAGATGGTGATTGTTGTTCTATTTGTGTTTGGTGGCCTAGAGTTTCAGAGAGCCCCTCCTCTACAATCAAAACATCCCTATCCTTTGGTTTGCCGGATTTTGATGCTTTTTGGGATTTTCCACCCCTGGTTATTGCTGCATCTTTTACCGTCAGACCTAAATGAACTATTTTTTGAGCTAGTGCCTCTGCATCTTTAGGATCCATTGAAGCAAGAATTTTAGCATGCCCTTTTTCAAGCTCACCAGAATAAAGGAGTTCAATAACAGAGTTTGGTAAGTTAAGAAGCCTGGTTGCGTTTGCGATGGTGCTTCTAGCTTTGCCTGTTACTTCAGCGATAGCATCTTGAGTAAGATCAAATTCACGCTTTAACCTATCATAACCGCGCGCCTCTTCTATTGGATTTAAATCCTCTCTCTGTAAGTTTTCTATCAAAGCTAGTTCTAGTGAATATTGGTCTTCTGCCGCATCTACCAAACAAGGGGCTGTAGTTAGTCCTGCTTTTTTAGCAGCACGGAGTCTCCTTTCGCCAGCAATAAGCTCATACCCTCCAGCACCTGTTTCCCTAACAAGTATGGGTGAGAGAATTCCATGCTTAGCTATTGAGAGCGATAGTTCGTTGAGTTTGTCCTCATTAAAACTTTGTCTGGGTTGGAATTGATTTGGTTGTATTTGATTTAGGTTAATGTTTTTAATTGTTTGGGTGTTGGGTATAGCAACACCTCCAAGCAATGCATCAAGGCCGGTTTTTAAAATTTTATCAGACATGGTTGATTCTTCTAATGAGCTCTCCAGCTAATGCTAGATATGCTTTTGCTCCATATGACGATGGCATATATTGTATGACAGACACCCCATGGCTTGGAGCTTCAGCAAGTTTGACGTTTCTTGGGATAACTGTGTTAAAAACGAGGGAGGGGAAGTGTTTTTCCAGTTCCTCAGACACCTCTTTCGCAAGATTATTTCTCATATCTACCATAGTTCTAATAATACCGAAAACGCGATTGTTTGTTAGGTTTTTGTTGTTGAGTGTGTTGATGGTGTTGATGAGTGATGAAATCCCTTCAAGTGAATAGTATTCACACTGAAGAGGGATTAGTGTTGCTGTAGCTGAAAATAGAGATTCAAGGGTCAGTTGGTTAAGTGAGGGTGGTGTATCTAATATAATAAAATCATAATCCAATTCTACAAGTTTGTTTTTTAAATGCCCTTGTAGGTTTTGATCTCTAATAAACATTTCTAAAGCTATAAGGTTTTCACCACCAGGAATAACATCATAACCACCTGAAGATGAAAGAATTGTGTCCTCAATGGGTGAGTTGTTTGTGTAAATATCATAAAGGTTTTTTTCGTTTTTACTGACACCAGCCGCAGTGGTTGCGTTACCTTGTGGATCAAGGTCAATGAGCAGTGTTTTTTGTTTGGTGGCCGCCAAGGCTGCTGAAAGGTTAACGGCTGTAGTTGTTTTGCCAACTCCGCCTTTTTGGTTGGCAATGGCAATGGTGTGTGTCATTTTTTGTATATTTCTACAATGTGTCTTTGTGTGTATTTGCTGCTCTTTTTATGGACATTGTAAGCATAAAGTTTTTTATCTAAATCAAACAATTCTTCATTGACCCTTTCTTCTGTTCCCTTCATTAAGCAAAATTTTCCTTGAAACTCTAGTAGGTGGTGAGACATATAAATTATCTTATTTATTTCACCTAATGCTCTAGCAGTAATAACATCAAAAGCTCCAGGATTGGTTTTGGGTGAGATTGCGTAATCTAAGATTTCTGCATTATTTAGATTTAATTGGTTAATGGTTCGTTTTATAAAATAAGCTTTTTTCTTATTTTTTTCTGACATAACCACCTTGGTACCGGGTTGGTGGATGGCAATAATAATTCCAGGGAGGCCTGCGCCGCTTCCGATATCTAAAATTGTTTTGGCATCTTTCGTAAATTCTAGCAAGGCCTCGGAATCAACCACATCCATTCTTTCTATTTCTTCGGCTGAGCTTCTGCCAACAATATTGTGTGCTGCATTAAAAAAAAGTATGTGGTCAACAAAGGCTTTCTTTAATTCAATGATTTCTTGGTTTGTGTTAATGAGTTTTAGCCTTTTGTGGTTTGTTTGGGTGTTTGATTTTGATTGAAATAAGATTGATCGCTGCGGGTGTTACACCCTCAAGCCTTTTGGCTTGCCCGAGTGTTTTTGGTTGGTTTTTAGTTAGCTTTTCAACCACCTCATTTGATAGCCCTTTTATCTCAAGGTAATTGAGATTTTCTGGTATGTTGGTCACCTCGTTTTTAAGGGCGCTTTGAACCTCTCTTTTTTGTTTCTCAATGTAGCCGCTGTACTTTATTTCATTTACAGCCCTTTCAAAAAGATGGGTTTCTTTTGGGTCTAGATTAATTTCTCTTTTTGTTTCTTCTGGGTCAAGGTCTGTGCGCCTTAGTAAATCAACCCCATTGTATAATTTTTTATTTTTGATAACTTTTTTTGTTTGTAGATTTTTTAAAAACTCACTGAACTTAGCTTCTTCGTTTTGATATTTAGAATATAGTTGCTCGCTCACCAGACCAAGATCATAGCCTCGGGTTGTCAGCCTTTGTCTGGCCGTATCTTGTGACAACATTAACCTGAACTCCGCTCTGCTTGTAAACATTCGATATGGTTCGGTTACACCATAGAGTGTTAAATCGTCAACCAAAACCCCGATATAGGCTTCGCTTCGCAAAAACACGACTTCTGGTTTTTTTTGAATTTTTTGTACAGCGTTAATAGCAGCAACAAGACCTTGTGCGGCTGCTTCTTCATACCCGGTGGTTCCATTAATTTGGCCGGCTAAATATAGATTTTTTATAAATTTAGTTTCAAGGGTTTGGAGTAGTGATCTGGGATCTATGAAATCGTATTCAACGGCATACCCAAACTCCTCGATCTGGCAGTTTTCTAAGCCTGCTATAGATTTAATAAAATTTGTTTGTGTGTCTTTCGGAAGACTTGTTGAAATTCCATTTGGGTACACAAGGTCTTTGTCCAAACCTTCTGGTTCAATAAAAATTTGATGGCTTTCCTTGCTTTCAAATTTAGTGATTTTATCTTCAATTGAGGGGCAATATCTTGGTCCAATTCCTGAAATTTGTCCTGAATACATAGCAGAAAGATGGGTGTTATCTTTGATGATTTTGTGAGTATTGGGGTTTGTCCTGGTGATGTAGCATGATATCTGAGGGAGGTGTTGTTGTGGTGGGTTAAGCAGTGACATGTTGGGTGTTGGCTCTTCACCAGGCTGCTCATCCATTACCTCTAGATTGATGGAAGACAGTTTAATTCTTGCTGGGGTGCCTGTTTTCAACCTACCCATGGGAAGCTTCAAATCATAAAGTCTTTTTGATAGGGGTATTGAGCTTTGATCTCCAGCTCTTCCACCTTGATCTTTCTCTGAGCCTGTGAACATTATTCCGTTTAAAAATGTGCCTGTTGTTAAGATGGTTTTTCTAGCTTCAACCCTTTCGCCCGAGGCTAAAAGAGCTCCAAAACTCAAGCCATTTTCCACTAAAAGATCTGTAACCTCGCCCTCTTTTATTTCAATTGTTGTGGATGATAGGATGTTTTGGATTGAGTGTTTGTACTTATCCCTGTCACACTGAACCCTGAGCGCCTGAACCGCCAACCCTTTTCTTGTGTTCAGTGTTCTGTATTGAATTCCAGATGCGTCGGTTGCGATTGGCATGATTCCACCTAGCGCATCTATCTCTCGGACAATGTGTGATTTTCCAAGACCACCAATAGCAGGGTTGCATGACATCTGACCAATGGACTCTTTAGTAAATGTAACCAAACAACAGCTTTTTCCTTGACGGTAAACCGCGTGTGCGGCTTCTACACCAGCATGTCCACCACCTATTACCAAAACGTCAAACATATCTAAGAAACACCTACTAAATAAATAAGTTATATAACAACAATATACTATTGTTGTTATTACTAAGGAGCGATTTTCTGTACATAAACTCCCAAAGAGCGCTCCATGTAACACCAAACAACCAATGACAAGTTATGTACCTCAATACGTACAACCTGTTGCCACCCGCCTAATAAATTGTGGATAAGAAATGCTTTAAAAATAACCACACCTTATCCACAACAAACTATTTTCCAATACAAAAATCTTTAAAAATATCACCCAACAAATCATCAGGATACTTCACACCCAAAAAAGAATCGAAACTTGCCCTAACAATTCTTAGGTCTTCAGCAGCTAAATCTAAATCACTCGCATTATCAATCTTAGCTAAACACAGATCAATGTGTTTTAACGCGCCCTCAAACAAACGAAGATGCCTTTCTCGAATTAAAAATGTTTTTTGAGCCCCCAAAAAATCACGTTGAACGGACAGCAGCAAAGAATCTTTTAGCCCTTGTATACCCTCCCCTGTTTTGGCAGAAACTACACAATCAAACTTTAATGAAGGGCTCCCGACATCCACCTTGTTAAAAACAGTTAGGTGGTTTTGGTCACCAACCAAACCCCTAAAATTCTCAAGTAAACCCTCGGTCAACTTATCAAACACAACCAAAACAAGGTCTGACTTTTTTGCTTCAGCAGCAGAAAGCGCAACACCCTCTCGTTCAATTAAATCTTCAGTATCCCTAACACCTGCAGAATCAACTAACTCAAGACCCACCTTATTGTAAAACATCTCTGAATCAATTAAATCTCTAGTGGTGCCTGGGATATTTGAAACAAGCGCTCTTTCAAAACCCAACAACCGGTTAAACAAAGAAGACTTCCCTGTATTTGGTGGTCCAAAAAACAACACTCTGTTTTTTTCAGAAGCACCAGAGGCAACCAAACAAGAATCAACCAAATCAACAAGCGACAATTTTATGGCGCCCAACCGAAGGGCCACATCACCCTCTTCCAAAAAATCATAATCCTCATCAGAGAAATCAATACTACCCTCTATAAAAACCCTCAAAGCATCAACATCACACCCTATTACCTGAATCAAATCACCCAACTGTCCCGAGAGCGACGCAGCAGAAAGCCTTGCCTCATCTTGATCCTCAGAATGAATTAAATCCGCGACAGCCTCTACTTCATTAAGGGGCATTTTATCGTTTTCATAAGCTCTTTTGGTGAACTCACCTGGCCCAGCCTCAATAAAACCCAAAGCCAAGAACATATTTGTCAGCGAACTGATAACAGGAAGGCCGCCATGGCAGAAAACCTCTATCGAGTCCTCACCTGTATAGCTAGAGGGCCCTTGGTAAAAAACAATCGAACAACGATCAACAACAACACCAGCCCAAGTAATGTCACGCAGCACCACACTTCTATAAGCAACAATTTCTTTATTTAAAACCTTTGAAAAAACAGAGTGACAACCTTTGCCGGAAACCCGAAAAACACCCAAAGCCGATCTGGCTACTGGTGTGGCTAAGGCAAATATTGGCACAATTACAACGCGCTTCTATTCACCACTCAACGAGGTTGAGCCACCATACTTTTTGTACAAAGCTCTTTGTTGAATCAAAGAAACCCCACTATTAACCACTGAATATAAAACCAAACCTGCTGGCATAATCACAAAAATCCCTGCAATCATAATAGGCATAAACTTCATAACCTGAGCTTGCATTGGATCCATCCCTGGTGGTTGCGGATTCAGGGTTTGTGTTAAGTACATCAAACCAGCAAATATTACAGGAAGTATAAACAGCGGGTCCGGAGCTGAGAGATCCTGAATCCATAAAAAGAACGGAGCATGCCTTAGCTCAACACTCTCCCTTAAACAAAAAAAGAAAGCTACAAAAACTGGCATTTGGAGCAACATGGGAAAACACCCACCAACAGGATTAATCCCTTCTTTTTTATACAATGCCATCATCTCAGTTCCGAGCTTGGCCCTATCATCTTTGTATCGTTCTTGTATTTCTTTGGTCAGGGGTTGAACGGATCTCATTTTAGCCATGCTTTGAAAGCCCTTTGATGATAGGGGCCAAAACAAAAGCTTGATCAATAGTGTTAAAAGAATAATTGCTACACCCCAATTTCCAACCACACCATGAAGTAAGCTCAACAACATTACCAATGGTTGTGCCAAGAACCAAAACCAACCCATATCAATTGATAGCTCTAAATTTGATGCTCTTGACATAAGATCAGATCTTATTTTTGGACCAATAAAAACCCTGTGTTGAAAACCATCAATCATCTCTATTGCTTCTACGTCTGATGAAATAGACGCCATAACATAAACATCACTACTCCCTTGAGGTGGCGAAACAGAAAGAACAACCCCTTGATCTGGATCGGGTAAAATTGCTGCCATAAAATACTTTTGTATGAATCCCAACCAACCACCCCTTTGTTGAAATTCCATTCGCTCATCTATGCTGCTGAGTCGATAGTTATCGTAAGGGTCTTTAGGGGTGTTGAAGGCAACACCTGTATATGAGCTTCCTTCAATCCATCCAGACCTTGCATCTAAGGCCTTGCCATCTGTCCGATACATAGCGATATAAGGAGAGGTTTCATTTTCAACTAAACCACTTATTATCTGATCAACCACGATCAACTCATAATCATCACCATCCAATGAAATAGATTTTTTAAATCGCCCATCCAGTGAAATCAAAACAACCTCAGAATCTGAGGCTCTTTGCACCTTGTACTCTGGTGATTCTCCGGTGAAACCACTGCCCAGATAGAACTTAACGCCCTGGGGATCTTCACCAAAAACCCTGACACCCAAGGAACCTTCTTTTTGCAGAAACTTATAATTGATTAACCTTGCCTCAACAACCCTCCCCGATCTTTCACCAACTCTTACAACAAGATTATCATTTTTAATCTCCAAAAACCCTTGCTCACTAAGCCCTGGTTGCGCAGCAATATTCTCAACATAACTTGCTTCAACTAGCTCTTGTTTTTGTTTGGACTCTTGAGTCCAAGAGTAAAATAGCAAATACGCAAACAATACGACCATTACTATATATAAATATCTAAAATTCATTTTTTTACCTCATCAACACCGCCCTTAGACCAAGGACCGCACTTTATTATTCTTGTTACTGAGTAGCAACCACCAATCAAAACCCCATGCCTCTCTATACTCTGCTTTGAATACTCAGAGCATGTTGGATGAAACCTACAATTCTTACCCAGTACAAAACTTATGTTTTTTTGATAGAAGTTAATTATATAGATCAATAAATACTTCATAACAACTAATCTAAATTCTTACCCAATGCAGTTGTTAAACTTTTGCGTAGCTCATCAAAATTTAAATCTAAAAAACCCCTTCTCACCACAACCACATAACCAGGACCAAACTCTGTTTTTTGAAATATTTCTTTTACCCACCTTTTGGCTTTGTTTCTCTTTACAGCAAGCTTATAGGTTTTTTTGGTGACAATAATTTTAAGATTTAGAGAGGGCTTCTCAGCATCATAGTAAACAGATGCTTCTTTGGACTGGAAAACTTTTTTAGAAATAGCGGGTGCGAAAACTAGGCTGTTAAAACTTTACGGCCCTTTTTTCTTCTGTTGGCAATAACTGCGCGCCCAGCCTTAGTTGCCATTCTTGATCTAAAACCATGGGTTCTTTTTCTTTTTAGCGTGCTGGGTTGAAATGTTCTTTTCATAATTACTCAAAAAATTAGGCGTGAATAATAAAGCATTCAGCAAGAAATTGGAAGAAAAAACGAGCAAATCCCAGTTGTTAACATACGCACAAGTTATCCACAGAAAATACAGATGCTTATCCTGTAGATATCTTGTTAGTTTTTGTTAGACTAACTTTTCTATTGGAGGTCTTTGTAAATTGAAATTTTGGTCAGAATGCTCGGAACAACTCGAAGCTAAACTATCACAGGAAGAGTTTAACACCTGGATCAGGCCTCTCAAAGCAGACATTAACAACAATAATTTAGAAATAAGCGCCCCCAATGATTTTGTTTTAACTTACGTTAAAGAAAATCTTGGACAAATTATTGAAAGTTTGGTGAGTCAATCCGATCAATCCCTCAGCGTTAAATTTAAGACTCTGGATAAGTCAACATTTGTCGATAAATTAAATACAACTGAGATAAATACCCCAGGCCTGGTCAAATCTTTTACGTTTGATAGTTTTGTTGAGGGAAAATCCAACCACATGGCTCTGGCCGCAGCAAAACAAGTCGCAGCCAACCCTCGGGGGGATTACAACCCATTGTTTATATACGGTGGCGTGGGTCTAGGGAAAACCCATTTAATGCACGCTGTGGGTAATGAAATACTTAACTCTGATAAAGACAAAAGAATTGTTTATGTCCACTCAGAAAAGTTTGTTTCAGACATGGTAAAAGCCCTTCAATTAGGTGCTATGAGTGAATTTAAAGAGTTTTATCGCAATGCCGATGCTTTGTTAATCGATGATATTCAGTTTTTTGCTGGTAAAGAGCAATCTCAAGAAGAGTTCTTTCATACATTTAACGCGCTCCTAGATAGAAACCATCAAATGATCTTAACCTGTGATAAATACCCGAAAGAAATAGATGGTTTAGAAGATCGCCTTAAATCAAGACTTGGTTGGGGTCTCCCAGTTATTATTGAGCCACCAGAGCTAGAAACTCGTGCTGCTGTGTTATTAAGTAAGGCTCATTCCATGGGTGTAGCTCTTCCAGAGGATTGTGCAATTTATATAGCCCAAAGAATACGTTCTAATATTCGAGAGTTAGAAGGCGCATTAAAAAGAGTGGTTGCAAATTCACGGTTTACAAATCAAGACATAGATGTCCCTTTTGTAAAAGAAGCCCTGAAAGATCTTTTTGTTATTTCGGCCAAAATGGTTAGCATTGATAATATTCAAAAAACTGTTGCAGAGTACTACAACATTAAGCTCTCAGATATTCTTTCAAAAAGAAGAAGTAGATCTATTACAAGACCAAGACAACTTGCAATGGCTCTTACCAAAGAACTTACAAACCACAGTCTCCCGGAAATAGGTGAAGCGTTTAATGGAAGGGATCACACCACTGTTCTGCATGCTTGCTCTAAAATCAAAGAGCTTCGCAAAGAAATGCCATCACTTGAAGAAGACTATAGAAACCTCACAAGAACACTTACAAATTAAATGGAAATAACGATAAAAAAAGAAGATATTGTTACTGCTTTAGCAACAACACTAGGTGTGGTTGAGAAGAGACAAACCCTTCCAATTCTTGCAAATGTTTTAATTGAAGTTGATGAAAATTCCCTTAAATTAACAGCAACTGATTTAGAGTCAGAGGTTACAACAAGCAGTCCACTCTCATCCATTACCTCTGGTGGAAAAACCACCACATCTGCAAAAAAATTAAATGAACTTTGCAGGCTAATACCGGATGGCGAAGATATCTCCATCATTTTAAAAGATCAAAAACTTCATATTAAAACTAAAAATGGTAAGTACTCACTATCAACATTACCTAGCTCTGACTTCCCAATATTTGATATAGATACTGGTGACCTCCCGCTCTCGATCCCAGCTAAAGAGTTAAAAACACTTCTTGCCAACACTTCGTTTGCTATGGGAAACCAAGATTGGAGACATTACTTAAATGGTTTATACCTTTCTATTAAAGGTGGGCAAATTACAGCTGTAACAACTGATGCGCATCGTCTAGCAGTTGCAAATTTAACAATCAATTCCGAAGAAGAGTTCTCTGGAATAATTCCCAGAAAATCAATTAATGAAATGGCAAAATTCCTATCAGATGAAGAAGGCAATGCTGAGTTAAAAATTAATGACGCATCACTCGAGCTCATGGTTGGAACGCTTGTTTTTAAAAGCAAATTAATTGACGGAAAGTTCCCTGATTACCAACAAGTAATTCCTTCGGGCGAAAGCTCTGTTTTAGAAATAAACGTTAAAGACTTTTCAGAAACTTTAAGTAGAGTGTCCGTTTTGTCTAGTGAAAAATACAAAGGAATTCGATTAATTACATCTTCAGATGGGGTAAGAATATCAGCAAATAATCCAGAGCAAGAAGAAGCGGAAGAGTTTTTTCCTGCTACGTATACAGGTGAAGATCTAGACATAGCCTTTAATGTGACATACCTCCAGGAAATTATGTCGCATCTCACAACCAGCACCTGCCATATTAATTTTTTTGGTGCAGACAAGAGTTGTTTAATAACAGCACCAAACGATGAAACTCCCAAATATGTAGTAATGCCCCTCCTTATCTAAAAGGTGTCATTCTCTAAACTAGAATTAAAAAATTTTAGGTGTTTCGATTCAATTTCGTTGGATCTAGAGGCTAATTCAATTTTACTTTATGGAAAAAATGGCTGTGGCAAAACCTCTATTTTAGAGGCCCTCTATGTTGCCACCTCTGGTAAATCCTTTCGAACCTCTAATCTCGAGTCTCTTATTAAAGAGGGTCAAAAAGCTTTTTATATTAAAGCTTATGACAGTTTAAATGGTTCTGTTGTGGAGGTCTCTAAAGAAAGAAAGCAATCCATCCAACTTAAAATCAATAACTCTAGGGTTACAACAAGCGAGTTGGTAAGGAGCTTCCCCTCCTTTTCTATTGATAGCAAAACCTTTTTTTATAGTGAAAATGCCCCAGAATATCGAAGGAAACATATAGATAGGGCCCTTTTTGTTGGATCAAAAGAATATGCAGCAGACTGGTTTGGCTATTTTAGATCCTTAAAACAGAGAAACTCTGCACTAAAGCAGGGCTCGAGTGCTCAAGCCCATGCATACGACAGCCTTTTATTTGAGCATGGAGAGAAGTTAAACACTCAACGCACACACTTGGTTCAAGAGGTCTTTAAAGTGTACAAAGAGCTCGTCTCAAAACTTCAACATCAAGACACCAGGGCCAAAATCTTCACCAACGTTTCAGTGGAGTTGAATCCAGGTTTTGATACTTCTATCGGTCTTCTACAAAGTCTTGTTAATAACATCAACAATGACTTACGAATGAAATCTACTACCCGGGGCCCTCATAAAGCTGATTTAATTTTTAAAGCTAACGAATTTTTAATCAAAGATGTTTTTTCTAGAGGCGAGCAGAAACTACTCTCTATTATTTGGTCAATCTCCCAAAATATATTTTTAAAAAACAAATATCAAATTAATCCATTTTTACTTTTAGATGACCTTTCCTCAGAGTTAGATCCAGAAATTCTAGACTGCTTTCTACCAGTCTTAAAATTTATTGAAAATCGATTTATTTTTTCAAACATAGTTGATGTGTTTGGTAGTAAAATAGATGACAGCAATCAAAATTTTAAAAAGTTCCACGTGGAACAATTAACATAAAAAATATGCCAAAGAAAACACCAGATGATACCAAGTATGATTCCACAAATATCCAGGTTTTAAAGGGATTAGAGGCTGTAAAAAAACGTCCAGGAATGTACATAGGTGATACCGACGATGGCTCTGGTCTTCATCACATGATTTTTGAGGTTGTCGATAATTGTATTGATGAGGCTATGGCGGGCCACTGCTCGCAAATTGACATCGTTATAAACAAAGACGGCTCTATTAGTGTGAAAGACAATGGTCGAGGAATTCCAGTAGATGTCCACGAAGGCGAGGGTGTTCCAGCAGCTGAATTAATCATGACCACACTTCATTCAGGTGGAAAATTTGATGATAATTCATACAAAGTTTCTGGCGGACTCCATGGAGTTGGAGTTTCTGTTGTAAACGCGCTATCAAAAAGCCTAACGCTAACTATTTGTAGAGATGGTGGTATGTACCAACAAAGTTATAGCGAAGGCACGGCTACATCAAAACTGAAAAAAGTAAAAGACTCCACTGAAACAGGAACAGACATCACCTTTACACCTTCAGATAAAATCTTTACATCCATTAACTTTGAGGCCGAAAGAGTTCACAAAAGAGTCCAAGAACTATCTTTTCTAAATGCTGGAGTGAATATCGAAGTAACTGACGATAGAACTGGTAAATCTAAGAAATATAACAATAAGGGCGGCGTTGCAAGTTATGTAGATTTCCTGAGAGCAAAAAGATCTCCAATGTGTCAAGTGGTTACTTGTGAAGGAGAGCAGGATGGGATAAGTGTTGAAGTAGCGATGCAATGGAATGACTCTTACAATGAGCAGGTGCTTTGTTATACCAATAACATTCCACAAAAGGACGGCGGAACCCACCTATCTGGGTTTAGGGCCAGCTTAACAAGAGTGCTTAAAGCGTTTGCAAAAAAAGAAGAGTTGAGTAAAAACTCTCCTATCGAGTTGTTAGGTGAAGATGTTAGGGAGGGTTTGATTGCAGTTGTATCGGTTAAAGTGCCTGACCCAAAATTCTCATCACAAACTAAAGAAAAATTAGTATCTTCAGAGGTTGAGGGTATTGTTAGCAATGTCCTGAACAAAAGCTTAAATGAGTTTTTATTAGAGAATCCTAAAGAAGCCATGGCAATTCTAGCAAAAGTTTCAGAGGCGGCATTAGCTAGAGAGGCCGCACGCAAAGCAAGAGAAATGACCAGAAGAAAGGGCGTCCTGGAATTAGCTGGCTTACCTGGAAAACTATCTGATTGTCAGGAAAAAGATCCCGCACTTTCAGAAATCTATTTGGTTGAGGGAGATTCAGCTGGTGGATCTGCTAAGCAGGGCAGAAATAGAAAATTTCAGGCCATTCTTCCACTCAAAGGAAAAATACTAAACGTGCAAAAGGCACGGATAGATAAAGTCTTATCCTCTGTAGAGATCGGCACACTAGTTAAAGCCTTGGGTTGTGGGATAGGTACCGAAGATTTCAATATCGAGAAATTGAGATATCACAGAATTATTATCATGACTGATGCGGATGTTGATGGCTCGCATAT